>Ga0308167_1000437_pt1 | contig 74460 bp, 88 predicted proteins | sample PhyCR1_2_FD_202138 | JGI IMG/M metagenome (GOLD analysis project Ga0308167, IMG submission 202138) | Phyllosphere microbial communities from UC Gill Tract Community Farm, Albany, California, United States - DLSLRC.R1 | ecosystem: Host-associated > Plants > Phyllosphere > Unclassified | place... | reverse complement strand
GGTGCCTCCGGCCCCCGCGCCTCCAGGCCGTCATCCGGTCGCGTCTACCGACCGATGGTCGACATGTCGGGGTAGCGGTCACCCGTCGGCACGGGCAGCGCCGAGAGGCGCGCGATCTGGTCCGCGGTCAGGGTGAGGTCGGCTGCGCCGACGTTCTCCTCGAGTCGCGAGACCCGCTTCGTGCCGGGGATCGGCACGACGTCGTCGCCCTGCGCGAGCAGCCACGCCAGCGCCACCTGGGCCGGGGTCCCGCCGGCCTCGGTCGCGATCTCCTTGACGGCGTCGACGATGCGCATGTTCTCGGCGAAGGCCTCCTCCTGGAAGCGCGGGTTCGCCAGGCGGAAGTCGTCTGCGTCCAGGTCGGACGGCTTCGTGATCGCTCCCGTCAGGAACCCGCGGCCGAGCGGCGAGTACGGCACGAGGCCGATGCCGAGCTCGCGGAGGGTGTCGAGCACGTCGCCCTCGGGGTCCCGGGTCCACAGCGAGTACTCGCTCTGCAGGGCCGTGATCGGGTGGACCGCGTGGGCCTTCCGGATCGTCGCGGCGCTCGCCTCGGAGAGCCCGATGTGGCGGATCTTGCCCTCCTGCACGAAGCCGGCGAGCTGCCCGATGACGTCCTCGATCGGGACGGCGGGGTCGACGCGGTGCTGGTAGTACAGGTCGATGTGGTCGGTGCCGAGGCGGCGGAGCGAGCCCTCGAGCGCCTCGCGCACGGACTCCGGTGCGGAGCTGATGCCGCGGCCCGTGGCGGGCGTCTCCTCGCCGGCGGTGTGCGTGATGAGGCCGAACTTCGTCGCGATGACGACGTCGTCGCGGCGGTCTCCGAGGGCCCGGCGGAGCAGGTCCTCGTTCGTGTAGGGGCCGTACGCCTCGGCGGTGTCGAACAGGGTGACGCCGAGGTCGATCGCGCGGTGGATGGTGCGGATCGACTCGTCGTCGTCGGTGCCGGCGCCCGTGTAGAAGGCGCTCATGCCCATGGTGCCGAGGCCGACGGGGCCGACCTCGAGGTCTGCGAGCTTGCGTGTCTGCATGGGTGCAGGTCTACTCCGGGTCCCTCGGTTGGAGGGAGGCACTGACCGGACCCGTCAGTCGGGAATGCCGGTTCGTGCGGTTCCTCCAAGGTTCCGCGCGTTCGTGGCCCGACCCTGGTGTGATCGTGGCGTGAACCTGTACTTCCGGCTGTTCCTGCTCCAGTTGCGCGTCCGGCTCCGCCCCGCGATCGGCGGACGGCGACCGACGCTCTGGGACGAGGTCCGTACGCCGTTCCGGGTGACCCTGACCGACCTCGACCCGCTGCGGCACGTGAACAACGGGAAGTACCTGTCGATGCTCGACCTCGGGCGGCTCGACCTCATGCTGCGCTCGGGGTTCTGGGGTGCGATCGCCGAGCGCGGCTGGTACCCGGTCGTGTCGGCGCAGACGATCACGTACAAGCGGTCGTTGACGCTCGGGCAGCGGTTCGAGCTCGTGACCCGGGTGCTCGGGATGGACGACCGCGCGGCCTACCTGGAGCAGACGTTCGTCCGCCGCGGGACCGTGGTGGCACGGGCCGTGGTGCAGGCACGGTTCCTGCTGCGCACCGGCGGGACGGTGTCCCCGTCGGAACTGCTCGAGGCCGCGGGCGCGACCGACCGGGACCTGTCGGTGCCGGAGTGGGTGCACGAGTGGGCCGGGGCCACCCGGATCAGCAGCTCGGGTACGCTCGCGGGCACGGGGTCCGAGACCCCGGGACGAGAGGGGACGTCATGACCATCGTGTGGATCGTGATCGGCGTCGCGGTGCTGATCGCCGCCGTCATCACCGTGCTCGAGGTGCAGAACCACCGACGAGCGAAGCGCCTCGCGCACCTCGGACCGGCCGACCCGCGGCTCGGGGCGCAGGCGCGAGCGGACGCCGAGGCCGCGCACTCGGTGGCCGAGGGGCTGTCGAAGGCCGCGCACCCGGGTGTCACCGGCGCCGGCGGTGGGGTCTCCGGACCGTGACCCGTCCCGCCACCAGGCGAGCGGTGCTCGCCGGGGGAGTCGGACTCGGGATCGCCGGGGTGCTCGCCGCGTGCAGCCGACCGGCGCCGTCCCCGTCCCCGTCGGCCACGAGGACGCCCGAGCCCACCGGGACCCCGACCGCGTCACCGACGCCGGGCGGCCCCGACTCGTGGGACGCCCTCGCCGCCGCGGTCTCCGGACGGCTGCTGCGCTCCGGATCGAACGGGTGGAACAGCGCCCGGCTCGTCGAGAACCCCCGGTACGACGACGCCGACCCGCAGGGCATCCTGCGCGCGGCCGGCACCGCGGACGTCCAGGCCGGGCTGGCCTTCGCCCGGAACACGGACACGCCGGTGGCGCTCCGTTCCGGCGGGCACTCGTACACGGGCTGGTCGGCAGGCGGTGCGAGCGGCACCGACGTCCCGCGGTCGCTGGTGATCAGCACGCAGGACCTCGACGGCATCGACGTGCACGACGACGGCACCGTGACGATCGGTCCCGGAGCCCAGCTCGGCGACGTCTACGCCACGCTCGCCGCGGCCGGACGGGCGATCGGCGCCGGGTCCTGCCCCACGGTCGGGATCGGCGGCCTGACGCTCGGCGGCGGGGTCGGTGCGCTCGTCCGCTCCTTCGGTCTGACGTGCGACCAGCTCACCGGTGCGACCGTCGTCACGCCGGACGGCACCGTGCACGAGGTCTCCGCGACCGCCGAGCCCGACCTGTTCTGGGCCTGTCGCGGCGGGGGCGGTGGGACCGTCGGCGTCGTCACCGCACTGACGTACCGGACGCAGGCCGCGCCCGGCGTCCTGCTCTTCTCGATCACCTTCGCGTGGTCGGCCGCCGCGGCGGTCGTGCGCGCCTGGCAGGACTGGGCGCCCACCGCCGACCCGGAGCTGTGGTCGACGCTCAAGCTGCTGAACGGGAGCCGGCACACCGCCCCGACGGTCACCGTGACGGGTGTGTGGACGGGTTCGAAGACCGGCGCTGACACCACCGTCGACGGTTTCATCGCCGCCACCGGAGCGAAGCCGCTCGCCCACACCGCGCGACAGCTCACCTACGGTGCCGCGATGTCCGCGCTGGCGGGGAAGCCACAGCGGGTGTCCGAGGCGGCGACGTCCTCGATCGGATCGGTGAAACTGTCCGACGACCAGATCGACGTGCTCGTCGCCCACGCCGAGGCGGCCGGTGACGTGGCGGGGAACCTCGAGGGCGGGGTCGCGCTCGACGCCCTCGGCGGTGTCGTCTCCGACGTCGGACGGACCGACACCGCGTTCCCGTGGCGGTCGGCGCTCATGACCGTGCAGTACACCGCCGTGTTCGCGGACGGATCGGACCCGGCACCCTTCGACGCCTACGTCCGGGGGTTCCGCAAGGCGATGCGGCCGGCGTGGGGTGACGCGGCGTACGCGAACTACTGCGACGCGGCGATCACGGACCCGGCGGACTACTTCGACGTGAACACCTCGCGGCTGCACCGGATCGCCGAGCAGGTGGACCCGGACGGGGTGCTGGCGCAGCCGAACTGGGTGTGAGCGGTGGCCCTCCGGACGCCGGTGGGCCGCCCTACGATGACCGCATGGACGCGGACGACCTGGTACTCCCCGACGCCGCTGCCTGGCGCGCCTGGCTCGACGCGCACGAGGACGACCCCGACGGCGTGTGGCTCGTCCTCGCGAAGAAGGGCACCACGGAGCCGACGACGCTGACCTACGACCAGGCGCTCGACGAAGCGCTCTGCTCCGGGTGGATCGACGGCCAGAAGCGCGGGCGGGACACCGCGACCTTCCGCCAGCGGTTCACCCCGCGGCGCAAGGCGTCGATCTGGTCGCAGCGGAACATCGGACTCGTCGCCACCCTCGAGTCTGCGGGGCGCATGCGCGACCGGGGCCGGGCCGAGGTCGAACGTGCGAAGAGCGATGGCCGGTGGGACCGCGCCTACGCCGGTGCCGCGACGGCCACCGTGCCGGACGACCTGCAGGCAGCGCTCGACGCCGCTCCCGCGGCCGCAGCGCTGTTCGCCGAACTCGACGCCACGAACCGGTACGCCGTGCTCCACCGGATCACGACCGCGCCGAGTGCGACGGCGCGGGAGAACCGGCTCGCGAAGCTCGTCGGCGGGCTCGAGCGGGGCGAGACCCCGTACCCGCGGAAGGCCTGACGGCCGCGTCGAACCACGAAGACGACGTCGAACCAGGCGCGCGGGCTGGTTCGACGTCGGAAACGTGGTTCGACGCACCGGCGACCGCGAACGCACCGACGACGGCGCCCGCGCCCGCCGTCAGCGCCGCAGGCCGACGAGCACGCCCCGGTGGTCGCTGCCGTTCGCGGGCAGGACCTCGGTCGACGTCGTCCCGAGCCCCCGGGTGAACACGTGGTCGATCCGCACGACGGGCAACTGCGCCGGCCAGGTCGCCCCGAACCCGCCGCCCTCGTCGAGCATCCGGGTCAGCGGGAGCATCTCCGGGTCGGCCGCACCGCCGTTGAAGTCCCCGGCGACGACGAGCCGCTCCGATTCGTCGTCGCGGACCGCCTCGGTGAGCGACGCCAGCATCCGCGGCCGGCCGTCCTCCCCGCCCAACCGCAGTGAGTCCATGTGCACGACGTACAGCCGGACGTCGCCGACCCCGGTGTCGACCGTCACCCGGAGCGCCCGGGCCCAGCCCAGGCCGAGCGTGAGGGGTTCGCCGTCGCGCAGGGTCGTCCGGCTCCACACCCCGATCGACCCGACGCGGTAGTGGTGCGGGTACCGCTCGTCGAGGACGCCCGCGACCGCCGTGCCCGAGGTCTGGGTGAGCTCCTCGAGCGCGATGACGTCCGGGTCACGCGCCGCGATCGACCTCGCGGTGGCGGCCGGGTCGGGGTTGGCGGCCTCGATGTTCTCGGTGACGACCGTCAACTGCGGCGACCCCGAGGTGCCGGGAGCGAGCACGCCGGGCAGGACCGCGACGGCCCAGGCGGCGGCGAAGGCGAGGGACAGCACGGCGAGCCGCTTCGACCGAGTGCCGAGTGCCGCACCGGCGACGGGGACGAGCAGGAGCGCGAGCCACGGCAGCAGCGAGCCGATCACGGACCCCGAGCTCCCGAGGACGCCCAGGACGGCGGGGACGAGGAGGACGACGATCCCGGCGAGCAACGCGATCCCGACGGCACCGATGACGAACGAGCGGCCGGGACTCCGTCTGCGGGAGCGGAGGGGCACGCCGAGGAGCATAGGAACCGCTTCTGACAGATCCCGGGGGACACCGGTTCACCAGACCTGCAACGAAGCAGGCGTAGACCGGGGACATGACCACTGGCACCGACACCACGAACCGTCCGGCCGCCGCCTCCGGCACCTTCCGCATCGGTGGTGACCTCGAGGTCCACCGCCTCGGCTACGGCACCATGCAGCTCACCGGCCCCGGCGTCTGGGGACCCCCGAAGGACCACGACGAGGCGATCCGCGTCCTCAAGCGCGCCGTCGAGCTCGGCGTGGACTTCTTCGACACCGCCGACTCCTACGGCCCCTACGTCGCCGAGGACCTGCTCCGCGAGGCGCTGCACCCCTACGGCGACGACATCGTCATCGCGACGAAGGCCGGCCTCACCCGCACCGGGCCGAACGAGTGGCCGCCCGTCGGCCGCCCGGAGTACCTGCGCCAGGAGGCCGAGATGAGCCTCCGCCGCCTCGGCCTCGAGCGCATCGACCTGTTCCAGCTCCACCGCATCGACCCGAAGGTCCCGCTCGAGGACCAGGTGGGCGAGCTGAAGAAGCTGCAGGACGAGGGCAAGATCCGCCACATCGGCCTGTCCGAGGTGTCGGTCGACGAGGTGAAGGCTGCGCAGGAGATCGCCACGATCGTCTCCGTCCAGAACCTGTACAACCTGCAGAAGCGCGACGCCGAGGAACTCCTCGACTGGTCGACCGAGCAGGGAATCGGCTTCATCCCGTGGTTCCCGCTCGCGACCGGCGGTCTCACCGGCAGCGACTCCCCGCTGACCGAGATCGCCGAGCGCAAGGGCGCCACCCCGGCTCAGCTCGCCCTGGCCTGGCTGCTGAAGCGCTCGCCCGTGGTGCTGCCGATCCCCGGCACGTCGAGCGTCGCCCACCTCGAGGACAACCTCGCGGGCGCGACGGTCGAGCTGACCGACGACGAGTTCGAGGAGCTGTCGAAGCTGGGTCACTGACGCGACACGGTGACGGACGGGAGGCGCGGTGCCAGCTGGCACCGCGCCTCCAGTCCCTCACGGGGTTGCGCTCGCATACGCGGTATGTGCATACTCGGTATGTCCAAGGCGGACGGAACGAGGGGGAAGACGTCATGAGCGTACGGATGGGCGTACTCGCACTGCTGGTGGCCGGGCCCGGCTACGGGTACCAGCTCCGGGGGGAGTTCGAGCACCGGACCGGGGGCAGCTGGCCGCTGAACATCGGCCAGGTCTACACGACGCTCGACCGCCTGGAACGCGACGGCCTCGTGGCCCGCGGTGACGCCGACGACGACGGACACGTCGTCTACACGGCGACCGACGCGGGTCACGAGGAGGTCGCACGCTGGTTCAGCGAGCCGGTCCCGCCGAAGCGCGGTCGTGACGAGCTCGCGATCAAGTTCGCCCTGGCGGTGACGGTGCCCGGCGTCGACGTGCCGCGCCTCGTGCAGGTCCAGCGCGCCGCCGCCGTGCGGAACCTGCAGGACCTGACCCGGCTGAAGCGCTCCTCGGACCCGGCGGACGACCTGGCCTGGTCGCTCGTGCTCGAGTCGATGCTCTTCCAGGCCGAGGCCGACGTCCGCTGGCTCGACCACGTGGAGTCGAGCGTCGCGCGCTACCGACCGTCCCCGACACCGGACTCGACGGCCGCTGCCGAGTCGTCCGACGCCACCGTGCGGAGCGCCCGGTGAACGCCGCCGCCCCGCTCCTCGAGCTCGACGCCGTGAGCGTGCAGTACGGCTCCGGCGCGAAGGCCGTCACCGCCCTCGCCGGCATCGACCTGCGCATCGCCCGCGGCGAGATGGTCGCCGTGATGGGCACCTCGGGCTCGGGCAAGTCGACGCTGCTCGCCTGCGCGGGCACGCTCCTGCCGCCGACCAGCGGCGAGGTCGTCATCGACGGCGACTTCGTGTCCGACCGGCCGGCCAAGGACCTCGCCGCCCTGCGTCGGCGTCTCGTCGGGTTCGTGTTCCAGGACTTCAACCTCATCCCCTCGCTGACCGCGGTCGAGAACGTGGCGCTGCCGCTCGAGCTCGACGGCTGGAAGGCGAGCCGTGCCCGGCGCGCAGCCGAACTCGCGCTCGAGAACGTCGAGCTCGGGCACCGCGCCGACGCCTTCCCGGACGACCTGTCCGGTGGCCAGCAGCAGCGGGTCGCGATCGCGCGCGGGGTCGTCGGCGAGCGCCGGCTGGTCCTCGCCGACGAGCCGACCGGTGCCCTCGACTCGCAGACCGGCGAGGTCGTGCTCCGCATGCTGCGCCGGCACGTCGACTCCGGGGCAGGCGCGCTGCTCGTGACCCACGACGCCCGGCACGCGGCCTGGGCGGACCGGATCGTGTTCCTCCGCGACGGCCGCGTCGTGGACGAGACCGTGTACTCGGGCGTCGAGATGGCGCTCACGGACCGGACCGCCTCGTGAACGCGCGTCGGCGACGCGCCGACGCCGGAGCCCGCTCGGGGCGTGACCGCCGCACGCCCTTCGCGCTGCGACCGGCGCTCCGGCTGGGCCGCCGGCTGGCGTTCGCGAAGGCCGGGCGGGCGGCGCTGATCGTCGCCCTCATCGGCATCCCGACCGCCGGGTTCGCCGCGGTGTCGGTCGTCGTGCAGTCGACGCAGCCGACCCAGGCGGAGAGCCTGCGGTACGACCTCGGGCACGCGGCAGCGCAGATGCAGGTCGTCGGCCCGGACCTCCCGGGCATGCGGCAGGACCCCGTGCAGTGGCAGTACACCGAGTCCGCGAAGGACAGCCCGGTCGCGGAGTCCGACGGCGAGGCCCGGTTCGCCGACGTCCTCGACCACGTGCCCGCCGGTGCCGTGTCGATCCCGGTCACCTCGGCGCAGATCGTGCTGACCGGGCCGAAGGGGCCGATCGGGATCCAGGCGGTCGAGGGAGCGGTCTGGTCGCGGGTCCTCGACGGGCACTGGCACGTGCTCGACGGCGCCGCACCGACCAGCCGTGACGAGCTCATGGTCACCCCGGCGACGCTCGAGCGACTCGGCGCGTCGATCGGCGACACGGTCGACCTGACCGACCCGGTGACGAAGCGCTTCACGATCACGGGCACCATGCGCGACGCCGCGTCCGACCCGGGTGCGCAGGGCGTCTTCGTGCCGTGGGGCACCACGCAGCCGACGACCGGCACGGCCGCGGCGCCGTTCGACGTCACCGTGTACCTGGCCTCGGACGCCCCGACGTGGTCGGAGATCCGCGCGCTCAACGCCCACGGGATCACGGTGCAGTCGCGTCCCGTCGTGCTCGACCCGCCCGACGAGCGGTTGCACGGCGCCGGGCTCAGCAGCCCGATCGGCTGGTTCCTCGGGGCGATGGCGCTGCTCGGCGTCTTCGCGATGTTCGAGGTCGCCCTGCTCGCCGGTGCCGCGTTCCTCGTCGGGACCCGGGCGGACACCCGCTCGTACGCGATCGTCACGAGCGTCGGCGGGGACCGACGCTTCGTCCGGTCGATCGTCGCCGGCTCCGGGCTGGTGCTCGGGCTCACCGGCGCCGTCCTCGGGGTCGCGCTCGGCACCGGGGTCGGCGTGCTCGCGTTCCACCTGGCCGACAACGGCAACGTGGGCTCGTGGCCCGGGCTGCACGTCCCGGTCGGCCTGGTCCTGTCGATCGGTGCCGCCGCCGTCCTCGCGGGGCTCGTGTCGGCGCTCGTCGCGGCCCGTGCGGCCACGCGGGTGAACGTCCTCGCCGCACTGCGCGGCTCGCTCCGGCCCGCGGCGGTGAACCCGCGCGCCGAGCGCCGTCGCCGGATCTGGGCACCCGTGCTCGTCGTCGCGGGCACCGTGATGACCCTGGCGTGCGGTGCCGGCGTGCTGCTCCTCAACGACCGCCCGGTGCAGCAGGACCACCTCGCCTGGATCGTCGGCGCCGGCGTCGCGATCGGCCCGTGCCTCATGCAGCTCGGGGTCGCGATGTCGTCGCCGTGGCTGCTCGCCCTCGTCTCCAGGACCGCGACGCGGCTCGGGCTCTCCGCCCGCATCGCCGCCCGCGACGCCCGGCGCAACCCGGTGCGGACCGTGCCGGTGCTCGCGAGCGTGATGAGCGTCGTGTTCGTGGCCTCGGTGGCGATCACGTGGAGTGCGTCCGAGCACGCGCAGTTCGTCCGCGACTACGAGTACCGCACCGCCGTGGGCGTCGCGACGGCCGACGTCTGGCTCTCGAACGAGGACGGCAGCGACGGCGGCTACGACGCCTCCGTCACGGCGAAGGCGGCGAAGATCGTCTCCGGTGTCCTCGACCACGACCGGGTGCGTGTCCTCGGCGTCGCGCCCGACGTCGCCGGCGACCAGCCGTCGACGCTCTCGCTCCTGCACTCGTGGGGGCGGACGGACTGCCGCGCGAACGACACCACGTCGTGCTCGCGCTACCTGGAGTCGCAGGACACCTCCGCGCCGCACATCTGGACCGGCACGGTGGACGACTACGCCGTCCTCACCGGACACCGTCCGTCCGCCGAGGTCCGCGACGCGCTCACCTCGGGCCGCGCCGTCGCCCTGTGGCCGGAGTACGCGCACGACGGCCAGGTCCGGATCGACGCGTTCCGCGACCAGACGTCGGACAGCCCGGCGATCACGACCAAGACCCGTCCGGACGCCACGACGACGATCCCCGCGGTGCTCGACGTGCAGACCCCCCGCATCCAGGTCGGCGTCTTCATGACCCGCGAGACCGCCGAGCGGTACCGGGTCCCGGCGGTGGACGGCATGCTCGTCACGGAGCAGTCCGCGGACCTGACCCCGGCACAGTCCGACGAGCTGACCTCGGCGTGGCAGAGCCTCGGCGGCGCGGACCGCGAACGGTGGGGCGGCCCGTACTTCCAGTACGAGGCCGGTCCGGTCGACGCGCAGGGCATCGTCAAGGCGATCGTCCTCGCCCTCGCCGCGGCGGTGACGATCGGCGCGACCGCCGTCGCCATCGGGCTGGCCCGCTCGGACGGCCGACGCGACGACGAGGTCCTCGACGCGGTCGGTGCGGCACCCGTGCTCCGTCGCCGGGTGTCCGCGTGGCAGGCCGCGATCCTGACGACCGTCGGCGCGGTGATCGGCACGCTGCTCGGGCTGCTGCCCATCCGGGCGCTCACCCTCCGCTTCTCGGCGGGACCAGCCGGCACCACGCACCTGCCGTTCGTGGCGGACTGGCCCGTGCTCGCCCTCCTCGGGCTCGGGCTGCCGCTGCTCGTCACCGCGGGGACGTGGGTCTTCGCGGGCCGCCGCCACCGCGTGGCACTGCGGCGCACACCGTGACCGGACGCGGCGGGTCCCGGACCCGACGGGGGCGGCCGGCTGGGAACGGCCGCGAAGACCCACAGCCAGCGGCGCGGTTCCCCAGGTCTGGGGGCTGGTACGGCAGGCCGATCCGGGGGATACCTGATGTCGTGTCCCGCACCCGTCGTCTCGCCCTCGTCGCGAGCATCGTCACCGCCGCCTGCCTCGTCGCCGGCGGATCCCTCGTCGTCGGCACGGCCGTCGTGTCGGCGAGCACCGCCGCGGCCGAGCGCGCACCGTCCGTGGGTCGCGCCTCCGCCGCGCCGGTCGAACGTGCGGACACCCGAGCCGCAGCCGGCGGAACAGCTGTTCGTGCCGCCACACCGGACGACGCCGTGACCGGGGCGCTCGGCTCCGGCGACCGGTCCGGCGCGGTCACCTTCGCGTACGCGGGCGACTCCATCACGGCACGGCCGGACTCCTGGCTCCACGACCTCGTGCCGGACACCCGGTTCCACGCCGTCGGCGGCTACGCGCACAGCGGGTACCGGTCCGACGAGGTCCTCCACGAGATCGGCCCCGTGCCGGACGCGGACGTCCTCGTCGTCGAGCTCGGCACGAACGACGTGAACCAGGCGATCCCGATCGCGACGACGATCGCGAACGTGGACGCCGTCGTCCGGAAGGTCGGTGCGCGGCACGTCCTCGTCGTCTCCGGCCCGCCGTCGAACTGGACCTGGAGCCAGTGGGGCGCCGACCGCCGCGCGGGACAGCTCGTCCTCAGCCGGGCGCTGGAGCGCGACGCGGCGGAGCACGGCTGGTCGTACGTCGACCCGTTCGCCGGGTTCCGGCAGGCGGACGGGGCCTGGGTCCGGGGTGCGTCGGCGGACGGCATCCACGGCGACGCGGCGACGAACGTCGTCGTCGCGCGCGTGATGGCGACGGCGATCACGCGAGCCGCGCGCTGATCGAGACGCGACCAGGGTCGGACAGGAGGGGCGGGGCGGCCCTCCTCCCTCGCAGGCGCGGTCGGCGCGCCCCGCGCAACGCTTCGCGTTGCCGCTGAGCGGGGCGCGCTCCCGTCCGTCAGTGGGTCACTCGGGCAGCGGCTCGGCGTACGTCCGGAACGCACCGCGCTCGGTGTGGATCGCCCAGAGGCGGTCCGCGATCGACGCACCGGAGTGCTCGGGCTGCCCGTCGTCGATGCCGAACGGGATGATGAGCTGGCCGACGTGGACGTCCTCGTCACGGACGGCGTCGTGCAGCAGCTGCGCGTAGGCGCTCTCGCCCGCGAACGCCACGGACGTGCCGGTGACCCGAGCACCCGGGCGCACCGCGCTCCCGCCGTTCACGAACAGGATCGTGCCGTGCCCGATCGCGCGCATGCCGGGCAGCACCTGGCGGACGGCGTTGACCGAGCCGTAGACCGAGAACTCGATCGGGCCGACCAGGTCCTCCGCCGTGGTCTCGAGCACCGGGCGCATGTACTCCTTGGCGGGCAGCGGGCTGTACTGCAGCACCTCGATCGGCCCGAGCTGCTCGGTCGCACGCTCGAGGGCGCCGCGGAGGGAGTCCCCGTCGCGGACGTTCGCGGCGAAGCCGGCGGCGGTGTACCCGTGCTCCCGGAGGCCGGCGGCGAGGGAGTCCAGGCGGTCCTGGTTGCGGGAGAGCAGGGCGATCGAGAAGCCCTCGCGGGCGAAGCGCTCGGCGACGGCGAGGCCGAGGCCCTTGCCGGCTCCGACGATGGCGATGGTGGTCATGAGGTGGTCCTTCCGGTGGTGTGGGGTCGTGCGAGGACGAGCAGTCCCCAGAGCGACACGAGCGCGCCACCGAGGACGAGGACGGCCATCGGGACGGCGGTGTCCGAGCCGCCGAGTCCCGCGATCGGAGCGGTCACGCCGGCCGTCGTCCACTGAACCAGACCGAGCACGGCTGAGCTCGTCCCGGGGTGTGCGGGGACGGCGGACGATGCGAGGGCCCCACCGTTCGTGACGACCAGCCCGTTGCCGATCATGAGCACGAAGAAGCCGATCAGGGCCACGATCAGCGGCATCCCGAACCAGATCGCGCCGATGAGCATGCCCGCACCGGCGATGCCCATGCATCCCTGCCCGACGAGGATGATGCGTCTCGTGGACACCCGGCCGGCGAGTCGGGCGGCCAAGAGGGACGCGACCGTCATCGCGCCCGCGTTCGCCGCGAAGTCGATCGCGTACGCCGTCGGCGACAGCCCGTTCATGGTCTGCAGCACGAACGGCGAGGTCGCGACGTACGCGAACACCCCGACGAACGCAGCACACGCGGTGACGACGTAGCCGACGAACCGTCGATCGCCGAGGACCTGCCGCGCCGCGAGCCGGAACGTGCGCAGGCCACCGGCGTGCCGTCGGTCCCGTGGGAGGGACTCGGGGACGACGACGGCCGCGGTCACGCACATGAGCACCCCGAGGCCGGCGAGGACCCAGAACGTGGTCCGCCAGTCACCGAACCCCAGGATCGCGGCGCCGAACAGCGGCCCGAGCACCGGTGCGATCCCGCCGATGCCCATCACGACGTTGAGGACGCGGACGAGCTGGGCGCCGTGGGCGAGGTCGACGACCACCGACCGGGCGATCACCATCACCCAACCGCCCGCGAACCCCTGCACGAGGCGCGCCGCCGTGAGCACGCCGATCGACGGGGCGAGCGCGCACACGACCGAGGCCGCGACGACGAGCAGCGTGCCGGCGAGCAGCGGCAGGCGGCGCCCGCGCTGGTCGGAGAACGGTCCGCCGACGAGCTGCCCGAGGCCCATGCCCGCGAAGAACGTCGTGAGGGTCAGCTGCACGGCGGACGCGCTCGTGCGGAACTCGGCCTCGACGGTCGGGAACGCGGTGACGTACATGTCGGTCGCGAGCGGCGCGACCGCGGTGAGGAACACGACGGCGGCGACGAGGGCCGTGGGCACGGCGCGGACGATCGGGGGAGCGGGCGGGGTCACGGTGGCGGGCACGGACCCATCGAACGGCTGGTCGGTGCGCGGGTGGGAGTCCCTGCCGACCGGGGGTTCCACCGCAACCCCCGTCACCCAGGGGATTCCCGACCGCCGCGTGTGCAATCGACCCACGACCCGGGAGGACCACCGTGCACACCACCGCTCGCACCCGCCGCACCCTGTCCGCCCTCGGCGCGTTCGCCGCCGCGGCCCTCGTCCTCGCGGCGTGCACCGACGACGACGCCCGCACGCTCGACGGTCGGGCGACCGCCACGAGCAGCCCCTCCTCGAGCGCCACCACCCCCGCGGCGAGCGCCGCCGGACAGCTCGAGCCCGGGGGCGAGACGACCGACATCGCCACCGGACTGGAGGCCCCGTGGTCGGTGGTCCGCACCGGTGACGGCGGCGACGCCCTGATCAGCGAGCGGGACTCGGCGACGGTGCTCGAACTGACCGGCGCCGGGAAGACACGCGAGGTCGGCACGATCGCGGGCGTCCGGCACGGCGGTGAGGGCGGTCTGCTCGGACTCGCGCTGCACGAGGGCGACCTGTTCGTGTACTCGACGGGCGACGACGGCAACCGCATCCAGCGCTACGAGCTGTCCGGGAGCGCCGGGTCCTACGCGCTCGGGGACGCCACGACCGTGATCGACGGGCTGCCGTCGAACAGCTTCCACAACGGCGGACGGATCGCGTTCGGCCCGGACGGCATGCTCTACGCGAGCGTCGGCGACGCCGGTGCCGGCTCGGACGCGCAGGACCGGGATTCGCTCGCGGGGAAGATCCTGCGGCTGACCCCGGACGGCCAGGTCCCCGGCGGCAACCCGTTCCCCGGGTCCCCGGTGTGGAGCCTCGGGCACCGGAACGTGCAGGGCATGGGGTGGACGGCCGACGGCACGATGTTCGCGTCGGAGTTCGGGCAGGACACCTGGGACGAGCTCAACGTCATCGAGAAGGGCCGGGACTACGGCTGGCCCGAGGTCGAGGGCACCGGCGGCACGAGCAAGGGCTTCGTCGACCCCGTGCAGCAGTGGGCCACCGACGACGCCTCGCCGAGCGGCCTGGCGGTGATCGACGACACGGTGTTCATCGCGAACCTCCAGGGCGAGGTCGTCAGGGCTGTGCCGGCCGACGCCCCCTCGACGTCGACCGAGTACTTCGCGGGGGACTTCGGCCGCATCCGCACGGTGCTCGAGGGTCCCGAGGGTGCCCTGTGGTTCGTCACGAACAACACCGACGGGCGTGGCGACCCGACCGACGGCGACGACCGGATCGTGTCGGTGCCGCTCGCGACGAGCTGAGCCCGAGCGACGGACCCCGACCAGCACGGGGGTTCCGGCAGCACCTCGCTCGCCCCCGCCCAGCCGAAGTACCGTGACCGGCATGGACCACCGCGACGAAGCCCGCGACTTCCTCTCCGGTCGCCGCGCCCGCATCACACCGGAGCAGGCCGGCGTCGAGACGTTCGGCACCCGCCGCCGCGTCACCGGGCTGCGCCGCGAGGAGGTCGCCCGGCTGGCCGGCGTGAGCATCGACTACTACACCCGGCTCGAGCGCGGGAACCTGCAGGGCGTCTCGGACAGCGTGCTCGACGCCATCGCGGGCGCGCTCCACCTCGACCCGGCCGAGCACGAGCACCTGCGCGACCTCGCCCGCCACCAGAACGCCACGCCCCGCCGTGCCGCCGCGGTCACACCGGTGGCGGCGGTGCGCCCGGAGCTCCAGTACCTGCTCGACGCCATCGCCGACGCTCCCGCGATGATCGTCAACAACCGACAGGACATCGTCGCCGCGAACACGCTCGGCTGGGCGATGCACTCGGACCTCGTCGCGGCGAGCGCACGGCCCTGCAACTTCTCGCGGTTCATCTTCCTCGACCCGCAGGCACGGAACTTCTACCTCGACTGGCAGCGCGCGGCGCACACGAACGTCGCGATCCTCCGGCGCGAGGCCGGGCGGACGCCGAACGACCCCGGGCTCGCGGCCCTGATCGGCGAGCTCTCGATGCGGAGCGACGACTTCCGTGCGCTCTGGGCGGCGCACGACGTCCGGCGGCACTACGCGGGGGTGAAGTCGTTCCGGCACGCGGCGGTCGGTCCGCTCGAGCTGCACTTCCAGACGCTCGAGCTCACCGAGGACCCGGGGCTCGCGCTGACGATCTACCCGGCGACGCCCGGGAGCCCGACGGCGGACGCGCTGCGGCTGCTCGCCTCGTGGGCGGCGACGGAGCGCATCGTGGAGCGTGCGCGCGAGCGCGTGTGACGCGGTGGTCGCGACCGCCTGCGGGACTGGAGGCACGGTGCCGGCCCGCACCGCGCCTCCAGGCCCCACCGGGTCGCGTCAGGCCTCCGGGATCACCCGTTCGAAGCGGCTCGTGTCGGTCCCGTCCGGGTCGGGCCCGCCGCGACGACCGGTGTCGAGGGCGTCGAGCGCTGCGAGCTCGTCGTCGGAGAGCACGAAGTCGAACACGTCGAAGTTCTCGGCGATGCGCCCGGGGTTCGTGGACTTCGGGATCGCGTTGCGGCCCTGCTGCACGTGCCACCGGAGCATCACCTGCGCCGGGGTCTTGCCGTGCGCCTCGCCGATGGTCCGGATCGTCGGGTCGTCGAGCACGCTGACACGCTCGTCGCCCCATCCCGGGTAGAAGGTGATGCCACCGATCGGCGACCATGCCTGGTCGAGGATGCCGTGCTCGGCGTCGGCGCGCTGCACGTCCGGCTGCGTGAAGTACGGGTGCAGCTCGACCTGGTTGAGCGCCGGGATCACGTCCGTGGCGTCGAGGAGCGACCGGAGGTGGTGCGGCATGAAGTTGCTCACGCCGATCGCGCCGACACGGCCCTCGGCGTACAGCCGCTCGAGCGCCCGGTACGCCGCGATGGTCCGCTCGAAGCGGTCGGGTGCGGGCTGGTGCAGGATCAGGACGTCGACGTGGTCGAAGCCGAGCTTGCCGGTCGCCTTGTCGAACGCGTGCAGGGTCTCGTCGAGGCCGTAGTCGGAGACCCAGATCTTCGTCTCGACGACGATCTCGTCGCGGTCGACACCCGAGGCGCGGATGCCCTCGCCGACCTCGCGCTCGTTGCCGTACGCGGCGGCGGTGTCGATGTGGCGGTACCCGGTCTCGAGCGCGGTGCGCACGGCGTCGACCGTCTCGGCCGGCGCGCTCTGGAAGACGCCGAACCCGATCGCGGGGATCTCGAGTCCGTTGTTGAGGGTGAGTGTGTCCATGTCCACGACGCTACGACCGCCCGGACCGACCTGACGGGTACCAGCAGCCCCTGCTCCGACCTGTCGATCGGACCTACCGTGGAGGACATGGACACGAGAGACGAAGTCCGCGACTTCCTCCGCACCCGCCGCGAGCGCGTCACGCCGCAGCAGGTCGGGTTGCCCGACTTCGGCGGCGCGCGACGGGTGAAGGGCCTTCGCCGCGAGGAACTCGCCCTCATCGCGGGCATGAGCGTCGACTACTACATCCGCCTCGAGCGCGGGAACCTCACCGGGGTGTCCGAGAGCGTCCTCGGATCCCTGTCCCGGGCGCTCCGGCTCGACGACGCCGAGCACGCGCACCTGTTCGACCTCGCCCGTGCGCAGAACGCCTCGGCGACGACGCGTCGGAAGACCCCGACGTCGAAGGTCCGGCCGAACGTGCAGCGGGTGCTCGACTCGATGACCGCTCCCGCGTGGGTGCGGAACGGCCGGTCGGACTTCCTGGCCGGCAACGCCCTCGCCCGTGCGGTCTACGCACCGCTCTTCCTCGACCCGTCCGGTACCCCGAACACCGCGCGCTTCGCCTTCCTCGACCCCCGTGGTCGCGAGTTCTGGCGCGACTGGGACAGCGTGACCGGGGACATGGTCGCCGTGCTCCGTGCCGAAGCGGCCCGGTCCCCGTACGACCGCGGGCTGACGGACCTCATCGGGGAGCTCTCCACCCGCAGCGAGGAGTTCCGCCAGCGCTGGGCCGCGCACGACGTGATGCGGCACCGGTCCGGCACGAAGCACGTGCACCACCCCGAGGTCGGCGACCTCGACCTGACGTACGAGACGATGGAGCTCGTCACGGACACCGGGCTGACGCTCATCGTCTACGGCGCGGAGCCCGGCTCGCCGTCCGAGGAGCGCCTGCAGCTCCTCGCCAACCTCGCGGCGACCACGGTCGCCGCCGTCCCGGAGACGGAGGACGCATGAGCGAGACCGACTCGATCCGGACCACCCGCCATGCGGAGCCGCTGACGTTCCTCGAGCGGGTCCGGTTCCGCCTGCGTGCCGAGCGCGAGATCGAGGAACTCACGCGCGACCGCGCGCGCGAGGACCGCATCCGCGCCGAGGCAGCCGTCCGACTCGCACCGGGGCCGTGGCACCTCGCGGAGCTCTTCCGGCGGCGTCCGTGACCGCCGGTGCGGGGATGACGCCCGCGCGCACGCTGCTGTTCGCGGTGGCCGGGGGCGCGGCCGTCGGCAACCTCTACTGGGCGCAGCCGCTCCTCGACGACATCGCGTCCTCGCTCGGGACGTCCGCCGCGGTCGCCGGGCTGCTCGTCACGCTCACCCAGGTCGGGTACGCGCTGGGCATCCTGCTCGTGGTGCCGCTCGGCGACGTGCTCGACCGACGACGCCTGATCCCCGGGGTGCTCGTCGCGTCCGCGGTCGCGCTGCTGTTCGCCGCCGTGGCCCCGTCGTTCGCCGTGCTCCTGGTGGCGCTCGCGCTCGTCGGCCTCACCACCGTCGCCGGGCAGCTGCTCATCCCGCTGGCTGGGGACCTCACCGATCCCTCGTCCCGCGGGCGGGTGGTGGGCACGATCGCCTCCGGGGTCCTCACCGGCATCCTCGTGTCGCGGACGGTCAGCGGGCTCGTCGCGGACGCGTTCGGCTGGCGCGCGATCTACGTGGTCGCCGCCGTCGCCGCCCTGCTGTTCGCCGTGCTGCTCCGGCGGGCGATCCCCGAGCTCAACCGGCGCGACCGGGTGCGGTACCCCACGCTCATCGCCTCGGTGTTCCGTGCCGTCGCCGCGCACCGGGCCGTGCGGGTGACCCTCGTCATCAGCTCCGCGATGTTCGCCGTCTTCACGATGTTCTGGACCGCGCTGACGTTCCTGCTCAGCGCCGAGCCGTTCGGGTACTCCACGAGCGCGATCGGGCTCGTCGGTCTGGCCGGGCTCGCCGGGGCGGTCGCCGCGCAGCGGGTCGGTCGGCTGCACGACCGCGGGGTCTCCGTGCCGGTGACCGGTGCGGCGATCGCCGTCGTGCTCGTCTCGCTCGTGGTCGCGGGCCTCGGAGCGCGGTCGATCGTGGTCGTCCTCGTCGCGGTCGTCCTGCTGGACGTCGGTGTGCAGGCGACGAACGTCCTCAACCAGACCCGGCTCTTCGCGATCGACCCGGCGGCGCGCAGCCGACTCAACACCGCGTTCGTCACCGCGAACTTCATCGGCGGGGCGATCGGCTCGGCACTCGCCTCGGTGCTCTGGAACGCCGGCGGGTGGACCGCGGTCACCGTGGGCGGAGCGGTCCTGGTCGGGTTCGCCCTGACGGTCTGGGCGGTCCACCGCCGCCGCGGGCTGGTGGTCACCGCCCGCGCCTGACCTCAGACGACGAGGGGGCGCGCGACGTCCACCTCGCCGTGCTCCACGAGCCAGCGGAACGCGTCGAGGACCGTCGCCTCCGCCGTCCAGGCGGGCTCGTAGCCGAGCAGCCGCCGCGGCTTCTCGGTGCTGAACACCTGGCTGCGCGACAGGTGCTCCCAGCTCGCACCGGCGTGCTCCGGAGCCGTGGTCTCGCGGAACCGGTCCCACGAGACGGGCTCGAGCCGCGCCTCGTGGCCGAACCACGACGCGACCAGGTGCGCGTACCCGCGTGCCGTGAGCGCCGTCGGAGCCGTGACGAAGAAGTCCTCGCCGGCCGCGGCGTCCCGGTGCTCGACCGCGAGCTGGAAGGCCTGCGCGACGTCGTCGGCGTGCACGTGCGCCATCGTCTCGGCACCGAGGCCGGGGACCTCGACGGGCTCGCCGGCGGACAGCTTCGTCCACACCGTCGGGTCGAGGTTGCCGAGCGGACCGATGGGCATCCAGCCCGGTCCGCTGATGTGACCGGGGTGCAACGAGGTCGTCACCAAACCCCCTACGGCAGTTTCACGCTTGAGCATCCGGGCGATCGCGTCCTTCTGCACGCCGTAGTCGCCGAACGGCTCGGTCGCGTTCTCCTCGGTGACGGGCAGCACGTGCGAGACCCCGGCGCGCCAGATCGACCCGCAGTGCACGAGGTGGGTACCGCTGCCGCGGAGAGCCGTGACGAGGGCCTCGGCGGACGACGGCGTGAAGCAGACGAGGTCGACGACGGCGTCGGCACGGAGTGCGGCGATCCGGTCGCCGAACGTGCCGTCGCGGTCCTCCTGCTCGCGGTCGGCGGTGACCCGTTCGACCTGCTGCCACTCGGGGGAGTCGGCGTACGGGGTGCTGCTGCCGCGGGTGACGGTCACGACGTCGTGACCGGCGCGGACGAGACGGGGGACGAGGAACGTGCCGATGTGGCCGGTGGCTCCGATGACGACGATGCGCATGCCGGTCACGCTAGGCGCACGCGACTGGGCGTGGCAGGCCCGGACGGAACCCCTGTGACGGACGGGAGGGACGGTGCGGGCCTGCACCGTCCCTCCCGTCCGTCAGCGGGTCGGCTCCAGGGCCGGGAGCGGCTGGTCCGAGTCCGCCGTGTGCGTCAGTCGCGCCATCAGGGGCGCGACCGGCCGCGAGGTCAGGACGTGGTGCGCGGCGCGCTGCGCCGCGAGACCGAGCTTCGTCTGCGGGTACGCGAAGTGCTTGATCCCGGACGGCATGGTCTGGATCCGGTCGACGAGCGGCCGCATCCACGCCTCGAACGCCCCGAGTGCCGCGGTGGTGTCGGACTCGTCGGCGAGGGACGCGGCGAGGACGTACCCGCCGGTGAGCGCCAGCGAACTCCCGCCGCCGCCCATCGGTGTCACGCACCAGGCCGCGTCGCCGAGCAGCACGACGGAACCCCGGTGCCAGCTCGGGGCGTGGATCTGCGTGAGGTCGTCGACGTAGACGTCGTCCGACTGCTCGAACCCGTCGAGCACCCGGTCGGTCTGCCAACCGGCGCCGGCGTAGCGGTCGCGCCGGTCGGGGACCTCGCCGTCGTCGTTGGTGTACGCGAGCATCGCCCTCGTCGTGCCGTGGTTGTCGGGCCGCAGGTGCACCTGTCGACCCTCGACGGCGTTGTACCAGCGCCAGGTGTCGTCGTCGGACGGGATCCGTGGGATCGTCCCGAACTCCATCGTGATGCCGAGCCGCCGGGGCTCGACGGTGAAGAGCAGGTCGCGTGTGCTCGAGCGGACCCCCTCGGCGACGACGAGGAGCTCGGCCTGGAGCGTCGCGCCACTCCGAGTACGGACCGTGACGGGTCGTCCGTCCGAGCCGTCCTCGTCCACCGCGACCACGGCGTCGTCGAAGACCAGGCGCACGCGGTCCGGCAGCGCCTGCCGGATCGCGTCCGCGAAGTCGCCGCGCAGGACCTCGAGCTCCGCCGTCGCCCCCTCGCCGGAGTCGTCGTCGGGCAGCCGGACTATGGTGTCCCCCTGCTCGTCGACGATCACCGTGCAGGTCTCGCCCGTGTTGGCCGAGCGGATCGCCTCGGTCAGCCCCATGCGGTCGAGGACCTCGCGGGCGACGCCCCGGACGTCGACGTTCTGGCCACCGGTTCGGAAGCCCGCCGAACGCTCGAGGACGGTGACGTCCCAGCCCGTCCGGTCCAACCAGTAGGCGGCGGAGAGCCCGGCGATGCTGCCGCCGGTGACGAGGGCCCGACGCGGTGCCGTCACGAGGTGGTGATCACCTTGACGGAGCCGGCGACGGTCGCGGCGTCCTCGGCGAGCGCGACGACCGGGTCGGGCAGGCGCGTCGTGGCGCCGACGAGCTTGCGCGCACCCCAGCCGACGAAGCTGCCGACGATCGCGCCGACGCCGCCGAGGATCGCGCCCTCGATGCGCAGGTCGCGCCTGCCCGTCGTGCCGAGCGCGGCCCCGACGAGTGCTCCGGACGCCACGCGCCCGGCGAGCCCGGCGGGGGAGATCCGGTTCGGCGTCCCCGGCAGCTTGTCGCCGATGAGCTCACCGACGGCCGATGCGACGAGGACGCCACGGCCGAGGGGCGTGCTGAAGACCTTCCAGTCCTGCCACGAGCCCTTCAGCGAGGAGCGGTCGTGGTTCAGTGCCATGACGGCGAGCGGGGTGGCGCTCCGGCCGCCGCTGAGGATGCCCAGGACCAGGGTGCGGACCAGGGTGTGCTGCTCGTTCTTCGTGCTCATCGGTGCTCCTGTCGTGTCGGTTCGGAAACTACTCTTGCGCTCCTGGTACTCAGCGTTACTATGTACCAGTAGTCAGCGTCACTGAGTACAGCGCACCACGACACACGGCACCGACCGCAGGAGGCACGCATGCCCAAGCAGGAGACCGAGATGCTCAAGGGCATCCTCGAGGGGATCGTCCTCGCCGTGCTCGCCGGCCGCCCGGCCCACGGGTACGACATCACCGCCTCGCTCCGGGAGCAGGGGTTCACCGACATCGCCGAGGGCACCGTCTACGCCCTGCTCGTCCGCATCGAGCAGCGCGGCCTCGTCGACGTCGAGAAGGTCCCGTCGGAGAAGGGCCCGCCCCGCAAGGTGTTCACGCTGAACGCCCGCGGGCAGGAGCAGCTCGACGACTTCTGGCGGGCGTGGACCTTCCTCGCCGAGCGGCTCGACCACCTCCGGCACACCACCAGCAGCACGAACGGACAGGACTGATCATGGGGATCTCGATCTCGGACATCACGACCAAGCTCATCGGCGACAAGAAGCGCTGGAAGCAGTACAAGGCCCGCACGGCAGCGCTGCCGACGAGCCACCGCACCGCCGTCGACGGCATCGAGCGGTACCTCATGTACACCGGCCCGAGCGACGGCGAGCAGCTCATGCGCATGCTCGACGACCTCGCGGACCTGTTCGAGCAGAGCGCCGCCGACGGCACGAGCGTCCGCGCGGTGGTCGGCGACGACCCGATCGCCTTCGCCGAGGACTTCAAGGCGAACTACGGCCTCGGGTCGTGGCTCAGCAAGGAGCAGCAGCGCCTCGTCGACGCGATCGCGGCGGCCGATGCTGACGGGGAGCCGTCGTGACCGCGGCGATCCGGGTCCGGGGGCTCGAGAAGTCCTTCGGCGACCTGCGCGTCCTCCGTGGGGTCGACCTCGACGTCGAGGCCGGCTCCGTGGTCGCCCTGCTCGGGTCGAACGGCGCGGGCAAGACGACCGCGATCCGCATCCTCGCGACCCTGACGACGGCCACCGCCGGCACCGCGTCGGTCGCGGGGCACGACGTGGCCGCCGATCCGGGTGCGGTCCGCGAGGCGATCAGCCTCACCGGGCAGTTCGCCGCCGTGGACGAGGTGCTGACCGGCCGCGAGAACCTCGTCCTCGTCGCACGGCTCCGGCACCTCCGGCACGCCGGGCGCATCGCCGACGAGCTGCTCGACCGGTTCTCGCTCACGGATGCCGGGTCCCGCCGCGCGGGGACGTACTCGGGCGGGATGCGCCGCCGGCTCGACATCGCGATGAGCCTGATCGGCGACCCGTCGGTGGTCTTCCTCGACGAGCCGACGACCGGCCTCGACCCCGAGGCCCGCATCGAGGTCTGGGACGCCGTCCGCGCCCTCGCCGCGAGCGGCACCACGGTCCTGCTCACGACGCAGTACCTGGACGAGGCCGAGCAGCTCGCCGACCGGATCGCCATCCTGCACGAGGGCCGCATCATCGCCGACGGCACCCTCGCCGAGCTCCAGCGACTGCTCCCGCCCGCGACGGTCGAGTACGTCGAGAAGCGCCCCACGCTCGAGGACGTCTTCCTCGCCGTCATCGGACACCGTCCCGACGCTGACACGACGAAGGCCGACACCACGAAGGAGGTGGCCTGATGTCCGCCCACCCGATCCACGACACCGCCGTCCTGACCGGGCGCTCGCTGCGACACGTGCTCCGGAGCCCGGACACGATCATCACCACCGCCGTGATGCCGATCGCCTTCCTGCTGCTGTTCGTGTACGTCTTCGGCGGCGCGATCGACACCGGGAGCACGCCGTACATCGACTACCTGCTGCCGGGGATCCTCCTCATCACGGTGGCGTCCGGGGTGGCGTACACCTCGTACCGGCTGTTCCTCGACCTGCAGGCGGGGATCGACGAGCGCTTCCGGTCGATGCCGATCGTGCGCGCGGCGTCGCTGTGGGCGCACGTGCTCACGTCCCTCGTCGCCAACACCGTGTCGGTGACCGTGGTGGTCGGGGTCGCCCTGCTCATGGGGTTCCGCAGCAGCGCGGGCGTCGGAGCGTGGCTGGCGGTGCTCGGGATCCTGGTGCTCTTCACGCTGGCGCTCACGTGGATCGCGGTCGTCGCCGGGCTGTCGGCGAAGTCGGTGGACGGCGCGAGTGCGTTCTCGTACCCGCTCGTCTTCCTGCCCTTCATCAGCTCGGCGTTCGTGCCGACCGACTCCATGCCCGGGCCGGTCCGGTGGTTCGCGGAGCACCAGCCGGTGACGTCGATCGTGGACTCGATCCGAGCGCTGTTCGCCGGGCAGCCGCTCGACGCGGACCTGTGGGTGGCCCTCGCGTGGTGCGTCGGCATCCTGCTGGCCGCCTTCGGCGTCGCGACCCTCGTGCAGCGCCGGCGGGTCGGCTGACGCGACCGGCTGCCGGACGGGAGGCGCGGTGCCGGCCCGCACCGCGCCTCCCGTCCGCCGGTGCGCACCTCGCGCGCTGAGCCGCCGCGAGTAGCGTCCGACGCATGAGCAACGTCATCGTCCTCGGCGGCCACGGCAAGGTCGCACTCCTCGCCACCCGCATCCTCACCGACCGCGGCCACACCGTCACCTCGGTCATCCGCGACCCCGACCAGGCCGACGAGATCCGCGCCCACGGCGGGCAGCCGCACGTCGCCGACATCCAGCAGCAGACCCTCACCGACTTCGCCGAGCTCATCCACGGACACGACGCCGTGGTCTGGTCGGCCGGTGCCGGCGGCGGATCGGCCGACCGCACCTGGGCGATCGACCGCGACGCGGCGATCCTGTCCGTGCAGGGTGCCGCGAAGGCCGGTGTCGACCGCTACGTCATGGTCTCCTGGTCCGGCTCGCTCCTCGACCACGGGGTGCCGCAGGACGACGACTTCTTCGCGTACGCGCAGTCGAAGATGATCGCCGACGCCGTCCTCCGCGACTCGGGGCTCCGCTGGACGGTCGTCGCGCCGAGCACCCTCACCGACGACGAGCCCACGGGTTCGGTCGACTGGGACGGCTCCTCGACGCAGGTCCCGCGCGGCGACGTCGCGCACGTGGTGGCCGACGCGGTCGAGGGCGACGAGACGATCGGCCGGACGATCCGGTTCAACACCGGTTCCACCCCGATCGCCGACTTCCTCCGCACGGCGGGCTGAGCCGTGGCGCGGAACCCCGAACCGTTCCGGGGCCGACTGGCCCTCGTGACCGGTGCGAGCGGCGGCATCGGCGAGTCGCTGGCGGAGGGCCTCGCCGCGGGTGGCGCCGACCTCGTCCTGGTCGCCCGGTCCGCCGACAAGCTCGACGCCGTCGCCTCGGGCATCCACGCGCGCCACGGTGTGCGCGTGCGGGTGCTCCCGGCCGACCTGGCGACGGCCGACGGCGTCGACGAGGTGATCACGGCGCTCGACGGCACCCGCGTCGACGTCCTGATCGCGAACGCCGGGGTCGGGTGGCACGGCACCTTCGCCGAGCAGCCCGAGGACGGCATCGTGCAGCAGATCGCGCTCAACGAGACCGCGCTGGTCCGGCTGACGCGGGCGTTCCTGCCCGGCATGCTCGCCCGCGGCGTCGGCGGCGTGATGACCGTGGCCTCGACCGCGGCGTTCCAGCCCACCCCGCACATGGCGCTCTACGGCGCGACGAAGGCGTTCGTCCTGTCCTTCACCGAGGCCCTCTGGCAGGAGACGCGCGGGCGGGGCGTCCGGGTGCTCGCCCTGTGCCCCGGCCCGACCGCGACGGGCTTCTTCGACGCCGCGGGTGGCGGGTCGTTCCTCGAGGGCGGTCGGCAGTCGGCGGAGGAGGTCGCACGCGTCGGTCTGCGGGCGTTCTCCCGTGCCGGCGGACCGACGGTCGTCTCCGGCGCGCGCAACGCCGTGCTGGCGAGTGCGCACCGCTTCGTCCCCCGCGGCCTGATGACGCGCATGTCCGCGATGGTGATGGAGTGACGAGCCCGACGGTCCTCTTCGTGCACGGCGCCCTCGTCCGTGACGGCGACTGGTGGTGGGCTCCGACCGGCGACCTGCTGCGCGAACGGACCGGGATCGCCAGCCGCGCCGTGGCCCTGCCGTCGTGCGGGGAGACCGACACCGGCGGCGGCCTGCAGGAGGACGCCGCCGCACTGCGCCGCGCCCTCGACGAGGTCCCCGACGCCATCGTCGTCGGACACTCCTACGGCGGGACCGTGATCGCCGAGGCGGGCCCGCACCCCGCGGTCCGGCACCTGCTGCTCGTGTCGAGCTACCTGCCGCCCGTCGGGGCGTCGCAGGGGTCGATCATGTCCGGCGAGCCGGACCCCGTCGCGGTGCGTCCGGACGCCGACGGGCGGATCGTCGTCGACGGGTACGACGAGCGGTCGTTCGGTGCCCGGTTCCTGCAGGACGCGGACGCCGCGACGCAGCGGGCGGCGTGGGACCGGGTCACCTCGCAGGACGTCCGCGCGTTCGGCACCCCGACGAGCGCCGAGGGGTGGGCCGGCGTGGACTCCACCGCGGTGGTGTGCGCCGAGGACCGCTCGACGACCGTCGCACTCCAGCGGGAACACGCGGCGCGGGCCACCCGGTCGGTCGAACTCCCGACGGGGCACCACCCGTTCATCACCCGACCGGACCTCGTGGCCCGGCAGCTCGAGGCGTTCCTGCGCGACTGACCCGGGACCGCGGGCCGCTCGGCAGGTCGTCCCAGACGTCGGCCCAGATCGACTCGAAGTCCACCGGTCGGATCGCACCGGCACGGAGCGCCCGCTCCGGCACGGTCAACTCGTCGAGCGAGGCGCCGAGCAACCGGACGTCCCCGTGCACCTCGGGTCGCCCGGTGCCGTGGAAGGTCGTCACCGTCAACGTCCGGACACTGGGACGGAGTCGACGAGCGGCCCGCCCGAGCACCAGGAAGCCGCCCGCGTACACCCCGACGGCGGCGACGGTCCCGAGGGCGGCGCGGGGAGCGAGCGCGGCCATCACGGCGATCGCCAGCAGTGCCCCCACGGCCGGCCACGCCGACCACGCGCGGAGCACCGCACGCTCGCTGCGGGTCGTACCAGGCGGGTAGACGACGAGGGTCCTCGTGCTCCACATCGTCCGGTCGACGGGGCGCACGGAGTACCGGCCCCACACGTGCGGGCCGTCGACCACGCGTGTGCGCAGGTCGGAGACGGCGCTCACCGGACGACCTCGGCACGGACCGGCACCACGATGTCGCGGTGCCGGATCGCGGCCACGCAGGGGAAGCAGAGCAGGTCGCCCTCGCGGACGTCCGCGGGCAACGGGGCCGGGAGCCGGTGGAAGGGACCGTCCTCCGCGCCGGCGCACGGGGTGAGGACGTACGTCCCGGTCGGGGCCGCCGTGCTCACCCGGCCGATGAGCCGCACCTGGTCGAGGACGGCGAACCGGGGGAGCACCGCGTCGAGTTCGAGCAGGACGACACCGGTCCGGGGGCGCCGCACGCGCAGCACCGACGCCACGGCGACGCTCACCTCGCCCGGCGTCCACGTGCGGGGTCGGTAGCGGGGCGGCGCCTGCTCGGCGGTGTGCACGCACGGGGTGCCGGCGAGTTCGGCCAGCCGGACCATCGACACGGCGGCGACCAGGACGTCGCCGGTCGTGGGTTCGGTGTGGGCGGGCCAGAGGGTCGGGTCCACGGGGTCGGGGAGGGACGCGCGGAGCGTCGGGAGGATCGCGGTCAGGGTCACCACTCCACGATCCGGCGGGGGCGGCCGTGCGGACAGCGTCCTGACGGATCGCTGACGCCGTCGGTCCGATCCCGTGCGCGGTCCTGACGCGGCGAGCGCGGAGGACGCGACGAGCGCGCGGAACGTGCGGAGCGGCGGACGGGAGGCGCGGTGCGGGCCCGCACCGTCCCTCCCGTCCGTCTCGTGGTCACGCTGGCCGCATCACGCGAACTGCGCGTAGAACCGCTCGGGCGCCTCGGCGAGCGACGCCTTGACCCCGGCGCTCCAGTCGTCCACGACGACCTCCGCCGCGCCCCGCTCCACACCGTCGAGGGAGAGCCGGGCGACCTCGGCCGGGTCGACCTTCGGCCCCTCGTACCCGGCCATCATGTCGGTGTCGGCGGCTCCGAGGTGCAGCCCCTGGACGCTGATGCCCCGACCGGTCAGCTCGAGGCGGACGGCGTTCGTCATGTTCCACTCCGCGGCCTTGGCGGCGGCGTACCCGCCCGAGCCCGGGTACGCGAACCAGGACAGCGCCGACAGGACGTTCACGATCGCGCCCCCGCCGTTGCGTTCGATCACCGGCGCGAACGACCGGACCATCCCGAGGTTGCCCCAGAAGTGCGTGTCCATCTCCCGCCGCACGTCGGTCAGGTCGTCCGTGAGCAGCGAGCCCTGCGTGGTGATCCCGGCGTTGTTGACGAGCAGGGTCACGTCGGACGCCGCAGCCGCTGCCGCCGCGACGGACGCCTGGTCGGTGATGTCGAGCGGGAGCACCTCGACCCCCTCGATGTCGACCAGTTCGGGGCGCCGGGCCGTGGCGTAGACCTTGGCGGCGCCGCGCTCGAGCAGCTGCTGCACGAACCGTCGTCCGATGCCCCGGTTCGAGCCCGTGACGAGTGCGACCGATCCAGCGATGTCCATGGTGTTCCTCCTGCCGAGCGGGCACCTCCCGCAGCGGCTCGGCTACGCTAAGACCTCACATCGATGTCAGGTGCAAGGAGGAGATCGTGCGTATCGGAGACCTCGCTGCGGCGACCGGCGTGAGCGTGCGGTCGCTCCGGTACTACGAGGAGCAGGGCCTGCTGCCGGCCGGACGGACGGCGACCGGCCAGCGCTCCTACGCGGTGCCCGCCGTCGAGCGGGTCCAGCTCATCCAGCAGCTCTTCGCCGCCGGACTGCCGAGCCGCACGATCGTGCAGCTGCTGCCCTGCGTGGACGCGGGGGTGGCGACGCCGGAGTCGTTCGCGCTCCTCGTCGCCGAGCGGGACCGGATCACGGCGCAGCTCGCCGAGCTCGAGGCCGCTCGGGACCGGCTCGACGAGGTCATCGCGATCACCGAGCACCCGACACCGGAGCACTGCCCGGCGCTGCGGGACCAGCCGCTGGCGGCCTGACCGGCGCGGCGCGCCGTTCAGCGGCGGCGCGCGGATCAGCGGCGGCGGGCGGCCTGCCAGGTCTCCCGCGGCAGCACCCCGAACTCGTCGCGGTAGCTGCCGGCGAACCGACCGAGGTGCGCGAAGCCCGAGTCCCGCGCCACGTCCCCGACGCTCCGGTCGTCCCCGGACTCCAGGCCCTCCCGCGCGAGCAGCAGTCGGATGCGCCGGAGGTAGGTCGTCGGCGTGATGCCGTGGTGGCGCCGGAACGCGTCCTGCAGCCCGCGGATGCTCAGGCCCGCGGCCGCTGCGACGTCCTCGACGGTGATCTGCTCGGTCGCGTGCTCGAGCAGGTACGCCTCGGCGCGGGCGAACCGTGCCGCCGCTGCCGTGCGGGGTTGGTCCTGCCCGACCGGCCAGTGCGGGATCGCCGTGAGCAGGCCGCCCGCCGCGAAGCGGGTCAGTTCGCGCTCGTGCTCCTCGGTGACCTCCTCCGGACCGCGCAGCACGTCGGCCGCCACCGCGCGCACCATCAACCACCAGGCGGCGAGCGTCGGCCCCTCGGGGATGTGGTGCGGCTGGAACTCGATCGGCCCGGGCTGCCAGGCGCCGCGTTCGGCAGCGACCTGCTCCACCGTGGTCCGGTCGATGCGGATGAGGTCGAGCTGGAACCCGTCCCACCGGACCTGCTGCGGGTCGTGGCGGAACAGGACCGGACGGCCGGTGGGCACCCCGTCACCGTCGACCGCACCGCTGCCGGACTTCAGCCAGAACAGGACCATCGCGGACTCGGCCTCGACCGTTCCCTCGACGACGCCGGTGCTCGCCATCGACACGAGGGACAGCAGCTCGGAGCCACGGCGCCGTTCCTCGAACGAGAACCCCGAGGGCGCGCCCTCGACCGTGGCCCGTCGGACGTCGGGGATCCGCGTGACGAGCTCTGCCGCGTCCGCTGGTTCGGACGTCACGACCGACCACTGCGACCGCTGCACGAACGCGCTCACCGTGCGACCTGCAGCACCGCGTCGGCGATGTTCCGTGCCACCTGCTCGGGCGGGGTGTCCGTCGTGTCGACGACCTCGGCCGCGGCGTGCAGCCAGGTGCGTGCCGCCTCGGCGTACGGCTCGACGCGGCTGGACCGGAACGTGGACGGCCCCACCACGGCGTCGTTCTGGATCCGGTCCCGCAGGGTCTCCTTTTCCGCGTGCAGCACGAAGTGCCGGACCGGGATCCCGTGCGCCGCGAACCCGTCCGCGATCTCCCGCCAGTACCGCTCGACGAGGACCGTCTGCGGCATGACGAGCGTGCCGCCCGCGAAGGCCAGGACCTGCCGGGCGGTCTCGACGACGAGCGGTCGCCAGGGGTCCCAGTGCTGGAAGTCGCCGGACTCGGGCAGCGGGGGCCGGACGTCCATGAGGGTCTCGCCGACCTTCTCCGGATCGAGCACGCGAGCGTCCGGCAGGAGCGGCTGCACCAGCCTGCTGGTGGTCGTCTTGCCGACGCCGTGCGTCCCGTTGATCCAGACGATCATGACCGGACCGTAGCGCACATCGCTGCGGGACGGGAGGACGGGACGGACGGGAGGCGCGTGGCGGGCCCGCACCGCGCCTCCCGTCCGCCACCGGCTCACTCGAGGTGCGCGTGGTCCGGCAGGTCGATCCCCTCGGCCGGTGGGGTGGCGAAGCGGGCGCCGAGGCGCCCGACGAGGGGCAGCGACGCTACGCGGACGGCGGCGCCGAAGGCCGCGATCCCGAGCCGGGACCTCGGGTTCGCGATCCGCGGCGTGCCCGGCGGCAGCTGCTGCGCCTTCGCGACGTACGGGCGCATGATGCGCTCGTACGCGCGCAGGGCGTCACGGTGGTGGACGTGGGCGGCGAGCTCCCCGGCGAGGACGTAGGCACCGGTGAGCGAGAGGCTCGTGCCCATGCCGCTCACCGGCGAGGCGCAGTACGCGGCGTCCCCGAGGAGCACCACCCGGCCGTCCGACCAGCGCGGGGCGTGGACCTGTCCGATCGCCTCGGAGTAGAGGTCCTCGGAGTGGTCGAACCCCGCGAGGACCCGCTCGGCCTCCCACCCGGCGTCGCCGAACACCGCGTGCAGGCGGCGGCGCACCGCATCGAGGTCGCCGCGCTCGGAGCCGGCTCGCTCCCGCTTCCGGTCCGTCACGACCGACATCGCCGCGCGGATGGTCCCGTGCTGGTCGGGACGGAGGGTGATCGACCGGCCACCCGGTGCGTTGTACCAGCGCCACCAGTCGTCGTCCGCCGCGGTCCGGGGGATCGTGCCGTACGTCGTCTCGAGCCCGAGCGACCGGATCTCCGGCTCGTCGCCGAACACCAGCCGACGGGTGCTCGATCCGATGCCGTCCGCCGCGACCACCAGGTCGAACCGGTCGTCCGGGCCGTGCTCGAACCCCACGGTCACGCCGTCGTCGTCCTGGTCGATGCGGGTGATCCGGTCGCCGTAGCGGTACTCGGTGGCGTCGGACGTCCCGTCGACGAGGAGCCGCGCGAGGTCACCGCGCAGGACCTCGAGCTCGGCGGTGGCCCCGCCGGAGTCCGAGGTCCCCGCCGGGAACGCCGCGATCGTCCGGCCGCTCGGACCGATGAACCGGGTGCCGACCTCGCCCGTCGTGGCAGCGCGGATGTCGTCCTCGATGCCCATCCGGCGCGCGACCTCACGCCCGGCTCCGCGCACGTCGACGTTCTGCCCGCCCGTGCGGAGGGACGGCGCCCGCTCGACGACGACCGTCTCGAACGAGAAGCGGTGGAGCCAGTGGGCGAGCGCCGGGCCGGCGATGCTCGCGCCGGAGATGAGCACGCGTCCGCGGGTGTGATCGGTCATGGTCCCTCATGTCGTTGATTACCAATGAAATTGGCAATGTACACGACTACCATGGGGGACGTGCCGAACGACGACCAGCACCCAGCGACCGACCGCCCCGACGACCGGCAGGACCGCCACGACCGGGCGACGGCTCGACGCGACGGGCGATCGCTCCCCGACGACGACATCCGGTCCCGCGTGCAGCAGGTCAGTGTCCGGCAGCAGCGCTTCGAGCGGCACCTCGCCGCGGCGCTGTCGGTCGACGCGGCGGGACTCGAGGCGATGGACCACCTCATCGCGACCGGGCCGGCCACCCCGACCGAGCTCGCCCGTCGGCTCGAGATCTCGACGGCCGCGATGACGCTCGTCCTGAACCGGCTCGAGGGTGCCGGGCACGTCCGACGGGAACGGCACCCGAGCGACGGACGCAAGCTCGTCGTCACGGCGGCGGAGCAGTCTTCGGACCGTGCGTACGACCTCGTGCTACCGCTCATCGAGGGCATCGAGGGCATCGTCGACGACCTGGACCCCGCGGAGCGTGCGACGGTGCAGACCTTCCTCGACCGGCTGATCGGGGTCTACGACGACGCGATGGACTGAGTCGCCACGGGGTCCGTCGTCCGGGCCGACGTCCTGTGCGTCCGGTCAGGATCGGCGACAATGGACCGTGCCCTTCCGTGCCCTGCTCGCCACCGCCGCGTCGGCCGTCGCCCTGGCGTTCGTCCTCGTCACGGCGGCCCCCGCCTCCGCCCACGACGTCCTCGCCTCGACCGCACCCGCTGCGGACGCGACGGTCGGGGGCGACCTCGACCAGGTCGCCCTCACGTTCTCCGAGCCGCCGCTGGCCGGGCTCGAGTCCGGGATCGTCGTCAGCGTGACCGGCCCGGACGGCGCCGAGGTCGGCGCGGGGAGTGTCGACGTCGACGGCAGCACGCTGCGCACGGCCGCCGACCTCACGGCTGCCGGCTCGTACACGGTGACCTGGCGGAGCGTCTCGGTGGACGGACACCCGATCTCGGGGAGCTACCGGTTCACGTCGACCGGAGCACCGACCCCGACCCCGACGGCGACGGGACCGACGCAGACCCCGAGCGCGGGCACCCCGACGCCGAGCGCCACATCCGGTGCCGGTGCGACCAGCGCCACGGCCGGGTCGTCCGGGCCCGGGGCGACGCCGTGGGTCCTCGGCGGGATCGCGGTCGTGATCGCCGCCGCGCTCGTCGCCGTCCTGCTGGTCGCTCGTCGCCGGACCACCCCCGACGACGACTGACAGGAGCCGCGCCGCCGGGTCAGCGCCCGGCGTACCGCCCACGGTGATGCCGCCGGTCCCAGACCGCGACGGCGATCCGGCCGACGCCGAGCGCGATCCAGACCGCACCGATGATCCACCGCCACGCGTCGTCGCCGCCCTCGATCGCGGCGAACGCGAGCCACACCACACCCAGGGCGGTCCACGCCACGGCCATCCAGAGCGCCGGCCGCCCGACGATCGACCGCCACAGCTGCTCGTCCCCGGCGTCGTCGCTCATGGCGACACCGTAGACCGTCCGGTCCGCCCGTGCCAGGGCGTCAGGCGCGGTCGTGCAACGTCACCTGGTACCCGTCCGGGTCGGCGAAGGTGAAGGTCCGACCGAACGGGCCGTCGATCGGCGCGGACACGATCCGGTGGCCGTCGGCGACCAAGGCGTCGTGGATCGCCTGGACGTCGGTCGCGTGCAGCCAGATCGCCGCGCCGATGCCCGGCTGTGCCACGGCGTCGAGGTCGGTGCCGGGCACGAGGTCGCGCAGGGCGAACGCGATCGGCGTGGTCTCGAAGACGACCGCGTGCGGCGGACCCGCCTTCGACCGGACGAGGCCGAGGTACTGCTCGTAGAACGCCTGGGACGCGTCGAGGTCGTGGGTCTGCAGCGAGATGAAGTCGGGGCCGGTGACGGGCATGGGGTCTCCTTCGTTGGTGTCAGTTATCTGACACGAAAGAACCTATGTCAGACTACTGACATGCGTCAAGACGGACACGGCATCGACCTGGACACGTCGCTCGGGTACCTGCTCAAGGAGGCCGCGAGCGCGCTCCGCACCGCGATGGAGTCGGTCCTGCGCCCGCTCGGCATGACCGTCACGCACTACTCGTGCCTCGAGCTGCTCGCGCAGCGTCCGGGGTCGTCGAACTCCGACCTCGCTCGCGGGGCGTTCGTGACGCGGCAGTCGATGAACGTCCTGCTGCAGGCGCTCGAACGGGACGGCTCGGTGTCGCGCGCGTCGGAGGCACCGGTGGGCAAGGCGCTGCCGGTCCAGCTCACCCCGCTCGGGCGGGAGCGTCTCGCCGAGGCCTCGGCAGCCGTCCGCGGGGTCGAGGTCCGGATGCTCAGCGGGATGTCGGCCGACGAGCAGGGCGCGGCGCTCCGAGCACTGCGGAGCATGGTGCGGTCGCTGCGCGACGACGCGTGAGTCGCGCTACGGCGCGACCGGTCGACGCCCCGTGGACGACTGGAAGCGCAGCAGGTAGCCGTCGGGATCGGTGACCAGGAACTGGCGCACCCCGGCTTCCTCGTCGCCCACGCGGTACCAGCGCGTCTCCGGCGGCATGAAGAGCTCCACACCGCCGGCACGGAGCGACGCCGCGACGACGTCCGCGTCCGGGACACCGATCTGCAGGTTGATCCCGCGGCCGAGTGGTCGATCGAGCGGCCCGGTGAGCCAGTTCCGACCGACTCCGGCCTGCTCGAGCATGACGTGCGCCGACCCGAGGGTCAGGTAGGCGAACCGTTCCTCGGGACGCGCGTAGGCCACGGTGAACCCGCACAGGCCGGACCAGAAGGCGACGCTCGCGTCCACGTCGGTGACGAGGAGCTCGGGGACGAGGGCGGGGTCCGGATCGGTCGTCACCAGGCCATGCTGCCAGCCGGCGTACCGGACCCGCACCGCGCCTCCTGAAGGTGTGGACAAGATCCGTGCTCGCCGGACCTGCGCGGGATCCGCGGCCTAGCGTGAGAGCGTCATGGCACCCGAACACCGACTCCCCGCCGAGCCCGACGCGGCTCCCACCGTCGCGCACCACGATGCGCACCACGCGGCCACCGCCGCGCCACCCGAACGATCCGAGCACTCCGACGCCGGATCCGGCGACCAGCCGGACCCGAACCGGTGGAAGGCCCTCGTCATCTGCCTGCTCGGCGGCGGCATCGTCCTGCTCGACGTGTCGATCGTCAACGTCGCGCTGCAGTCGATCTCGTCCGGACTCCCCGGGGCCACGCCGGAGGCCGTGCAGTGGATCCTGTCCGGCTACGCACTGTCGTTCGGACTCCTGCTCGTCCCCGGCGGTCGACTGGGCGACGCCTCCGGCCGCCGGCGCATATTCGTCATCGGAGTCGGCCTGTTCACCCTCGCGAGCGCGCTCTGCGGCTTCGCCCCGAACGGGATCGTGCTGGTCGTCGCTCGGCTGGTGCAGGGCCTCGCCGGTGGTCTGCTCACACCCCAGGTGACGGCGCTCATCCAGCAGCTGTTCCGCGGGAAGGAGCGCGGCACCGCCTTCGGGCTGTTCGGCGCCACGGTCGGCATCGCCACGGCGATCGGCCCCCTCGTCGGTGGTCTGCTCATCACGGCCTTCGGCACCGAGAACGGCTGGCGGTTCGTCTTCTTCGTGAACCTGCCCGTGGGACTCGTCACGATCCTCCTGGCCTTCCGCTACCTGCCGGCGGCGAGCCGGGTGGAACGCGGCCGGAAGCACGACTTCGACCCGGTCGGGATCGTCCTGCTCGGCGCCGCGGTGGTCGCCCTGCTGCTGCCGTTCGTGCAGTCGCAGGAGTGGAAGGGCACGGCGAAGTGGTGGCTCGTGGTCGCCGCCGTCGTGCTCGGCGCGTTGTTCGTCCTGTGGGAGCGGCGGTACGCGCGGTCGAAGGAGCCCGTCATCGACCTCGGGCTCTTCCGCCGCCGGTCGTTCTCGCTCGGTGTCGGACTCGCGACGCTGTACTTCGCCGGGTTCACGCCGCTGTTCTTCGTCCTGACGCTGGCCCTGCAGTCGGGCCTCGGGTACTCCGCGCTGCTCGCCGGCCTGTCGTCCGTGCCGTTCGCGATCGGATCCGGGGTCGCGTCGACCATCGGCGGTCGCGTCGTCTCGCGGTTCGGCCGACAGCTCATCGTCGTCGGGACCGTGCTGGTCCTGATCGGCCTCGGTGGGGTCATCTGGGTCGTCGCGAACCACTACCGGTCCGACCTCGGGTGGTGGCTCGTCGTACCGCTCCTCGTCGCCGGTGTCGGCTCCGGACTGACGATCTCGCCGAACCAGACGCTCACGCTGTCCGAGGTGCCGGTGGAGCAGGGCGGCTCGGCCGGTGGGCTCATCCAGGTCGGTGCGCGCGTCGGGTCCGCGATCGGGATCGCCGCCGTCGGCAGCGTCTTCTACTCGGCGCTCGCGAGCTCGAAGGGCGACTACGCGCAGGGGCTGCCGCTCGGACTGGGCGTCGCGCTCGGGTTCGTCGCGGCGGCGTTGCTCGCGGGGATCGTCGACGTCGTCGTCGGGCGGATCCGGGGGACCGAGGCGACGGTGTGAGCCGGGTCCTGCTGTACATCGCCACGATCGTCGTCGGTCGTGCGCGTCGGTACGCGGAGCAGCACCGACCGACCTGATCGGCGTGGGTGGGCGCCCGTCGGGGATGCGCTATCGTCGGGCGCAGAGGGAAAAGGCCCGCGCCCCATCGGCTGCCGGGTACTCACACGCGGCTCACGGGGGTCGCCACTTCTTCATCGAAGGAGTGCACCCGTGTCCGAAGTCATCACCCGCCCGCCGTTCGACCCCGAACTCGTGCCGTTCCTCGACGCCCTCGCAGCGCGCGGTCCCGTCACCATCACGCCCGAGGTGTTGCCGCACATGCGGCAGCTCGACGTCTCCGAGGCCGAACTCGACGCACGGCTGCACGCCCGCGGGTACGAGCGTCGACGCATCACCGTGCCCGGTCACGGCGGCGACCCGATCGACCTCGCGGTGATCCAGCGCATCGGTCGCACCGGCGCGACCGCGGGGGTGTACACGATCCACGGGGGCGGCATGGTGTTCGGCCACCACCTCGGGAACCTCGAGTCCTACGACGACTGGCTGCTGGTCCACGACGTCGTGCTCATCAGCGTGGACTACCGCCTCGCGCCCGAGTACCCGGACCCGTTCCCGGTCGAGGACTGCTACGCCGGGCTCGTGTGGGTGTCCGATCACGCCGACGAGCTCGGCATCGACCCGGACCGCATCGTCATCGCCGGGCAGAGCGCCGGGGGTGGCCTCGCAGCGGGCACGGCCCTGCTCGCCCGCGACCGACGCGGGCCGTCGCTGCTGGCCCAGATCCTCGTGTCGCCGATGCTCGACGACCGCGACGAGACCGTCTCCACCGTGCAGATCGACGGTGTCGGCGTCGCCGACCGCCAGCTGACCCGGTTCGGCTGGGACGCCTACCTCGGCAGCCGACGCGCCACCGACGACGTGTCCGTGTACGCCGCTCCCGCGCGGGCGACGGACCTCGCCGGACTCCCGCGCACCTACATCGACTGCGGCAGCGCCGAGGTCTTCCGCGACGAGACCGTGGCCTTCGCGAGCGGACTCTGGGCGGCGGGCGTCGACGCCGAGCTGCACGTGTGGCCGGGAGCCTTCCACGGCTTCACGAGCATGCTCCCCGACGCCACGATCTCGAGGACGGCGACCGCCGCGCTGGCCGGGTGGACGAGCCGGACGCTCGGTGTCGACAACGGTTGAATGGGTCCATGCGGGCACTGGTGCTGGGTGGGACCGGATGGCTCGGACGTGCGATCGTCCGGGACCTCCTCGAGGACGGCGTCGAGGTCACCTGCCTCGCACGCGGTGCGACGGGTGACGTCCCGCACGGCGCCCGACTCGTCCGCACCGATCGTCGCGCGGACGGCGCCTACGAACCCGTGCGTGGCGCATGGGACGAGGTGGTCGAACTCTCGTCCGATCCGGACCTCGTCCGTCCCGCGCTCGACGCGCTCGCAGACTCCGCCGCGCACTGGACGCTCGTCTCGACCACCTCGGTCTACGCCCGGAACGACGAACCGGGCGCAGACGAGACCGCCGAGGTCGTCGAACCCGTCGACCTGACGCAGTACGCGGACGCCAAGGTCGCCGCCGAGCGGAGCAGCGCCGACCGACTCGGGTCGCGGCTCCTCGTCGCCCGACCCGGCCTCATCGTCGGCCCGGGCGACCCGAGCGACCGGTTCGGGTACTGGCCCGCCCGACTCAGCCGACCCGGGCCGGTGCTGGTCCCCACGTCGGAAGGGCGCTCCGTGCAGGTCATCGACGTCGCGGACCTGGCCGCGTGGGTCGGACGTGCTTGGCGGACGGGTCACACCGGGGTCGTGAACGCCGTCGGCGAGGTCGTGCCGATGCGGGACTTCTTCCGCCTGGTCGTCGGGGCCACGGGGTTCGACGGCGAGCTCGTCGAGGTCGAGGACGACGTGCTGCTCGCCCACGACGTGCAGTACTGGGCGGGGCCGCGGTCGCTGCCGCTGTGGCTTCCGCACTCCGATGCGGCGCTGATGCACCGGTCTGCGCGGGCGTTCCGCAATGCCGGGGGTCGGAGTCGTCCGCTGGCGGAGACCCTCGCCGGGGTACTCGACGACGAGCGGGCGCGTGGGGTGGAGCGGCCGCGGCGGGCCGGGCTCGGGGCGGCCGAGGAGGCGGCGGTGCTCGCAGCGGTCCGCTGACGTCGCGCTCCGGCGCCGTCCGACCACCCCTGACCGTGTTCGCGACCGAAGGGAACGTGCCCTCGGCCGACTCGGTCCGGCTGCCTGCGGGGAGCACGGTGGTCGACGAGCAGAAGGCGTGCGCTTCCGGCGGGTGCTGGACGGCGCTCTCCGTCCGTCCTGCGGACGGGACGGTCCGGGGAGAGCTCCTGGTCATCCAGGCGGATTACTGGTCGCGTCCGGCCGCGCCCTGACGGTGGCCAGACGGCGGACGGGAGGCGCGGTGCCAGCCCGCACCGCGCCTCCCGTCCGTCACTGGTCGCCTCGTGCAGTCGTCGATGTGTAACGCTTCGAGGGTGACTGGACACTCCTGGTTGTGACGAACGAACAGGACGACGGTCCGCTCTGGACCGACGCGTTGGGCAACGACGGGACCGCGTTCGCCGCGCTCTTCGATCGCCATCGGCCTCGCGTGTACCGGCGAGCGGTGAGCCTGACCGAGAGCACCCACGACGCCGAGGACATCACCGCAGCTGCGTTCTACGAGCTCTGGCGGAAGCGTCGGAGCGTCACGCTCGTCGCCGGCTCCGTCGTGCCCTGGCTGCTCGTGACGACCGTGAACCTCGCGCGCAACCACCGACGCGCGGCGATCCGGTACCGCACGCTCATCGCCAGCCTCCCTCGCGAGGAGGCGTCGTCGCCGCCGGTCGACGCGGCGGACGTGGAGACGCGCGATCGGCTGCGCGCATCCGTGCGGGGCCTCGGCCCGATCGACGCAGCGCTGCTGATCCTGACCGGCGTCGAGGACGTCCCGGTCTGGCAAGCCGCGCAGGCGCTGGGTCTCAAGCCACCTGCGGCGCGTGTCCGTCTGCACCGCATGCGGAAACGCCTGCAGGACGAGCTCCGCGACCTTCGTCCGAACATCCGCACCGCCACGGAAGGTACCTCCTCATGAGCCTCGACATGCACCCCGGAGCCGCGACCTCCATCCGTTCGGAGCTCGCGGCGATCGGCACGCGGGGGAGCCGTCTGCAACGACAGCAGCGCCGGGCCCGCGTCACCGCCTCCCTCGTAGCGGTCGCGGCGGTCGCCGTCACGACGAGCGCCGCTGCGCTCCTCGCCACCGGCCTTCCGGGCTCCACCGCCTCCGAGGCACTCGGCGCGTCGACCACCGCGACGCACACCGGACCCGCTCGGATCGAGATGGGCGATGCACCCGCGGGCGCCGGAGCCGTCATCGTGGACCTCACCTGCCTGAACACCACCGGCATGGTGCAGGTCCCGACACGGAGCGGGGACTCCGGGACGAGCTGCCGGGACCTCGGAAGGATCCACGTCGTCGACGGACGGCTTCCTGCCTCGGGGACGACCACGTTCAGCGTCGACGCGTCCCCGGGTACGAAGTGGAGGGCGACCGTGCAGTACGCGAGCGCCGTGACCTCAGAGTGGAGCGTGAACGCGAACGGTCAGACCTACGGCGTGGAGAACGCGTCCGGTCACCCGGACCTCGTGCCGGCCAGGGCGGACAACGGCCGGTGGGGGTGGGCGCGCTGGGACCAGTGGTCCGCGGCCGAGAAGACCGCGACCGTGGACGTGTACGAGTCCGACGGCACCACGGTGATCGGGCACGCCGAGGTCGTCGTCGGGGTGGACGAGGTGCCGCTCGACCGTGGGCTCATCGATGATCTGGAGTCGGTCCACACCGCCGAACCCGATCCTGGTCCGGACCGGTGAGTCGCGCCGCGGTGTCGGCGGTCGCGTCAGCACCGTGTCAGCGTGGCGTGAGCGGCACGGACGAGGCTGTGGTCCGTGAACGTGATCCTGGTCGTGCAGCTCGTCCTCGTCGGTCTCCTCGCCGGTGAGGAGTTCATCGTGCGGTGGGGCGTCCAACCGGCGATGGCCTCCCTGCCGGACGATGCCCACCTCCGCACGCGGATCGCGCTCGTCAAGTCGCTCAAGGTCGTCGTGCCGATGCTGATGGTGCCGGCAGTGCTCGCCACCCTCGCGGTCGTGGTCGTGGTCGTGGTCGTCGCCGGCGCGGGCGACGGTCTCGGGTGGCGGGTGGCAGCCGCAGTGGCGCTCGGGGTGTTCGTCCTCGCGTCGTTCCTCGGTACGGTCCCGATCAACATCAGGGTCAACGACTGGGATCCGCTCGACCCGCCGGCGGACTGGAAGCGGGTCGTGGTGCGGTGGGAGCGGATCGACGTGGTCCGGTCGAGCGCGGCGATCGTGGCGTTCGTGCTGTCCGCGATCGGGGTCGTGCAGATGGGGGCGTGACGGAGGGCCGGTTGATCGACGACCGGACGGGCGAGGAGGTCAGTCTGAGTTCCGCTCTCGGAGCAGATGCCGGACGGCTGCGTCCAGGACGTGCGCCGGCATCGCGTGTCCGCCGTTGAACACCTCGGTGGTCAGGATGCCTGGGCGGAACGCTTCGAGGACCTGCTGCACGCCCTGGAGCGGGAAGAGGCAGTCGTCACGTCCGGCGGCGACGAAGACCGGCTGATCGACGGCGGAGGCGACGAGCGGAACGTCGCCGACGGCGATGAGCCCCGGGACGAACCACGCGGGATTGTGGCGGATGCGTTCCGACTCGAACGAGGCCAGCGTCCCGATGCCGCAGCTCACGACGCCCCGCGTCAGGCGCGGGTCGACAGCGAGGGAGAACAGCGCCACCTGGCCGCCGAGCGAGTGCCCGACGATCCCGAGGTCGGTGCCGACCGCACCCGTGTCCTGCATCCAGCTCGTCACCGTTGCGATGTCGCGCGTGTGCTTCGCCTGCAGACTGCTGCCGTTCGACACCCGGAACAATGCGTCGAGCCGTTCGTCCGCGGCGGGGTCGTCGGTCCAGTCGCGTCGTCGCTCCTCGAACCCGACGAGGTCCGGCAGGATCACCCGCGCTCCGGCACTCGCGAGCGCTGCACCGTAGGCGAGTGCCGGGTCGCCCGTCAGCCCCGCCGGCTCGCTCTTGCCGACCGTGAACGCCCCCGCGTGTTGGTGAACGGCGATGACGTCCGCGCCGGCGGGATCGTCCGGCGTGAGGAGGAGGCACGGGATCGTGTCGCCGTCGGGGGTGTCGAGCTCGATGCGCTCGCTCCGGACCGAGACCTCGTGGCGGAGCGGCGAACGGCGGACCGCCGTCGGGTGGATCGACTCCGGCGCCGGGATCGCGAGCAGCTCGCGGACCTTCGAGCGAGCCGGACCGCCGATCGCTTGCGCCATCTCTGGACGTTACCAGCGCCCGGAGGCCGATCGGGCGTCGTGACGCCTGCAGGATCGAGGCAGTGGATGGTGAACTGGGATCATGCGTATTCGATCAGCCGCAGTCGTCGTGCTCGATGAGCAGGTGCTGGTGATCAAGAGACGCAAGGACGGTCGGAGCTACTGCGTGCTCCCCGGAGGCGGCGTCGAAGAGGGCGAGAACCTGCGCGACGCCTGCTTCCGTGAACTCCTCGAAGAGACCGGGCTCGAAGGGGACGTGGGCGATCTGCTCGACGTTCCCGTGGACCGCGACGTGCCCGCCGCCTACTTTGCGGTGCGAGTGACCTCCGCGGAGGTGTCGCTCGGAGGACCTGAGCTGCGCCGTGTGTCGGCAGGTAACGAGTACGACCCGAGCTGGATCGCCGCAACGTCACTCGACGAGGAACGGCTTGTTCCTGACGAAGCGCGACAGGCAGTACACCTCGTCTTGAGCGCGCAACAGCCGCCCCGATCCGTCTCGTGAGGCGATCGGCCATCGAGACGGCCAAGGACCGCTGCAGCGGGCGGATCTCATATGCTCCGAGCATGGGGATGAACAAGGACCAGCAGCTCACGGTCATCGTCGGAGCCCTTGTGGCAGTGTTCGCCGGCGTGGGCGTGATCGTCGCGTGGGCGACGGAGTTCATCAGCCTCTAGTCGCTCGCTGAGCGATCGGCTACCTAACGTCATGCTGCGCCGGTAGCGTTCGAGTGGTGACGTCCTACCGGGCTGAGCCACCCGGGCCCGGTGGTTCGTTGAGTCACCGGCTACGGCGGCGTGCTCGGCGTAATCAGTCCGACCAGCAGTGCAGGCGCCGAGAGGACTGCGGTCACGGCCGCGTGATGGGCAGTGACCGCGGTTCTCCCGAGTGGGGTCAGGCGTTCTGGATGAAGGTGAGGATGTCGGGGTTGACGGTGCCGGCGTTGACGGTGAGCATCCCGTGCGACAGGCCGGGGTAGGTCTTCAGCGTGGCGTCGGAGAGGAGCTCGGCCTGCTTGAGGGCGGCTTCCTGGTACGGGACGACCTGGTCGTCGTCGCCCTGCAGGACGAGGGTCGGGACGGTGATGGCCTTGAGGTCGTCGGTCTGGTCGGTCTCGGAGAACGCCTTGATGCCTTCGTACTGGGCGAGGGCGCTGCCGATGAGGCCCTGACGGACCCAGTTGTCGACGACCGGCTGCGAGAGGGTGACGTCGTCGCGGTTGAAGCCGTAGAACGGGCCGGCGGCGACGGCTTCGTAGAACTTCGCGCGGTTGCCGGCGAGGGCGTCGCGGAAGCCGTTGAAGACCATGATCGGGACGCCGGCGGGGTGCTCGGGGGTCTGGACCATGAGCGGCGGGACGGCGGCGACGAGGACCGCCTTGGCGACGCGGCCCTGGGGCTGGCCGTACTTCGCGACGTAGCGGGCGACCTGTCCGCCGCCGGTGGAGTGGCCGATGTGGATGACGTTCCGGAGGTCGAGGTGCTGCACGACGGCGTCGACGTCGCTGGCGTAGTGGTCCATGTCGTGGCCGGTGCCGATGTCGGAGGAGCGGCCGTGGCCGCGGCGGTCGCTGGCGACGACGTGGTACCCCTTGGCGAGGAAGTAGAGGATCTGGTTGTCCCAGTCGTCGGAGGACAGTGGCCATCCGTGGTGGAACATGATGGGCTGGGCGTCGCGGGGGCCGAAGTCCTTGTAGAAGATCTCGGTTCCGTCTTCGGTGGTGATGTACGGCATGGGTGTGCTCCTTTTTCGGGGTCGCCGAACGTGTCGGCGTGCGTGATGTCGCGGCGGGGCCGTCGCGGCGATGTGCTGCGCGGGTGTGTGGCGCAGCGAAGCGGTGCCGGTCGATGCAGACGACCGGTCGGGGGCGCCGGCATGCGGCTGGTGGGGGTCAGCCGCATGCCGGCGCGGATGTGGGAGGCGGACGGGATCAGCGACCAGGCTGACCGTCCAAGAGGGTCGTCCGCTTAGCGGACGGAGTCGAGCAGGCTCCGCTTGGTGCGGTCGACGATCCCGAGGAGGGTTGCGTCGTCGCCGTAGGCGCGGGCGAGGATCAGCCCGCCCTGGATCGTCGCGACCGCGTCGAGGGCGCGGTCGGCGGCTTCGACGGACGGGAGTCCGCCGGCGCGGAGCGTTCCTGCGAGGGCATCGACCCAGTCGGTGAAGTACTTCCGCGTGGGGCCGGCGAATGCTTCCTGCTCTTCGCCCATCGTGATCGCGGCGAACAGGCACACGCGTTCACGGGAGAGGAAGTACTCCGCCACCTCGTGCGACATCGCTTCGATCGCCTCGGTGGCGTTCTTCGCGGTGCGCAGGGGGGCGTAGATGTGTTCCTCGAACCAGTCGCTGACTTGGTCGAGGACGGCGGCGGCCATGTCCGTCTTCCCCTCGGGGAAGAAGTGGTACAGGCTGCCGCGGCCGACGCCGGTCTCTTGCTGGATGACCGACAGGGATCCGCCGTCGAAACCTCGCTTGCGGAACACCCCGGCGAGAGCGAGGACGACGTCCGAGCGGTCGAGGACGGTTCTGGCCATTACAGCCCGAGTTCGCTGAGGCCGGGGTGGTCGGCCGGGCGGGGGCCCGAGGCGTCCCAGAAGAACTTGCGCTCGGACTCGTCGATCGCGACGTCGTTGATGCTGGCGTGGCGGTGGGTCATGAGGCCCTCCTCGTCGAACTCCCAGTTCTCGTTGCCGTAGGCACGGAACCACTGACCGTTGAGATCATGGTACTCGTACGCGAAACGCACAGCGATGACGTTGTCCGTGTAGGCCCAGAGCTCCTTGATGAGGCGGTACTCGAGCTCGCGGTCCCACTTGCCGGTGAGGAACTTGACGATCTCCTCGCGGCCCTGGACGAAGGTCGAGCGGTTCCGCCACCAGCTGTTCTCGCTATAGGCGAGGGAGATCTTCTCCGGGTCGCGGGTGTTCCACGCGTCCTCGGCGGCGCGGGCCTTGATGATCGCGGTCTCCTTGGTGAAGGGGGGAAGCGGGGGACGAGACATGAGGAGCTCCTTCGAGAGAAAGTGTACTGAGAGGTTCACGCTGTACCGTTCGGTTCGGCGTGTACCAAAAGGTACAGACAGCCGGATGGGGTGTCAACACGGATCGGGAAGATTTCCGCAGAGGCGCCGGCACCCGGCGTTGTATATCGTTGTCTGACCGGGGATTTTCGGTGCAGAGAAAGTTTGAAGCTGATGGCGGAAAGACCCAGTTCGACGCGTTTCGCCCGGGCCCAAGCGGGTCCGCACGGGTTCCTTACGCGCCGCCGGACACCGGGCGCCAGGCCTGGAGAGTGCGTCGGAACGCGGCTGCCGCCGCGGTGACGTAGGCGCCATCGCGGTGGAGCGCGACGACGGTGCGTCCGTCGATGCGCCCGGCGCTGCGGATCCCAGGCTCCGCGGCGATCGCGTGCCCCGGCAGGACCGTGGTGAGGGTCGTGCGCGTGACGACCTGGACGAGCGTGGTGACGCTGTCCGCTTCGAAGATCACCCGCACGGGCAGCCCGAGCCGGCCGAAGTAGCCGTCGATGTGCGTGCGGGTCGCGAACGTTGTCGGCAACAGTGCGAAGCGCTGCGCGGCAAGCCAATGACGGTCGGTGTCGCTGGCGGGGCCGTCGCGGTCGGCGCGGATCGCGACGTGCAGGTCCTCCGCGTGCAGCGGGCTCGGAACGACGCCGACGGCGTGCTCGCCGGCAAACCCCACCGCGAGGTCGAGGTCATCCTCGAGGAGGCGCTGCTCGAGCTCCGTCTGCGGCGCAGTGGCTACCGTCACCCGGATCGCGGGCGCGATCTCGGCGAAGTCAGCCAAGGGCGCCGCAAGGGCGCCGCTGCTGAACGTCGGCGTCATCCCAACCCGCAGCTCACCTCGCGACAGGTCCTCGACGTCGGAGATCGCACGCTCAGCCGCGGCAATCTCACGAAGACCGACACGGGCCCGATCAAGGAACGCCGCGCCCGCGTCCGTCAGGCGCACTCGTCGCCCGCTGCGATCCAGGAGCGCTGCGCCGAGCGACGCCTCCAGCTTCTGCACCTGCTGCGACAACGTCGGCTGCGACACGTGCAGGACTTCCGCGGCGCGAGTGAAGCTTCCCTGCTCGGCGACCGCGATCAGGTACCGCACGTGACGCAGCTCGACAGACACCGCACAAGTATAGGCAGCGCCTATCGACTCCATCGAAAAGGAGTCTTCGACTTCAGACGTGCGTCGGCTCCAGACTCAGAGCAATCACACCAGCCGACGAGGGAGAACGATGCACACGCTGACCGACGGACACCACCAGTTCGAAGAGAGGGCCTTCCCCGCCGACCGCGAACTCTACGCAGAGCTCGCCCACACTCACCGACCCTCAGCGCTGTTCATCGGCTGCTCCGATGCACGCGTCGTCCCCGAGGTCATCACGAACACGCAGCCCGGGGACCTCTTCGTCATCCGCACCGCCGGCAACATCGTCCCGCCCCACGAAACCGTCGACGCCGTCACCGCCTCGATCGAGTACGCCCTCGAGGTCCTCGACGTCCAAGAAGTCGTGATCTGCGGGCACTCCGCATGCGGCGCGATGACCTCACTCGCGCTCGGCCACGACCTCAGCATGCTGCCCGCAGTCGAAGGCTGGCTCGCCACCGCCGGCCACAGCCCGAGCGACACCGACGGCGCCACCGGCGACACCGCCGTCATGCGCGCCGTCCGCGCCAACGTCGTCCGACAGCTCACGAACATCGCCGCCTACCCGAGCGTGCAAAAGCGACTCCTCACCGGCGACCTCGAACTCACCGGCTGGGTCCACGACATCGGCACCGGCCGCATGGACATCCTCCGCCTCGCCGACCCCACCCAGCACTGACACCTAAGGAGCGCATCATGCCGCACGCACAGATCGACCCCAACGCCCGCCACGACCTCGCGATCCGCGCCACCGCCGCCAAGATCCAGAAGAACCTCACCTGGCAGCAGGTCGCCGACGCGTCCGAACTCAGCCCCGCCTTCACAACCGCCGCAATCCTCGGACAGCACCCGCTCCCCAAGAACGCAGCCGAAGCAGTCGGCGCCCTCCTCGGCCTCGAGCAGAGCGACATCCTCCTGCTGCAGACCATCCCCACCCGCGGCACCGCCGGCATCCCCACCGACCCGACGATCTACCGCTTCCACGAAATGATGAGCGTCTACGGCCCCACCCTCAAGGAACTCGTCCACGAGATGTTCGGCGACGGCATCATCAGCGCCATCAACTTCACCCTCGACGTTGCCAAGGTGGAAGACCGCGATGGCGGCCACCGCGCCGTCATCACCCTCAACGGCAAGTACCTCCCCACCCGCCCGTTCTGAGGGTCGCGCCTCCAGGAGGTTCTCTAGTGGCCGGTCCGCATTCGGGTTGCGGATCGGCCACCACAAGGCGGCGCGACGGCGGCATTGACGGGCCGTCCCGTCCGGCAGGGGATCCTTCTCCGGATGCGGGCCGGCATCTCGGTGAACCGGGCCAACAGGTTGGTCCCAGAGTTCCCAGATTTGACCCTCACGCCGCGTGAGGGCAGAGCGTGGACCCATGAGCAGCGACTACGACGCCTTTGAGATGCGCCCGGTCTCCGCCCCGGCCCTGACGTGGTCGCGCCTGAGCCATTCCACGGGATATACGGGATGCCGTCTTTCGTGACGATCCCGACAGCCGACCTGGCCGCTTCCGTCGACTCCTGGACCCGCGGCCTGGCGCCAGCGAACTCACTTCCACCCACCTCGGCTCGTACTGGTTCTGTTCCGATAGACGTTCGACCTCAGGGCCGCCGAGCGACAAGGGACCGGGACGCACTTCTGCAGTGAAGTAGGCCGCTGGAACAGGTTCGCCGTCTTGCACAGACGCTGAGCGAGACACGCTAGTCTCGCTTGCGTATCGCAAGGCAGATGTATTCCTGGAGGAGATATGGATCTCGACCGCGCAGTAGTGTTCGTCACCGGGGCGAGCGGGGGTCTCGGCAAGGAGTTCGTGCAGCAGTCACTCGATCGCGGGGCGCGCCGCGTCTACGCGGCAACCCGCCGCCCGTTCGACTGGAGCGACGACCGAGTCGTCCCGGTGAATCTCGACGTGCAGGACGGTAAGGCGATCGCCCTTGCCGCAGCGTCCGCCGCGGACACGACCGTAGTCGTGAACAACGCGGGAACCTTCGCAGGCGGACCGTTGCTGACACAGCCGATCAGCGAGGTCCGCGACATGTTCGCAACGAACGTGATGGGGGCCCTCGACCTCGCCCGCGCATTCGCACCCGCGCTCGAGCGGAACGGCGGAGGCACGCTCTTGAACGTCCATTCGGTTCTGAGCTGGACGGTGTTCCCCGGCGGGGGAGCGTACGCGGCTACCAAGGCTGCTTTCTGGGCACTGACGAATGCTCTACGCCTCGAACTCGCACCTCGTGGTGTGCTCGTCACCGGGCTCCACCTTGGGTACACGGACACACCGATGATCGCGGACTTCGACGTAAAGAAGAACTCGCCCGCACAGGTCGTGCATGCCGCGCTCGACGGCCTTCGCGACAACCAGTACGAGGTCATCGCCGACGAAATGACAGACGAAGTTCGTCGGCTCCTGTCCGCGCCCCTTGAGGAACAGTTCCCCGACCTGGCTCGCTGAGGCCGTCACTGACACCTCTGAGCCGTCGGTCGCGACGACTCAGAGGTGCCGGCACGCGGTGGCGACGCCGCTCGTGCCCCCCCTGCTCGACGCCCGGCTCACACCCGATCCGGGCGGTACACGAGATTCGCCCGCGGATCCTCGATACCGTCCAACACCTTCCGTGCCAGCAACGCTGAGAATTCGCGGAACGAGAAGGGGACCTTGTCATCTGTGCCGGCGACGACACGGCCACTCAGTTCGATGAGGTCCTGGATAACCGTCACCGGGGCATCACCAGTCGCGTGCGAGATGAACACTCGGTCATACAGCCCGCTCGTCTCCTCCAACACACGTTGCAGCATCGCGGAGTATGCCGTCACCGTTGACGAGTCGTCGGCGAAGAGGAATGTGCGCTGGTTTGCTGCATCGCCGGTGATGAGGGTTCGCTCCTCGCAGACCAGGACGCCGTGCGAGCCCGGGGTGTGGCCCGGCATGGGGATCGTGCGGATCGTGATACCGCCGAGGTCGAAGACCTTGCCTCCGCCGAGGTCGTGGAAGCGCTCCGGTGATGCAGCTGGCGCGACGGTCCGACCTTCCCGACCCGCTTCGTCGTGAACTTCCTCGATCCATTCCTTGTGGATGGCGTGCACGGGGAAGTCCGCGTAGGCCATGTGCACGTCGTCGAACCAACCGGCACCGAATGCGTGGTCGAGATGGCCATGCGTGATGACGACCGTGATCGGCTTGGCGGTCAGCCCCTTGACGAACGACGCGAGGTCACCCACCCCGAACCCAGTGTCCACGAGCAGCGCGCGCTGTTCTCCCTCGACGAGGTACATCTGGGCGTCGAGTCGGTCGTAGATTCGGGTGACGCGAGCGGTGATTCGGATGGATGAGAAGTCCGGCGACAGGGTCGGGACTTCCGCTCGCCGCTTCGTCACTTCACTCCCCTGACGCCGAACATGAAGATCGCTCCGACCGCAGCTGCTGCAGCACCCAAAACGAGCACCCAGGTGTAAGAACCAGTGAGTCCGAAAACGCCCGCCGCGACGAGCGGTGCTGTCGCCGCCGGCACCGATGTCGCTAATGCCAGGAGGGCGAGGTCACGGCCTTCGTCCGCGCGGCTCGGGAGGACCAGCGACATGATCGCGATGTCGACTGCAAAGTACACACCGGTCGCGGCGCCTCCGAGGACGGCGTAGACGAGAAGGCCCGTCCAGTCTCGTGCGACGATCGGGGCTAGGAACGCAGCGGCCATGGCTACCGCGCTCAGCGCGACGACGACCTTCCTGCGGTCGAGACGGTCCGCTAGCCATCCGAAGGCCACGATGGCGACCACCTGGCTGATGGTGTTGATCGACGCAACGGCGGCAACGGCACCGTTCACGTCGCCGAACGGTGTGTTCTCAGGTCCCACGTAATCGCTCACGATGTAGAACACGTAGTCGATCACGGCGAAGAAGCCGAGGAAGAAAAATAGCCGCGACAGGAAGACCAGCGTGAAGTCCCGGTGGCGGAAGCCTGCGAAGAACGCGGCGGCTCGCGCCGCCGTACTCAGTCGCGGGGCGCGTACCCGGGCCTCGGATGTCGACACCGGTGACTCAGGCGCGACCAAGACGAAGACCACGGTCGCCAGGACGAGAAAGAGACCGAGGACGGCATAACCCCAGAACTGGCCCGTACGCGTCACAACGTTCACAGACGCAAGAATCCCGAGCGGAAGCCCGAGTCCGACAACGGACGAAGCCGTGCCTCGGAGTCGCACCGGCACACGGTCAGGGATGACCGCGTAGATGGTGCTCTGGTAGATGTTCGCGAAGAACCAGACGAAGCCGATGCTGATCGCGAGCAACGGAACGGTCGTCGCCCGCGCCATCAATACGCAGGCCAGAGCGGTCAGCACCGCACTGACGAGCAACCACGGCGCGCGTCGACCAAACCGACCCCTGGTGCGATCAGAAAGCGCACCGCCGAGTGGCAGAGCGATCGTCCCTGCCACAGACGACACCAGCGCGGTGAGCGCGACCACAGCCACCTTGTTGGCCGGGTCGATCGAAGCGACCTGCGCTGGAAGCAACGCTTGCTGGATGCCCTGGTAGACCCCGTAGAGGCCGATGACGCCGGGGAAGAGCGTCGACAGGACTCGAGGAGTCCCGATTGTCCGCGGAGCCACTCGGCTCGTCCGGATTTGTTCAGTCACGGTTCCTCCTCGAATCGCTGACACGTGTCAGTGCTGACACGTGTCAGCACAGTAGACTGACCGCGTGACTACGTCAAGGAGGACCTCCCAACGCCGCACGACGAGTACGGACGTTGCGCGCGCCGCTGGTGTGTCCCGCGCGACGGTGAGCTACGTGCTGAACGCGACACCCAATCAGTCGATCCCGGCCGCTACCCGAAATCGCGTACAGGAGGCTGCCGACCGACTCGGATACATCCCCTCAGCGCACGGCAGAGCGCTCCGTCAGGGCCTGGGAGAGACGGTCCTCGTGCTCGAGCCGGACTGGATGCCGTCGTCGACGTCGGCGCTCTTGTGGTCTTCGATGAGCACATCGCTCGCTCAGGCCGGCCTCGTCTGCGTCTTCTCGCGCACGGCGGGCGCGTCGACCTCGCTCCGGCAAGTGCTGACCACGTTCGTACCGCGGCTGGTCCTCTCGTTCGTACCGATCTCGGAAGACGATGCAGAACTCCTTGCAGCCCAATCTGTCCCGCTGCTCCGCCTCGACGTCGGAAACGGTGGCCGGGGTGGCGATCACCTCGAACTGGACGAACACATCGGCCGAGCGCAGGTTGAGCACCTCGTCGCCGTGGGGCGGAGCAAGCTCGCGTACCTCGATTTGGTGGACGAACGAGCCCGCGAGCAGTCGACGGCGCGCGCCGCCGGTGCCGAGGCCTCAGCCGCGGCGGGAATCGGTGTGAACCTCGCGCGGCTCGACTTCGACTTCACAACCGGGCTCGTGGAATCTTCCGTGCACCAGATCCTCGACGGCGGCTTCGACGGGGTGTGCTGCTTCAACGACGACGTCGCACTCGTCATCATGGCGCGACTCCGGGACGCCGGACGCTTGGTACCCGACGAGGTGGCGGTGATCGGGGCGGATGACCTACCGGTCGGCGCTTTCGCTGCACCCCCACTCACCACTGTTTCGCTCGACAACGCCCGCATCGGTCACTACATCGCGCTGCGCGTGGCTACTGCGGCGGGCGTGGACATGGCTGGCGCCGAACCCGACCGCGATGCGGCTGCCCGCGTGCACGTTGTGCACCGCCGGTCGAGCTGAGCGGATCAACAACGCACTTACGACCGCCTACCGACGACCACATAGGATCCGAATGCACGACTTCAGCCACACCACACGGCCCACCGCCGAACTGACCGAGTGGTTTTTCGACGACTACCTCCCAGCGTGGACCGGAGCTGCTCTTCGGGACGACCCCGCGTTCATCGGCGCATATTGGGCGTCACCACTCTGGGTCGGCGACGACCATGGTCCTGCGACGCTTATGCCCGACGACAACGCCGTCCGGCAGTGGGTCGCTGGCACCTTTGCACGCCTCCGTGACTCGGGCTACGCGCGGACCGAAGTCCTCGATCGCCGGGTCGTTGCCCACACCACCAACGGCGGGACGGTCGAGGTCCTCTGGTCCAGGGTTCGACACGACGGCACCGAGATTGAGCGACTCGCAGTGCACTTCACGGTGATGCGAACGCAAACGGGAATCCGCGCTGTCGCGATCCAGGCGCTCGGTTCCGACGCGTCCACCCTCTGACTTGTTATCCGCAATGTAGATGGGCATCATGGCGTCATGCGTGTGCTCTTCATCGGTGCCGGCTCCGTAGGGGGCCTGTTCGGATCTCTCCTTCTTGACGCTGGCGTCGACGTCTCATTCCTTGTGCGTCCGAACCGCCGGACACAGCTACAACAGGCCGGGCTCGCCATCGCGTCCGCCCCGGACGGACCGGTCCGTAGGCTCGCCGTCCGGTCGGTCACACGGGACGAGGTCTCCTCCTCGGACGTAGTGGTCTTCGCTGTGCGATCACCGGAGCTCGACGCAGCCATCGAGGATTCCCAGGCCGCAGTCGGTCCAACGACGACCGTGCTCCCGCTCCTCAATGGAATGCGGCACCTCGCGTCGCTCACCGAACGGTTCGGCAACCGGGTACTCGGCGGGCTCGCGGTCACCGGAACGGTGCTGGATGCGGACCACATCATCCGTCGGCTCGGCAGCGAGGCGAGCATCACGTTCGGTGAGCTCGACGGCCGATCATCGGTCCGAGCCAACGACATTGCGGCTCTGTTCAAACCGGCTGCATTCCGCACCGTGCTCTCACCAACGATCACGGAGGACATGTGGGAGAAGTGGATTTTCATGGCGGCGGCCGGCGCTGTCACGGTCCTGCTGGGCGGCCCCGTCGGCGAGGTCGTCGCCGCCACTGACGGTCTCGAGACGATCGAAGCCATCATTGCGGAGGCCTGCGCGGTGGCAGAGGGCGCTGGCCACCCTCTGCGGGCGGCGGCGGTCGATCGCATTCGGATGACAATCACGCAGGCTGGGTCCGCGTTCACGACATCGATGTACCGAGACTTCGCAACCGGCCGGTCGACGGAGGTCGAGCCGATCCTCGGGGCATTGCTCGATGAAGCGCGTATCCATGGCGTCGACACACCGTTGTTGGCAGGCGGAGCTGTGCGGCTCCGTGTCCACGAGTCGGCCCTGGAGATGGTCCGGTGACACAGGTGACGCTCGTCACGACGGTCGACTGCCACCTGTGCGACGACGCACGAATGGTCGTTGAACAGGTCCTCGCCACCTTCCCGGGGGTCTTCTTGACCGAGCGGTCGATCGTCGAAGACCGCGACCTCCGAGAGGAGTTTGCCGAGGACGTCCCGGTCGTGATCGTGGACGGCCGAGTCCACAGCACGTGGTTCGTCGATGCGGACCGCCTCCGACGTCGCCTCGACCGTGCACGAAGCGACCGTCCCTGACCGACCCACATTGAACGCCCTGCTGGGGCCCGCGGGTCCGTGTTCGACGGACCCGCGGGCAGTGTTTTCGTCAGTGCGGAAGCTTGGCAGCGATCAGGTCGACCGGTGTGATCGTCGGTTGCACAGCGAAGAGCTCGCCGTTTGCATCGATCGCGCGCCGCACCTCACCCTGCAGGTGGAACTCTCGCCCCTCTTCGGTTTCGAAGGCGTCGAAGATACCGAACGTCCGTTCGTCCTTCCGGAACGCGAACCAGGTGATCGTCTCCGGCTCCCGTTCGACCATCTCGCGTGCTGAGACAAGGAATGCTGCCACCTCGTCCTCGCGTCCTGCTGCTGCCGTGAACTCCACGACGAATCCGTTCTGCACCATCTGTCGTTCCTCCTGTCCGGCCGATTCGGCCTCGCTCCGACGCTAGATCGACAACGGGCCGGAGACCCCACGCATCCGGCCACCAGCACCGCGGTCTCCGCCAAGTCCCCCTGAGATCGCCCCGTCCCGGTGGGCGAACGTTGTCCGGTATGCGGATGCCGTGACGCCGACGTGGGCCCGGAAGTTCCGTCTGAGGGTTTCCGCCGTCCCGATTCCCGTTGCAGCTGCGATCTGCGCTAAGGGCAGCCGCGTCGTCTCGAGCAGCACCTTCGCCCGCTCGATCCGCTCGTGCGTGACCCAGGCCGCGACGCTGGTGCCCACTTCGCGTCGGAACCAGCGGACGAGTGTGCGCTCGCTGACGTGCTCGACACGAGCAAGCCGCTCCAGGGCCAGCGGTTCGTCGAGGTGCTCGCGCATCCACTCGAGGAGGCGCGGGGTTGCCGTCGGAGCACGGAGGGCGTCCTTCACGAACTGGGCCTGCCCTCCAGCTCGGTTCGGGGCGGCCACGAGGTACCTGGCGACGTCGTTCGCATAGGCCTGGCCGAGGTCGCGAGCGGTCAGGTGGAGCGCGAGGTCGACCGCGGCGAGGCCTCCGCCGGACGTGAAGAACGCACCGTCGGCCACGAAGAGGCGCCCCGCTCGCATCCGCACAGCTGGAAAACGCGCGGAGAACTCCTCGGCGTGCACCCAGTGCGTCGTCGCGGTCCGCCCGTCGAGGAGGCCCGACTGTGCGAGTACGACGGCACCGGCGCACAGTCCGACCACCCGCGCCCCGGAGGCTGCCGCGCTCCGCAGCGCCTCCAAGAGCGCTAGCGGCCGAGGCCGAAACGGCTCCGCTGATCCGGGGACGACGACCGTGCCCGCGCTCTCGACCGTCTGCAGTGCCCCCTCGTCGGTCGCGTCGATGGACCGGAGCCGGTAGCCCGGTCCGGGGGGCGTTAGCCCGGGCACGGGTCCTGCCGTCGCGAACACCTGCGACACCACCGCTGTCTCCAACGGGTCACTGTCCGGTTCCGTCACCAGCGCGACGAAGTGGGGTGCACCGTCGGCGGAGTCACCCACGTTGCGCGACCGCTCCGCGCCCGGTGGTCGGGTGCTGCCGGCCCCGGTGTGCCCCTCGGCGCCGGGGTCGTCGTACCACTGAACCTGCGGCGACCAGCACGACGAACGCCGAGGCGACGCCCAGGACCGACCATGCGGCCGCCTCCCATCCGGGTACCTGCACGTTGACCGCCCAGCGGATAACGAAGTTCGTGGTCGACGCGAGCGGGAAGGTGAACGTCCACCATGAGACGCTGAACGGCAGCGACCGGTAGGTCCCGACGACGAGCACAGCCTGGACGGCGAGCATGAACACGAGCATGCCGATGAGGATCGACTGCACTTCGCCGATAGGTCCCGGATGCGCGGCGATCCACGCGAGGTTCGAGGTGGCTGCGGCGGCGAGGAAGGCGGTCATCGCCGGCTTCAGGGTGTCGGGCAGCGCCGACCCGGTCATCAAGCGGATGAGGACGACCGTCCCGACCATCAACCAGAAGAACAGGCCGGCGCCGAACGCGCCGAGAGCGGCTTGGTGGAGTCCGGCGCTCGACAGGGAGATGCTCGCGACGTTCGCCCCCGCGACGACCGGGACGAAGTACCCCGGGTGGACCGCGGCGAGCTCGACACCCCCTGCGATCCAGTGCGCCACCAGTTGCGCTGCTACGAAGCCGAGCAGGACGACGAACGCGAAGCAGGCCCAGTCCAGGTGCGCTCCGGGAAAGACCGTGCGGTAGTGCGAGGCCAGCAGCAGCCCGACCAGGGGGATGTACGCCGCGAAGGGTCCGGAGCCAGGGTGCTCGAGGTCGGCGCGGAATGCTCCGGAGCGGCGCAGGCCCGGGACGACGTACAGAACGGCGAGCAAGGACCACAGGACACTCGCCACCACGAAGAGCGCCTCGGAGGGCCATCGGACGGCATGCAGGTCCGCCGTCGCGGTCGCCCAACATCCCGCCAGGCCTGCGAGGCCGAGCGGGACGCCGAACGAGCCGAGCGTGACCAGCCGCCGCGAGAGGGGGCGTGTCGATTGGTCGTCCATCGTGCTCCTTACGGGATCCACCTGACTTGTAGAGTACAAGTTAGCGAGGCCGGACCGGCCTCCGCGCCGACGCCCACCTGGAGGCACCCATGCCCATCTCGCTCGCCACAGCCGTGACCGCAGCCGCTGGCGGGTCCCGCTGGTCAGAGGTCGAACGCATCGACCTCAGTCGGACGCTCGGCGGGGCCGTGTGGGGGCTGAAGCACGCATCCGGAACCGTCGAGCACGGGCTGACCCATATCGACGTCCGGCGTCAGCGGACCCGCATCGACTCCTTCGGAAGCTCGGACCGTTTCGCCGAGTACACGCCCGATCGAGTAACGATCACCGACGGGGCGACCAGGCAGTCCGAGGTGCTCCACCACCCGAGGGAGTCGTTCGCCGGGCACGGTGTCGACACCCCCTGGACAGCAGCGCAGGCCGCGTACTTCGTCGGGTACACGATGTGGACGTACACCACCGAGGCCTGGTCACTCCAGCTCCCGGGAGTCGTCACCGAGGAGGACGGCACGTGGACGGAAGCGGGCGGGAGTCTTCGTCGCCTACGGGTCACCTACCCGTCGAGCATCACGACGCACAGTCGCGTGCAGACGCTCTACGTCGACGGGGACGACCTCGTGCGACGGCGCGACTACGAGGCCGACGTGATGGGCGGCGCCCCAAGCGCGCAGCTCGTCGCCGGCCATACCGAAGTGGACGGGATCGTCATCGCAACGAAGCGCGACGTGTTCCCCCGGGACCCCGCGGGTGGGATCGTCACCGACCAGCACCTGGCGTCCATCCGGCTCGCCGACGTCGCGGTGGCGTGACGCGTGCGAAGGAGCCGGGCCTCAGGCCGCGGGCGACCCGGCACCCTCCAGCCCGGTACCCCCCGGCCCGGCACCCTCCGGACCGGCCTCGCCGAGCTCACCGAGGAGATGTGACCGTGCCGCGCCGAGGACGTCGGCACTGAAGTCGGTGGTCGAGGTGGCGCGCGCGAGGAACAGCGCACCGACCATCGTCGACATCCGGACCAGGGAAGCCGGCGTGACAGCATCACCCTCGTCGGACAGCCACGCTGCGAAGTCGCGCACTCCCTGGGCGAACGCCATCCGCACCGCTCGGTCGTCCGACCGAGCCACGTCCGAGCCGAAGCCGGTCGTCACGCACCCCCCGGCCCAGTCGTCCCGGTTGTGCTCCGACAGGTATCCCCGCACAAGCTCAGCGAGCGCGTCCCGGTGGTCCACCGAGGTCTCCTCGAGGCCTGCGAGGCCGGTGTTCATCTGCTCGTACGCGTTGGTAGTGGCCTCGGCGACGAGCGCGTCCTTTGACGCGAAGTGCCGGTAGAAGCCGCCGTTGGTGAGTCCGACCTGGCGCATCACGTCGCCGATGCTCACGGACGCGGCGCCCCGCTCCCGGAACACGTGTGAAGCGGCTTCGACGATCTGCTGACGGTGCCGATCCGCCTGGTCCCGTGAGACGCGCCCCATGTTGCTCCTTCCGTAGATGCTGATAGTAATCTATCGTCTGAACGAAAGATGTCGACCGACATCTAACGAGAGGACACCATGAGCGATGACATCCCCGACCAACGAGGTCGGCGCTACCTCGTCACCGGAGCGACCGGCGGCATCGGCGCCGCTGCCGGCCGTGCGCTGAGCACGGCCGGCGCTGAGGTCGTGCTGGCGGTCCGCGACCTCGACCGCGGTGCGGCGGTCGCCGCGACGTTCCCGGGGCCGACCGAAGTGATGACGCTCGACGTCTCCCGGCTAGACTCCGTTCGCGCGTTCGCTCGGAACTGGTCCGGCCCCCTCGACGGACTGCTCAACAACGCCGGCGTGATGGCCACTCCGTTCGCCCGGACGGCGGACGGCTTCGAGTCACAACTCGCGACCAACTTCCTCGGCCACTTCGCGCTGACCCGACTGCTCCTGCCGTCGATCACCGATCGCATCGTCAACGTCTCGTCCGTGCTCACCTCCCTCGGCAGGATCGACCTCGACGACCTCAACTGGCGGCGACGCCGCTACAGCCCCTGGCGGGCGTACGGGCAGTCGAAGCTCGCCGATCTCCTGATCACCGACGAGCTGCAGCGCCACCTCGACCTCGCAGGCAGCCGCGTCCGTGCGGTGACGGCCCATCCCGGAGTCGCGCAGACGGGGCTCTACGGGAACGGAAACGCGACGGGTGCGTTCGGAGTCGTCCTCCGCGTGGCCTCTCGATGGCGCGGCGTGTCACCCGAAGTCGGTGCCCGATCGGTCCTCCAGGCGCTCACCGCCGACGTCCCCGGCGGTTCGTACCTCGCGCCACCGACCCGCCCAGCGGTCGTACGCGAGCAGCGCCGGGCCCGTCGCGAAGACGACCACGCCACGGCGCTCGCCCTGTGGAAACAGGCGTCGGCACTCACCGGCTTCCCTGCCTCACTCTGACTCCTTCGACCCCACCCACGCGACACCGCCACACGGCGGCGTTCGACACGTACACGAAAAGTAGAGGAACACCATGTCCACGACACCCTCGACGACGACCGTCCAGACGGCGTCCGCAACGTACACCTACCGACGGACCGGTCCGGTCGGCGGCGTCCCACTCGTCCTCCTGATGCGCTTCCGCGGGACCATCGACGACTGGGACCCGGCCCTCATCGAGCCCCTCAGCCGGGACCGCGACGTCATCCTTGTCGACAACGTCGGCACCGGGCGCTCCACCGGTGAGCCGCGCGACTCGATGGCGGGCGCAGCCGCGGGCATCATCGACTTCGTCGAAGCCCTCGAGCTCACGCAGGTCGACCTGCTCGGATGGTCTCTCGGCGGAGTCGTCGCCCAGTACGTCGTCGACGCCCGCCCGGACCTGGTCCGTCGCGTCGTCGTGGCGGCGAGCACGCCGGGGCTGGTACCCGATACCCCGGCGCCCGACGCCCGTGTCACTGAGATCCAGATGAAGCCAGACGCCACAGCTGCGGACATGGCGTACCTCTTCTACCCGGACACCGCCGACGGCAGAGCAGCCGCCGCCGCGTCCGAGGCCCGGATCGCAGCGGCGCGTCCTACGGACGCGGTCGTGGTGTCCGACCGTGCCGCCGGGGCTCAGCTGGTCGCGGCGTCGGTCGCGTACCAAGTGCCGGTGCCCGAACTGGTCGCCCGACTCGCGAGGACCACGCAGCCGGTCCTGTTCGCGAACGGAGTGCAGGACGTGGGCATTCCGGCCTCGGCCTCGGTCTTCGGTGCGACGCACGCGCCCCGCGGGACCGCTCTGCTCTACGGCGACGCCGGGCACGCGTTCCTGTTCCAGCACGCGGAGCACTTCGCTGCGACGGTGGGCCTCTTCCTGCGCTGACGCCGAGCTGGAATGGTCTGGTGCGTCCGGCTCGGGTCAGCCTCGGTCGGACGCGCCGCTCAGACCATCAGCGTCCAGCCCGTCCGGAGGCCCAGGTCCCGGAGGCCCGCCCGGCGAAGGTTCCGCAATGACTGCCCCGGCCGGTCCACGGAGCCGAGGGCAGCCTCGGCGAACACCCACCTACAGCCGGCGCGCCTCGCCGCCTCGATGCGAGCGCGGATGAGGACACCCTGGACACCGCGGCGTCGAGCACGGGGCAGCGTCGCGCCTCCGAACAGCTCCGCAGCGGGTCCGCGGACCGAGACCGCGCCGACACCGACGAGCTCCATGCCGTCCCACGCCCCGAGCGCGGCCCAGCCGTCGGCGTCCACGGAGCCGGCTCCCATGGCGGCGAGGTGCGGGTCAGCCGGATCCCCGAAGGCCTCGAACATCGTCGCGGACCACGACAGTGCCTCCTCGGGCCGGACCGCGCGGACCATCATCGGCCCGGTGGGCGCGGCGGACACGTCGAGTTCCTCGAGTTCCGCGCCCACCTTCACGAGCGTCGGCCCCGCCGACAGTCCCAGTCGCTCGCACGTCTCCCGCCACCCGTCAGGCTCGAACGCCGGAGCGATCTGCAGCGACGCTCGACGCACTCCGCTCCGCGTGAACCGCTCCCGTGCCAGCGCGACGAGGTCATCAGCGGTCCCCGTCCACCGCGTGACGCCGACGACGCGACTCCACTGGTCGGTCGGATCGTGGGGCATCGACACGAGAATGCCGTCGGCGAAGGCTTCCACACTTAGTCCGAGCGCTACTCGGGCGTGCGCAGGCGTCCGACCGACGAGGTCAGCGAGGGCATCGGCTTCGGCGTGTTCCGCGATGCGGAGGAGCTCCGTGGCTGTGGACGGCATTCACCTAGCTTACTTTCTCAAAGAGAGTCAGATGGGCGTATCCCGGTGGTTCCGAACCGGTGGCGGTACGCGCTCGGCGTCGTGCCGGAGGTGCGCCGGAACGCTCTGCGGAACGCGGCCGGGTCGGTGAAGCCGGCTCCGTGGGCGGCCTCCGTCACGGTCGACCCCTGCTCGAGCAGCTGCCGACCGAGGTCCACCCGCGCGCGCTCGACGAAGCGGACCGGAGTGGTGCCGAGCTCCTCGACGAAGAGCCGCGCGAGGTGTCGGGCACTGACGCCCACGACTCGGGCCGAGTCCCGGGTGCTGAACGGCGACGCTGGATCCGCGAGGACCACGTCCACGACGGACCGCACCGGCGACGAGCGCGGAGCAGGCCCACGCAACCCCGCTGAGAATTGGGCTTGACCGCCAGGACGCTGCATGTGCACCACGAGAGCTCGAGCGACGTCTCGGGCCAGGTCACCTCCGTGGTCGCGTTCGACGAGCGCCAGGGCGAGGTCGATTCCGGCTGTCACCCCTGCGGAGGTGACGACGTCCCCGTCCTGGACCCAGATCGAGTCTGGCGTGACCTCGGTGTCCGGCGCGACCCGAGCCAGCAGCTCCGCATGTCGCCAGTGCGTGGTCGCGCGCCGACCCGCGAGCAGTCCGGCCTGGGCCAGGACGAACGCGCCTGTGCACACCGATGCGACGGTGCGGGCGGAACTGGCGACCGCTCGGACACCATCGACGAGTCCGTCGGGTGCCGATCGATCGACGAGGTCGTCGCCACCAGCGACCAGCAGGACGTCCGGCGCGTCGAGGTCCCCCAGGGAGCCGTCCACGGGGACGGTCAGCCCCACCGACGTACGGACGGGCCGTCCATCGGGGGAGACGAACCGGAGGACGTAGTGGGCTCCGGACCGGTTGGCTTCGGCGAACACCTCGGCCGGCCCGGTCACGTCCAGGAACTTGACCCCATCGAACAAGACGATCGCGACGGTCGTCCCCTGCATGTCCATCGGTGCCTCATCTCCGTCCTGATGTCGCTCGTCGTCTGTCGCGCCGTCCACCCACCCTGGAGTACACGATCCAAGAGAGAGGACTCGATCCATGATCGACACCATCGCCGGCATCACTGTGCCGGACACTGCCCTCGTCCGCGCGGCGACCGACCACGTCCGTGCCGCTGAGGACGACCTGCTGTTCCACCACTCGCGCCGGGTGTTCTTCTTCGGCGCCCTGCAAGGTCAGCGGCGCGGGCTCCGCCCCGACCTGGAGTTGCTCTACGTCGGCGCGATGTTCCATGACCTCGGCCTGACCGATCGACACCGCGACTCCGGGCAGCGGTTCGAGGTCGACGGCGCGGACGACGCCCGCACTTTCCTCCTCGATCACGGCGTGGACACCCAGGCGGCCCGAGACGTGTGGCTCGGCATCGCGCTGCACACCACACCCGGCGTACCGGAATTCCTCGAGCCGGAGATCGCGCTCGTGACCGCAGGTGTCGAGACGGACGTCCTCGGTATCGGACGGGACGACCTCCCGGAGGACACCCTCGGAGCGGTCATCGCGGCGCACCCGCGGCCGGACTTCAAGCGACGCATCCTCGAGCGCTTCGCGGAGGGGAACCGGCACCGGCCTGAGACGGTGTTCGGGAACGTCAACGCGGACGTGCTGGCGCACTTCCTGCCCGGCTTCCGGCCAACCGACTTCGTCGAGGTCATCCGCGGCAACACGTGGCCGGAATGACCGGGGCGGCGGGTCGGGGTCCGCGGCCGTGACGGACGGGAGGCGCGGTGCGGGCTGGCACCGCACCTCCCGTCCGTCTGCACGCACGCACGCCGGAGCGCGGTCAGCGCGCGAGCAGACGCCGGACCCACTCGCCACGGGTGCGGCGTGCTGCCTTCGAGAGCTCGGCGTCGGGTGCCAGCAGTTCGAAGAGGTGGTATCCGCCAGGCCACACGTGCAGCTCGGCCTCGCCGCCAGCGGCCCAGATTCGGCTCGCGAAGGCGACGTCCTCGTCTCGGAACACCTCAGCCGAGCCGACCTCGACGTACGTCGGCGGGAGAGCACTCAGGTCCTGCTCACGGCTCGCGGACTCGTACGACGTGATCTCCTCGGTTCCCCGGCGATCGCCCAGGTAGAAGTTCCAGCCGGTCTCGTTGCTCGTGCGGTCCCAGATGCCGATGCCGTCGATCTGCTGCGCCGAGGTGCTGTCGTTGTGCTCGTCGAGCATGCCGTACATGACGACCTGGCCGGCGAGGGCGGGCACTCCGCGGTCTCGGGCCATCAGGGTGATCCCGGCGGCGAGGCCCCCTCCGGCGCTGCCACCGATCGTGATGAGCTTCGACGGGTCGAAGCCAAGCTCATCAGCGTGCTCCGCCGTCCAGACCAGCGCAGCGTACGAGTCCTCAAGCGCGGCCGGTGCCGGGTTCTCCGGCGCGAGGCGGTACTCGACAGTGACGACTACGGCGTCGAACTCGACGACGTAGTCGACGACCGGGGCGACCCCGACGAACCGGTCACCGAAGATCATCCCACCGACGTGCGTGAAGAAGAAGGCGGCACCGGGCTCCGTGTGGTCGGTGCGGCGGAAGACCGAGACGACGAGGTCGCCGGCGGGCCCGGGGACGACGTGCTCCTCGTGGGCGATCGGACGCCCCTCGAGGAGCTGCTCCAAGGACGGGGTGAAGCCCGGGCCGCGCAGGACCTCGAGGTGCTCGGGCAGGAGCGTCGGGGAGATCCCGGCCTGAGCGAGGACGGGCTCGAGTTCAGCGTCGAACGGCGGGGGCGTGGTGTTGCGGGTCATCGTTCCTCCAGTGCGAGTGCAATGCCGATCGGTCGACCGGCAGGGGGAACGTAGCACTGACTGACCGTCGGTCACAACTGACTTTTGCAAAACAAGTGAGATGATGAGCGCACCCGGTCCGCACCCTGCGCGCCGACAACGAGAACGGATCCCGCCATGACCAACCGCACCGAGACCGCGCCGACGCTCACCGTCGACACTCCCTCCGGACCCATTGCCTACCGCCGGTTCGGCCCGACCGGGGACACCCCGGTCGTGTTCTTCCAGCGCTTCCGCGGAACGATGGACCACTGGGACCCGGCCTTCGTCGACGTCCTCGCCGCCGAGCACGACGTGATCCTCTTCGACAACATCGGCGTCGGCCGGAGCGGAGGCGTCTCGCCCGACACCTTCGGCGGTATGGCCAGCACGGCGGTCGACTTCCTCCGCGCGCTCGGGATCGAGCAGATCGACGCGGTCGGCTGGTCCATCGGCGGCTTCGTCGCGCAGCTCGTGGCACTCGACGAGCCGGGCTTCGTCCGCCGCCTCCTCGTCCTCGGCTCCGGCCCCGGCGGCCAGAACGGCGCCCCCGGTCCCGAGCCGAAGTCCATCGAGGTCATGGTCAAGCCAGAGAACGACGACGAGGACTTCCTCTACCTGTTCTTCGGTCAGCACGAGGACGGGCGACGCCGCGGTCGCGAGTCGCTCCGTCGACTCGAGTCCCGTCTGACGCCGGATGCCCCGCAGGTCGGCCCCGAGACCATCCAGGCGCAGCTGCACGCCATCGGCGCCTGGGGAGAGGACGAGGGATCGGCGTGGGAGCGTCTCGAGGAGCTCGACATCCCGGTGCTCGTCGCGAACGGTGCGCACGACGTGATGGTGCACGCTGAGCACTCGTTCAAGATGGCGCAGCGACTGGCCGATGCCACGACGGTGATCTACAGCGATGCCGGCCACGGCTTCCTCTTCCAGCACCCGGAGGAGTTCGGCGCCACCGCACTGCGGTTCCTCGCCGCGTGACGGACGGAGGGCGGGGCGCACCGTGGTGCGCGCCCCGCCCTCGACCGACAGGAGCAGTCAGCGCGTCTCGACCGAGACGCGGTACCGCCGGGCCGTGGCAGCCATGAGCACGAGCCCGATCACCAGGGCGACGAGGGCCGACGCCGCACCGAGCTGCACACTGCTGCTCGTCCCGACCGCATCCACCGCGAGGCCCGCGAGGAACGAACCAGCGGCCACACCGACTTGCACGACGGCAGTGAAGGAGGCGTTCACGGCCTCTGCGGAGAACCGCTTGCCGTCGAACGTGAAGAGCCAGTGCTGGAGCGCGACCGGTGCGTTGCCCCACGACAGGCCCCACAGCACGAGCGCGACGACGACCGCCACGACCGCTGAGGCACCGAGCGCGAGCAGGAGGAGCCCGACCCCGCCCGCGACCAGCGTCGCGACTACGGTTCCCCGGATGCTCCGTCCGAGGAGTGCACCTCCACCGAAGTTCCCGACGATGGTGAGGACCCCGTAGACGAACAGGAGCAGCGATGCTGTGGCGGCCGACAGACCGGCGACCGAGACGAGGTAGGGGACGACGAAGGTGAACGCGCTGAACTGGCCGAACACGACGAACAGGACGATCGCGAGCAGCGCAACCGCCGGGGCAGACGTGAGGATCGTCCGGAAGTCCGCCCCCGTCACACGGTCTGCCGCGGGGATGCGCGGTACGAGGACGAGCTGCATGACGACGGCGAACACAGCGACGACCGCAGCACCGGCGAAAGTCCAGCGCCAGTCGACGTGGGCCACAGTGAGGGTCGCGGACGGAACGGTGATCACCGATCCCACGGCGATGGCGCCGAACACCATCGAGCTGGCGGTGTGCACGATCCGCTCAGGGACGAGCCGTGCCGCTGCGGACACGGCGGTTGCCCAGACACCACCGACGCTGACGCCGAGCAGCAGACGTCCCAGCAGCATCACGCCGAAGGTCGGCGCAACCGCGCTGAGGACACAGGACACTACGATGAGCGCAGTGAGTACCTGGACCGCGACACGTCGGTCGAGACGCCGCATGAGGACGGTGGCGACCGGCGCGGCTACCGCGCCGACAACAGCCGGCAGCGTGACCAGCAAGCCGGCCTCCCCTTCGGACACGCGGAGCCCGCGGGCGATTGCGGAGAGGGCGCCGACCGGGACGAACTCGGCGACGACGACCGAGAAGGACCCGAGGGCGATGGCGAAGACGGCCGCCAGGGGTCGGCGGCCCCGCGGGGCGAGGTGGTTCTGAGACATGCTTCTCCTGTTGAGACTGATCGGTGCGGAATGAGGGGTCGGATCGAGACGGGGTCGCGAACGACCCGTGGCCCCAGTGGGGTGTTCGGATAGTGGTGGAAGCGGAGTCGACCGATGGACTCGCAGGCGGCTCAGGACACCAGTGCGGCGATCTGCCGGATGACCGCTTGCTGTCCGTCCTCGGAGAGGCCCGCGGCGGATCGCGCGCGCAGCCCGATCCAGGCGGTGTGGACGAGCGGCGCGAGCGCTGCCGCCCGCGCACCGCCCGCATGGCGCAGCACCGCCGCGATGCGGTCGGTGCTGCGCTCGAAGTGTCCATCGACGATCGCGCGGACATCCGGGTCGCCACCACGGTCCGTCCCCGCGTTGACGGCGAAACACCCCGGCGGTGTCGCGTCCGGCAGTCGGAGGCCGGAGCACAACAGTGCTTCGATCCGATCTGCCACTGGCCCGTCTGCGTCGAGCACGGTCTGGTGCACGAGTTCCGCACGCCGGACGTACTCGTCGAGCGCGCTGAGGTACAGCGCGCGCTTATTGCCGAACGTGTCGTACATGCTCCGCTTCCCGACGCGCATCACGGCCATGAGCTCCTGGGTCGAGGTGCCCTCGTACCCGGCGGCCCAGAACCGCCCCATTGCGCGATCGAGGGCGGTCTCCGGGTCGAACTCCTTGCTCCGTGCCACGGACAGAGCGTAGCGCAGATCGAGACCGATCGGTGCGGAAAGTAAATGCATAGGATGTCGGACCAGGAGGACGCATGACAACGGCAACCCGATCGACGCGGCCACCACGCCGGGTCAAGCCCGCCGAGGAGCGCCGTCGCGACCTGCTCGACGCCGCAGTCCTGGTGTTCACGGAGCGCGGCGTCGCCGACACCACCGTCGAAGAACTCGCCCGGACCGCGGGCATGTCGAAGGGGTCGTTCTACCTGCACTTCGCCACGAAGGAAGACCTGGCTGCAGCCGCGTGGGCGCGTCACATGGAGTCGTTCCTCGACGTGGGAGCCCAGATCCTGTCGGACGAGACCAGGACCGTCGCGGGACGGCTCGTGACCGTGCTCGAGGAGTTGACCAGGTTCGCACTCGATCACGGCGACGTCCACCGGGCCCTGTACGGGACGTCCGGTGCCGACGCGGTGAAGAACGACGTGAACGAACGGCTCATCTCGATGATCGCCGCCGCCGCCACAGCGGGTGTGCGCGCGGGAGTGATCACCGCGGACGGTCCGGAACTCCTGGCCCGGGCGCTCTACCACGGGTACTGCGGAGCAGCGACGGACGCCGTCTCCGGAGCGGCCGACATCGACACCGACGAGCTCGTGCGCAGCGCCGGCGTGATGACGAGGGCGGTCTTCCCCGGAGTCGACGAAGTCCGCTGACGACGGCGTCGATCCGGCCCGGCCCATTCGGGTCGGGTCGGGTCGGGCGACACCGGGTCAGCGGCGGTCGACGATCAAACCGGCGACGACCTCGGGCTGGTCCCACTGCGGCCAATGCGATGCGCCGGGTACCTCGTGCACCACGGCACCGGTGAACCGGTCCGCGATCTGACGCGCCAGCACTGGACTGAGGTACCGGTCCTCCGCACCGAAGGCCAACGTCACCGGCTTGCTCAGCTCGCGGAGTTCGCCAGCGGCCGCTCGGCGAGTCTGCTCACCGAGGTCCCGCGGCAGCGCGCGGGTCCACGCCCGGACGGCGCGCAGCGCGTCCGGCTGCGAGGCATCCCCGAAGAACTGGGGGATGACGGCCCGCGAACGGACACTGTCCGGCGCGTCCGGGTCGTACCCGAAGCGCCTCGCGGTGTGCCCCAACAACCAGGCGCGCTGCGCCGGGTCGGCGATGACGGCATCGGAGAGCGGTGCCAGACGAGGGTCGCCGAACATCTGGATCATCTCCGGCAGACGGAGCGCCGACTCACGGCCGTAGTAGCTGTTCAGGAGGAAGAGGCTCGTCACCCGTTCGGACGCCAGTGCGGTCTCCACGGCCACCGGCCCGCCGCTGTCATGGCCGACGACGAGGGCGTCGCTGAGGTCGAGCGCCTCCAGGACGGCCACGACCTCGTCGACACGCTGCCCTGGGCGGACGAGCGAGCTCTGCGTGCGCTCGGATGCGCCGTAGCCGACGAAGTCGATGGTCACCACGCGGTGCCGGTAGAGGAGCGGGACGATACGGTCGTGGATCCGGCTGTCGTCCGGGAAGCCGTGGAGCAGCACGATGGGGGCACCGTGCCCGTCGTGGTCGTGTGCTGCGACGCGCCCGTACCGGGTCGGGATCCGGCGGAGCACGTTCCGTCTGACGGCACGCGTGGCCGACACGTCAGACCTGCCCAACGGGGTTGGGGAGGGCGCTTTCGTACGCCCGCAACCAATCGGTGTGACCGCCGATGCCCCAGTCCTCCGCCTCGAGCTCGACGATCGTCACCCAGACTCGGCGGAGCTCTTCGGGCATGGGCACACGTTCCTCCGCCTCGATGAGGATCTGCGCGAAGTCGCGCATGATGCCGGACTTGTCCAGACGCGTCAGCCGGCCGGCGGGGATCCGCACCTCCACGAAGTACGAGGGCCGGGTGTGCTCCGGGGAGCCGCCGACGTAGTCGGCGCCGGACTCCACCTCGTACACCCACCCCTTCATCACTCTGCGCGCGACCGGAGTATCCGGTACGTGTTCCCAGTGCATGAGCGCGTCGGTAAGGCGCGCCATCGCCGCAGCCTGCTGCTGCTGGTCGAGTGCGCCTTTGCGCATCGTCAGGTTGATCCAGGGCATGGTCTCTCCTTGTCGGTCGTGGTCCGGCGCGCCGCATGGGGGATAGCGCGCCGGACCACGGTCTTCCCGAGCACCGTCAGCGGGCGACGCTCGGCTCGTTCTGACGGACCCAGTCGAGTGCCGTCTTCGCCACCGTTTCCCAGCCGCTGTCGAAGACCAGGGAGTGGCCTCGCCCGTCGATGCGTCGGTAGGAAGTGTTCAGCCCCGGTTCGTACAGCAGGGCAGCCTGGCGGGCGACGACCTCCGGGATGGTGTGGTCACGGCTGCCGCCCATTACGAGCAGCGGTCCTCGTCGCAGGTCGTCGAGGTCGACCTCGGTCGGTGAAGACGCGTCCTTCTTCGCAGCGGTGAGTTCGAACACGGGGCGACCGGGACCAGGGATCGCGTACTGACGGTGCAGACGGTCGGACTCGGTCCGGCTGATCGCATTGCCGAAGCCATACCGGAACTGCCGCGGCGTCAGCGACACCGAGCGGTCGGTGTTCGCCTTCTTGCTCACGACCGGGAGTGCCGAACGGATCTGCGCGAACGGGAGCGCGCGAACGCCCTTGATGGGGGCCGGGTCGATCGCCACCGCAGCCCGCGCCACTCCGGCCGCGAGGAGCTTCTGAGCGACGAGACCGCCGAAGGAGTGGCCGATCACGATCGGCTTCTCCGGCAGTCGTGCTGCGATGCCCGCGTAGTGGTCGGTGATCGCACGCACGCCGATGCCGGCGAGACGCTCTGGGTGAGCGCGGGTCTCTTCGACCGTCGCGCCGTCGCCGGGCCATCCGGGCGCCTGCGCGTCGTAGCCGGCCTCCTCGAAGAGGTCCTGCCACGGACGCCAAGCCGACGAGTGGATCCACAGGCCGTGGATGAAGAGCACCGGGGTCATGGCCGCGCCTACTTCGTCTTAGCCGCGGTCTCGATCACGCGAGTGATCGCCGACGGCTGCTCGAGCATGGACAGGTGGTCGGCCTTGACCTTCGTCACGTCGCCGTGCGCCCGCTTCGCCATGGCTTCCTGACCGGCTGCCGGGATGACCTTGTCCGAGGAGCCGATCACGAACCAGCTCGGGATCGTCTTCCACGCCGGGTCACCCGAAGGCTCCTGGAGCGCGCCGCCCGCCACCGGAGACTGTGACGCTGCCAGCACGGCGGCCTTGCTGCCGCTCAGGTGCGCCGCGAACGCGGACTTGAACAAGGTCTTCTTGATGTAGAGGTCCGGGTCGCCCGCCGGCAGGTTCGGGTCCTGCACAGCGTCGAAGACGGTCTTCGGGTCTGCCGCCAGCGCCGAGCCGGGGACCGAGCCGGAGAGCTGCACGACGGTCTCGCCCTTGTCGGGTGCGAATGCGTCGACGTAGACCAGGTCGGTCACGCGGGAAAGGCCCTTCGCGGCGTTGGTGATCACGGCGCCGCCGTAGGAGTGCCCGACGAGGACGACCGGCCCGGTCGTCGCCTGCTCGACGAACGCCTTGAGGGACGCGGCGTCGGTCGAGAGGCCGCGCAACGGGTTCGGTGCGCTGACGACGGTGTACCCGTCCGACTGCAGACGCTTGGTGACTGGCGCGAAGCTGGAAGCGTCGGCCCATGCGCCGTGCACGAGCACGATGGTCGGCTTCGCGGCCTTGGTCGTGGAGGTTGCGGACGCGGTCGAAGACGTGGACGGGGTGCCAGCGGCGTGCGCTGCGGTCGGCACTGCGATGAGCGCAGCCGCGGCGGCGCCAATGGCGAGGCGAGTGGTGAGGCGATGGGACGAGGTGGTCATGGGGTCTCCGATCAGCGGGAGAAAGAACGATCGTTCTTTCTGCTAGAGAGCATGTCATGGGTTCTAGCTTGCGTCAAGCAATCGAGCTAAAAAGAACGAACGTTCTTTCTATGTTATGATGCGCCGATGACCACCACCGACGCACTCCCGATCACCTCCCCTCGTGAGCACCTGCTCGCGGTCGCGGGCGAGCTGTTCTATCGAGAAGGCATCACGGGTGTGGGCATCGAGCGGATCGTCGCCGAGGCGCACACCACCCGCGCGACCCTCTACCGGCACTTCGCCGGCAAGGAGGCCCTGGTGGTCGCCTACCTGGAGCGTGAGGACGCGATGCTCAAGGCCGCTTTCCACGCCGCGGAGTCCGTGGCGACGGACCCAGAACACCTCCTCGAGCTCGCGATCGAGGGGATCGCCGAGGACGCGGACCGGCACCACACGCGGGGCTGCCCCTTCATCAACGCCACCGCCGAGTACGCCGACGCCCGGAGTCCGGTACGGGCCGTCGTCTCATCCCATCGGCGCTGGTTCCGGGGACAGCTGGAGCGGTACCTCGACGCCGCAGGCCGGGTCGACGCCGGGGATCGAGCCGACGAACTCGTCATGCTCCGCGACGCTGTCCTGGTCGGGAGCTACCTCGACGACCGATCAGCCGCTCATCGCACCTTCATCCGGGCCGCACGAGCAGCGGCATCGATCCGTGGATGACACACAGCTGCGCAGCTGACTTGCGCAGTACGATGCAGGGATGTCGCGTGCCCGGACTCCCGAACTCGGACCCGTTCAGCCGTTCTGTTCGATCGAACGGACGCTGACCATCCTTAGTGACCGGTGGGCGTTCCTCGTCCTCCGCGAGTCCCTGCTGTACCAAATCGAGCGCTTCGCTGACTTCCAGGAGCGACTGGGGATCGCGACCAACGTGTTGACAGATCGACTGAAGCGGCTCGTCGACGGCGGAGTGCTCGAGCGAGTCGACTACCAGGAGCCCGGTCGCCGAGCACGTTCTGCGTACCGCCCGACCGCTGAGGGGCGACAGCTCCTCGTTGTGCTCGGTGCGCTCCAGCAATGGGGTGACGACAACGCGCCGCGAGCTGACGGCCCGACGATGACGCGACACGAGCAGAGCAGCGACGCGCCTGTCCGTGTGGGATTCGTCCGCCACGACGACGACAGCCTCCCGCCTGAGGCCGTGGAGTTCAGCCGGGTCTAGGTCAAACTGCTGACTTGTGATAAACCAGTCAGCAGTGATGGTCGCGTGACCGTCACCACCCGTGAGGGAGGGGCAGTCGTGGCAGAAGCGTTCATCATCGACGCGATCAGGACCCCGTTCGGCAAGGGCAAGCCCGACGGACAGTACGCGGGCACGCATCCCGTCGATCTCCACGCCCACGCGATCCGAGAAGTTGTCCGACGGGCGGGTATTCCCGGTGCAGCCGTGAGCGACGTGATCGCTGGCGCCGTCGGACAGGTCGGCGAGCAGAGTGCGAACACCGCTCGCTGGGCGGCGCTGGCCGCCGGGTTGCCTGTGACCGTGCCTGCCGTCACCATCGATCGACAGTGCGGCAGCAGCCAGCAGGCACTGCACTTCGCGGCGCAGGGCATCCAGGCAGGCGCCTACGAGGTCGTCGTTGCTTCGGGCGCCGAGTCCATGAGCCGGATCCCGATCGGCAGCCAGGTGGCCGGCAGGGACCCGTTCGGCGAGGCCGTGCAGCGGCGGTTCGCCCCCGGACTCGTTCCCCAGGGCATCAGCGCCGAGCTCATCGCGGCACGTTGGGCTATTTCGCGGGAGGAAGCAGACGCCTTCGCGCTCGAGAGCCATCGCAGAGCTGCCGAAGCGCAGCAGACGGGGCGGTTCGAGCGAGAGTTGTCCCCGCTGTCCGCGGGCGATGTGGACCAGTCGATCCGGTCGAACACGACGTCGGAGGCGCTGGGAGCGCTGCGTCCGGCATTCGAAGACCCACGCTGGTCGGAACGCTTCCCAGAGATCGTCTGGAGCGTCACAGCGGGGAACGCGAGTCCGGTCAATGACGGTGCCGCTGCCGTGCTGGTCGCCGGATCGGGAGCGGTGGAGCGGTTCGGTCTGCACCCCCGAGCGCGCGTCGTAGCGACCGCGGTCGTCGGCGACGACCCGATCATGATGCTCACGGGCATCGTCCCGGCCACGGAGCAGGCTCTGCGCCGCGCCGGGTTGTCGCTCGACGAGATCGATGCGTTCGAGGTGAACGAGGCGTTCGCGTCCGTCGTGCTCGCGTGGCTGAAGGCTACCGGCGCTGATCCTGCAAAGGTCAACGTGCACGGCGGTGCCCTCGCGATCGGACATCCGCTCGGTGCCAGCGGCGCACGTCTTACCGCCACACTGCTCGGAGTGCTCGACGCGACAGGGGGTCGCTACGGCCTCCAGGTCATTTGCGAAGCAGGCGGGCTGGCGAATGCGATGGTCATCGAGCGGCTCGGCTGACAGGAGACCTGATGGCCATCGAATACTCGGTCCACGTCTCGCACGGACGCGAACGCGCTGGCGACGACAGAATGCCGGACGGTTCGCCGCTGATGTGGAGCCCACTCGCGACCGTCCTGATCGAAGGGGATCGCGACGCATTCCTGGTCGATCCACCGTTCCTCGTCGATCAGATCGACGAGGTGATCGACTGGGTGGCGCGGAGCGGGAAACGCCTCGTAGGGATCTACGCTACGCATGGCCACGGCGATCACTGGTTCGGCACGGCACGAATCCAGGAGCGCTTCCCCGGCGCGCGAGCGTGGGCGACTCCCGGGACCATCGAGCTCATGCGCCTCCAGGCGACCACCGCACGAGAAGTACTCTGGGATCGGATCTTTCCGGGCCTGCTGCCTGCGACGCCGGTCGTGGCTCAGCCCGTCCCCGAGGACGGGCTCTGGCTCGAGGGTGCCGAGCTCGTTCCCGTTGAGGTCGGGCACTCCGACACGGACGCGACCACCGTGCTCTGGGTTCCCTCGATCGGACTGGTGGTGGCCGGAGACGTCGTCTACAACGGCGTCCACCAGTTCCTCGCCGAGGGCGCCCACGGTGGCTTCGAACGCTGGCAGGAGGCCCTTGACCAGGTCGACGAGCTGCACGCGACGTCCGTGGTGGCCGGGCACAAAGACGCGCGACGAGCCGACTGGCCTGAAGCCATCGGGGAGACGCGGCGGTACTTGTCGGATGTGATTGAGGTGTCTGCCTCCGGCGTCGACCGGATCGGCTTCTTCGACGAGATGCTCCGTCGCTGGCCCGAGCGGTTGAACCCCAGTCCGGTTTGGTACGGCGCCCCGGCGGTGCTGGCCGTGGCAGAGGAGTCCTGACATCAACGATCTGGTTGCCGCGGACCGTGACCGGACCGCGTCAGGGCTTCAGAGCAGGTCCTTTTGGACAGCAGCCAGTGTGCCGGCTCTTGCCTTGTGGGGGAGTGGAGCGTCAACACCGGTCTACCCGATCTACCGGACCGATTGGGGCCTCAGTCAGGTCGAGGCAACGACGGTCTTCGCCGTCTACCCGTTCGCCCTTGCGCTGGTACTCGCGTGTTTCGGGGGCGTGTCGGACCGCGTCGGTCGGCGGGGGGCGATGCTCGCCGGAGTCGTTTCCATCGCTGCCGGAGCTCTGGTCTTCGGCGTCGCGCCTGACCTCGGGTCGGTCATCGTCGGCAGAGCCCTGATGGGCGTCGGCGTCGGGTTGGGCTTGAGTCCGGCGACGGCGGTCATGGTCGCTTCTGCGTCGCATGCTCCGCCTGGCCGGTCGAGTTCGATCGCAACCGCATCGACTGCGATCGGTTTGGCGTTCGCCACCTTCATCGGCGGAGCGCTCGTCGAGTACGCGCCGGCGCCGCTTCACTTCTCGTACTGGGTCCTTTTCGCGGTCGCGGTCGTAGTCGTGCTCATGCTGCTCCGACTCCCTCCCGACCGGCCGGCCCGGATCCTCAGCGAGCGGAAGAAGGGCCGCCGACTCCCTGCCGAGTCCCGCGGCGTCCTCGTCCGGGCCTCGATCTCGATCGCAGCCGCGTATTCGCTCGGAGCGCTGGAGCTGTCCCTGGGTGCGGACATCGGCAAGACCCTCGTAGGGACGTCCAACGCGTTCGTGATCGGCTCTGTCATATCGCTCACGAGCCTGGTCATCGGCGTCGTGGCACTCGCAGCGAGGCGGCTGTCCGCCCGACTATCCGGTGTGTCCGGCGGCATCGCCTCTGTAGCCGCTACTGCGACGCTCATCGGAGCCGCACAGGCTTCCTCGCTTCTGCTGTTCGTCGGCTTCGCGGTCCTCGGCGGCATCGCCTACAGCCTGTTGTTCGCGTCTGGTATCGCGGCACTCGCGTCGTCGATCCCGGAGTCGTTCCGGGCGACAAGCCTCTCGACGGCGTACCTGGTCGGCTGCGTCGTCCAGGTAGCAGTCGCACTCAGCCTCGGTGTGGTCGCCACGACCTGGGGACTGCTGGAGGGGGTCTCGGCGGGACTGCCCGTAGTAGGTGGAGTCGGGGCGATCGCGCTCATCGCGAATGTTCTGCCCGTACGCCGAGATCACCGGCGATGACAGCCGCCTGCCGGATCATCTGTACGGTCGTGCTGTCTTCCACGAACCGCGCACATTCATCTTCAGATGAAACCTGACTGAGGCGGTGCCGTTCAATCTCACGTTCGTTGGGGTCTCCGGCGGCGCTCTCGGTGTCAGCACGCCCAGTGCGATGGCCAACAAGATGTGCCGCTTGATCTCGTCCTCAGCACGATCTGGTCCTGCTCATCGAAACTGTCGCTGACGGTACACAGCAACGAAATCGGTGAGCGGACGACTGTTTCCTCGAACCGTCACCGCATCCCAGACACGAGCCTCGCTGCAGTCATCGTGAGATTCAGAGATCCATTCTGAGTGTTCGCATCAACTGCGGGCGCCGAAAGACCATCACGCATCGAACTCCGCCACTCAATGCGTCTCGGAGGGCCACTTCGACAAGGATTGTGGCGGGGAGACAGTTAGCGCATGACACAGAGCTCAGAGCTTCTCGGACGGACATCGGGACCAGCCCTGTGGACGAAAGGTCGTCGGCATGGACAAGAGGAGCCAGGACTTCACAAGAAGGCCCTACTGCGGCATGTCCACGAACCTCGAGAACATCCCGTGGAACGCCACCGTGATCGTGTCCGTCGGCCCGTTGCGGTGCTTCGCCACGATGAGGTCCGCCTCACCCTGCCGCGGGTTGTCCTTCTCGTACGCCGACTCACGGT
>Ga0308167_1000436_pt1 | contig 74921 bp, 62 predicted proteins | sample PhyCR1_2_FD_202138 | JGI IMG/M metagenome (GOLD analysis project Ga0308167, IMG submission 202138) | Phyllosphere microbial communities from UC Gill Tract Community Farm, Albany, California, United States - DLSLRC.R1 | ecosystem: Host-associated > Plants > Phyllosphere > Unclassified | place... | reverse complement strand
GCTCAACGGGTCTATATCCGTGGTATACTGTACTATATTTCCCCTCTCGTCATACACGTCATAGGTAACCGCCGTTTTTACGCTGCCATCATTCGGGTTCACGGAGACTACCGATGAGGGGTACTTCAGGGAAGCATCATCAAACCTGGTTTCGGATTGACCGGTGGTTTTCCCGTTCTTCCTGGTTTCAGCGGCTACCTGTATCCCTGTCATGTTCGCAGAGAGCAGCGCCGCCATGTTCTTATCCCGGGCATACCGGTAGAAGCTCTCGGTCACCGTGCCGTCCGCAGCGGTGCTTTTGGAATAGGAGGGCTTGTAATTGTCTGCCCGGAAGGTATTTTCGGTGATGCCTGTAAGGACTACTGACGCATCTGCGGAAGGGTAGGTTTCGGAGGTGGTCCTGGAAGCGCTGATCCAGGCCGTTTTCGAGTAGTTGAACCCTTCTTCGGCATAATCCGTATCATCTGCCGTGGAGAAGGTATATTCAGTACTTTCCCGGTTGAGCAGCTGGCCTGCTTCATTAAAGATCTCGCGTTTTTCCGCAAGCCCAGCCCTGGTCAGGTTGTAATATGGCCAGAAGGTCCCGGACTGGCCGTCCTTTACATAGGGGTCGGTCACCGGGTAATCCTGCGGTGCCCGGTAAAAATACCGGGTGTACCCGTTGCCCGTTCCTTCCGTGACCTTTACATTTTTATATACGATATCTTTCCCCATGGAAAGGTAGCCGCTGGAGCTGTTGGCCAGGGTAAAACTGTCATAGCTGTAGGATACGGTTTTTTCGGGGCTGCTGCCGGCAGGGTCATTATAGCTTTTCACGGATTGTATCCTGTACCGGTTCCCCGATACATCGGCATTCCTGTAAGGGCCGGGCCTGAGCATCAGCTCGGTAAGGCGGAAAGAGCCGTTGCCCCCCACATAGGGGACATTGATGGTCAGGGTGTACTGTCCCGGATAATAGTAGAACTTGGTATACTCGCCTTTCTGGGATGAGGCAATGGTTTCGCTGCCCCGCTTCAGGGTGTAGGAGATCCGCTGGTTTTCCTTAATGGGAGGAGGAAGGGTGGGGAATCCTGTTTTAGGGTCCACAGGACCGGGCTGCTGGTAATATTCATCGACACTGAAGTTCAGCCAGAATGCTTTCTTCCTGCCGGGGTCCCCCGATACGCTAAAGGTATAGCTGACCGAGGCGTTGGTATCGAACCCGGTATCGGGGAATGCCTCGGTATACTGCACACAGGCATCCTTAAAATCATCACTGATGCTTTCAAGGTAGGCTGCATTGTTTTTATCTTTAAAAATATCGCTCTTCTCATAGAGGTATTCGGTCATTCCTTTGGTGGGATAGATAATCCTTTTCAGGACATTGGAGGGGCTGTACGGGCTTCCCGCAGCGCAATAGGTATTCTGTGAGGGTTCGGTAGAAGCCTGGGGATAGTAGACAAAGGAAGTCTCCTCCAGCACGGCAGTGCCGCTCATTTTCTTCACTTTTTCCAGCCGGCGCCTTTTTTCCGTCCCCTCGGAATAGCTCATCTCCGGATAGGAATACTCAAAGGCGTATTCCGCCACTTTTGCATACAGGTTGCTCAAAGAGATGCTCTTTATGCTGTACGGGTCGTTCATGGTTTTTTCCAGCGCCTGGTCATAGTCATAAGCGATGGCTATGATCCCTGAGGAGGTCCGGATGCTTTCCAGGCGGCTGCTTTTATACATCAGCATAGAGCCGTCATACTTCGTATCATGTTTGTAAGTGAAGCGGGCCACCTCAACATTGCCGGCATTTTTGATGCTGGTTAAGTAAAATGCCGACTTATATTCCAGCCCCCAGGCTTCTATACTCTCATAATAGCCGTCATAGACTGCATTGGAGGAGTAATCGCTGAAGTAATACCGCGTTCCCTCATCATCGGTAATGGTAAAGGAGTCCACGATCAGCGTAGCATTGTTGTCCTGCCTGGTGTATTCGATTTTCACATGGTTGAGCGGGGTAAGGTCTATAAGGGTAAAGGTATTGCTCACTACATCGCGTTCTATTTTAAATTTCCCGCTCAGGCCGGGCAGGTTATAATAGTACTCGTCATCGAACTTATTCTTTTCATATTTTGAGCTGGAGGCCTTCTGGAAAGCCTCATCAATGGTCCCGTTGATCTGCCTGGAGATCACCCCGCCCTTAAATACCGACCAGCCCGTGCCTGCCTCGCTTCCCGCCTCTTCCCCGGAAGCATTCAGGGGATTGTAGCTTAAGGCAAGGCTTAATGCCGATCCCCCGTCTCCCGGCAGGCTCAGCAAAGGAATGGATATCCCGGGAATCCCCGTCGCCGGAGAAGCCGGGGTATCGGTATAGGTGGAGAAAGAGGATACGGAAGGGACCGGTTTGGGCATATCCCCGAAGTTGACCCCCTGGAACTGCTGTTGTGCACTCAGGTTCCAGCTTAGGGCAGCCAGCCCTATGCATGCATATATTTTCTTCATCTCAGTTTATTTCAGTTTATTTTTTAATCAGTTTAGCACTTGCCGTTTTGTTGTCACTGGTCTTTACGCTCACCAGGTAAGCCCCCTGCACCAAGGCCTGGGTATTGATCTTTGTCACTGTATTTTTGGTTTTGATGCTCTGGAGCTGCCTTCCGCCCATATCATACACACTGATCTCAGCCTCAAACGCTCCCGCTCTCTGGCCCTCAAACCCTATTTCCACATACGCATAATCTGAGACTGGATTGGGATAGATCCTGATGTCCTGCTTCTCAATCAGCTGGTCAATCTGGCTGTCGCCAAGTTTTACGATCTTCCAGTTTTCCTTACCCAGTTCCTCTGCGCTGGTTCCGGCCAGGATAATGGAGCCGTCACGGTTCAGCTTAATATCCGATAATCTCTCTTCCTTTTTGCTTGATTCTCCCTTCACATGCTTTCTCCACTGCTCATTGCCATTCTGGTCCAGGTACAGCATCCAGAACTTTTCATCATCGGATTCTATCCTTCCTTCTGCCTGCGTGTAACCGCCCAGTAAAATGCCTTTTGAAGTTTTATCATCTGAAGAGTGGAGGACGCTCATACCCATCAGCACATCCCTGTTTTTAAAGCTGTAGGATTTCTGCCACTCTTCTCCTCCTCCGGGATTCAACGCTATAAGCCAGATATCAGTCCCTTCTTCTATGCCCACGGTTTTATTGCCTGATCTCTCCGATCTGGATTCACCGCCAATCAGATAGCCGGTGGACGTGAGAGCCAAAGTCCTTAAGTGATCATCGCCTTTACCACCGAAATTCTTTTCCCACTCAACCTTGTTATCCTTGGATAGCTTAACGATCCAATAGTCACCTTCGCCATAGTTTTCTGTCTTCTTTGATCCGCTAGCGCTGCTTCGGGAATACATCCCTACCAAAACGCCACCGTCTTTAGTAGGAATCATTTTTTCCACTTCATCCAGGCCTCTGCCGCCTAAGATCAATTGGGAAATTTCCTTGCCGTTTTTATCCAGCCTGATGATCCAGGCATCTTTGGAACCATAGCCTTTTTCTGAGTTCTGGATATTCCCGGCCACAAAAAAACCTAAGTCCGTCGTCTGGATCACAGACCTGGCTTCTTCATCCGAAGCAGTGCCTAAAGTCTTCTGCCATAGCTCTTGTCCATCGCTTCCAAGCCTTATGAGCCAAAAATCACTGCCACCTTTAGAATCATCCTTTTTGTCCAACCCTTTGCCAGAAAAACTCGTTCCTACAATGAGATATCCTCCCTCTTGTGTATTGACTGTAGCCGAAAGAAAATCATGGTTTTGTCCTGAAAAGTATTTTTGCCAAACGATCTGGCCTTCGTTATTCAAACTTACCAAATGGTAGTCGTACCCATTGTTTTGGCTTTTTCCACCGGTAAGCTTATCTGATTGGATTGAACTGCCGGTAATTAAGTACTGCTGATCAATGGTGGTGGTTACCTGGGAAAGGAAATCCTGTGAGGAAGACTCAATGTCTTTCTGCCAGAGGACAGTTTGAGCAGATACTCCCATGAATGCAGATAAGTAAATTGCACTTGTGTAAAGTTTTCTCATGTTATATTTATATTTTATTTTTCATTTCATTTGCAAATTAAAAAGAATTCTATCAATTAAAATACGGGAACTCTTAAGCCGCATAAATTTCAAACAGTTTTCATCGTTATTAAATTTCTATACTTAAACCTATCTTTTAGTTATATATCTAATATAACCTTTACAATCAGTTTGCTTTCTTTGACTTATCAGTCTGCCACAAAGCTACTATCATAAAGCGACAAACCATGTCGTATTAAAATTAATTTAGTATTAATTCAGATCTACGTACACAATAAGCATTATTCCAGTTTATTTATATTTTTCATAAACAGTCCTACTCTTAAAAATAGATTACTACACTACTTTTAAGTTCGTTGTTTCCTGGTTCCTAAAAAGCAGAAAGTGCGGGAACTAAGGCCAAACTGATGGAGAGGTACCGCGAAGAACCCGACTTCTAGATTGACTTAGCCCGCACCCATATCGTAAGCACGGGCGTAAGTCTATCGAGTTAAGAAGTCAGAAGATTCGCGGTTTTCTCCATCTCACACGATAGCTTACGCTATGTATCGTTAAAAATTTCGGGACAAATATAATGATTAATTTTATGGAATTACATCCGGGTTTTCACGGTAAATGCATCCGGGTTTTCACGGTGATTCACTCAGAAAAATATCTTATGAATATAGTATGCTTTGAATCCAGAAGCCAAAATATTAAATTTGTGTATGCTCCGGATCAAAGTCATCATATTACTTTCACTAATCATTTCAGCAAGTTTATATGCTCAGGAAACATTTATTAAATATAATGAACCCTTTTTAAAAAGTTTAGGAAATGACAGCGAAATTAATGATATCCTGGAAGAATCAACATTCAAAGAAAGATTCATTTTTCTGAACGAAAATACGTCACTGCCTATAGATTATAATGAATTGACATACATATATGTTAAGAAATATTTATCTTATAAATGGTATGGAAAAGTAATAGGATTATCGGCTTATTATTTCCCATTATTTGAAAAAAAACTAGCTCAATATGGAATGCCTTTAGAACTTAAATATTTAGCTGTTGTTGAAAGTGCATTAAATCCAAGAGCAGGTTCCCAGGCTGGCGCAAAAGGTCTTTGGCAGTTCATGCCGCTTACAGGCTCTGAATATGGAATTAGACAGAACAAATATGTCAACATTTTCTATGATCCGGTCGCCAACACAGATGCAGCTGTGAGATATTTAAAAGACTTATACCTGCAGTTCCGAGATTGGAATCTTGCGATTTCAGCCTATAATTGTGGCGCTGGAAATGTTAGAAAAGCAATTAAAAAAGCCGGAAGCACAAATTACTGGAAAGTCCGCCCATTTCTTCCGAAAGAAACACAGGCTTATGTACCCTCATTCATTGCTGTAAACTATCTTTTTAATTTTTACAAATATCATAATATCAAACCTTCATATTTTCGGTATTCTTTTCATGATATGCATGTTATTAAAGTAAATGAAACAACCACTTTAGAAGCTTTAGGAAAGAGCTATAATTATGACCTCCTAAAATTTGCTAATCCACAGTTTTTAACTTCGTTAGTGCCTAAAGGATCAATAGTATATGTAAAAAAGTAATATACAATCTATTTTCGCTAACAAGTTTCAACTTGACATAACTAACAATAAAACAATCGCTAACTTCATAATTCCGGATCCGCCCAGTACAGATCCTGTTTCAGTAAAATTTTGCTAACAATCAAATTGAAAATCGGATTTCTTTATATTAGTGAGCAAAATTTATATACAAAAAAGGTTAGCCCATGCTAACCTTTTTTAATCACTTTTGTTTACATCATAAACCTGCAACAAATGTATAAGTAGGGCTAACTGTTTGTTCTAGTACCGCGCCGGTAGACGAAGTCGCCTTAATCTTTGCCTGCAAATTGGATATAGGCGGATTACCTAATTGATTGCCGCTAATGTAGGCCATCTCTATGGTACCAGTACTAAAAGTAGCATCAGTAATCTCATAGCTATTTGATCCATTAGTGACGTTTTCTGAAAAATTATAATTATACGGCGGCTGACCTGCATGATTAAAGGTAATATTATATTCAATTTTCACAATAGTAGCATTCCCTCCTGCTACAGCCTTAAAAGATCGTTTAAAGCCCTTCATATAAGTTTTTAAACCTGAAACTCCCGCAAACTGGAATCGGTAATCAACTTCCATTGCCAGTGCTCCAACAAAGGTTATTTCCGGCGCTACAATGACATTGAAAGATTTTACGTCACTTTCATTTCCGTATTCATCCTGAACCTGGATATTGTAGGTGTAATTTCCTGTTTGGAGTGCATTAAAATTAATGCTGAATGCCCCGTTTGCCCCTAAGGCATAAGGAACATATGCATTGTTTGTATTTTGAATTCCACTTGTATTATTATTGCTTGACGCACTAATCCATGTTTTATACTTAATACTACTACTGGCCGTAACCGGGGTTTTCTTAATAACTCCTATTAAACTCATTTGACTATTAGGCAAAACATTAAGAGAATTAATATTCATTGATTCAATGACAATCTTTCTTGCAATTACCGTCTGCTGGATATTATAGTTGGACTGAACCGTTGAATTCCTGATGGTATAATCCAAAGCTCCCTGTCCTACTTGGTTTGTTGCCAGGATAACCGTAAAATTATCAATATTGGGCAATGGATAAAACTGTCCTGTTTGAACAGCAACACCATTTAATTTGATGCTTCCGCTATAAGAATTGAATTTTATTTCATAACCTGTATTGGGCTGTCCAGAACTCGGAATTACTTTCATTAGATATGGTGTTTCATCAGCCTGATAGATATCAGCTGTTCCTCCGGTATAAGTATGGGTAAATTCGGAAATTCCGTACTTAAGACTAAAAGTTTCTTCCTTTGTAACGCCTTTGCCATTAGTAGCAGTAACTTTTACATCATGAGTTCCGGCAACATTACCAACGTAGGTTAACATATTTTCTTTACTTGTCAATGTATATTCCGTATTGGGCTGTAAATTTTGTGATCCCAATTTTAGGGTTCCATTGAGAGAAGATGTATATTTAATCTTCATTGGAATTGATGCAAATTCATAGTTAGTTACAACATTATATTTCATCTGGTTTGCTTCTCCTACAGATTTTTCTATAAAATAATCGTCTCTTTCAATTTTAAATCCGAACTGGCCACCATTGATGTCTTCCCAATCTCCGTCATCTTGGCAGGAATTCAAACTCAGTGTTAAACTGAAAAAAGCAATAATTAAATACAATAAATTTTTCATACTGGTATATTTTTAATTAATGTAATATTTAATTCCTCCAAAAAGAGCATAATTTGATTTTGAAAAATCACTTTTAAGATCGTAAAACTGAGTGTAGTTCACGAGTAAGGATAATTTTCTTACCAACACTACTTCCACTTCTGCAGACCCCGAAATTCCGTAAACAAATCCTTTTACTTTGGCCGGGATTTGAGCATTATACTTTGGGTCCTTTTGATTGCCGTCATTTACTTTTTCGTAGGCTCCGAATGCTCCAAAATAAGCATTTAGGAAAACCGGATATAGACCTTCGTAGCTGTAACCTGCCGAAATATTCAGTCCATATTTCTGATAAGGTAAAACCTGGCCATCAGTATAGCCAACCTTCGTATCCTGGTAAAAGGCTTCTGCTTTCACTAAAAATCCCTTATCACCTAAAACATGGTTATATCCTGCAATGGCCATGAAAGAACCTTTTTTTATGGAGTCAGTAGAAGCTATATAGCCATACTGAGCATGTATTCCCGATTGGTTGGCCCTTCTTCCCTGGGCATTATAATAAAGGCTCATGAATAGTAATAGTATTATTAAAATTCGTCTTTCCATAATGTGATTTTTTTAGTTGATATATTCAGCTGATAAAATATAAGCTGGCTTAATTTCAAGTTTTAAATTCCGTTCACCTTCATTTTCATTAATCACTGCATTGAGCGTTTTGTTTTCTCCAATGGTGAACTTATCGAAGACAAAAACCAACTTTTGATTTGCCTTTTTTCCTATAAAATCCGGTTGATTTGACCAGATCGGAAGAAATATTTTTTCTTCGGTATCGAAATGGATTCCCTTCTTTTTTACAGGGCTTGTAATGAAGGATATGTTTTGAATATCATAATTGATATTACTTCGGTTTGAAACTTCAAGCATGATGAAAATCTTCCCATTTCCTGAATACACTCCCTTAACAAAACCTTCAACACCACGCACCAAATAAGAATTTCTATTATTAATCCATCCCTTTTGCTTCAACAGCTTTTCTGCTGTTTTCTCATACTCTGATTTATCAGCTGCGGAAACAGCTACTGTCGGCCCTTCTCCTGTAGGCTCAGTGACTACTTCAGCTTTTACTTCTTCCGGTTCCGGCGCATCGTCTACAGCAGCAGCGACAGGATTAGGGGAATCTTTTTTCTTTACATGGGTCTTATTGACAGGCTTTTTGTAGCTTTTCTTCATTGTCGTTTGAGAATAGCAAAGTACACTACCTACAATCAAAATTGAAATTGCAATCTTTCTCATCTTGTTATTATTTATAAATTACTATTTGGCATTCGATGTCTCCTGAAAGGGAAATTTTGTTAGATTTACTTCTTGATCCCCCGTTGGTTGCCCTGCTGATCACACCACCAACAACGGGCACACTATTAATTAACCGTCCGGCTTCATCTTTTAAAACTTCTCCGGCGGTACTTCCTCCGTTCTCTTCATTCATAGACAATAACAAACCGTCCTCTCCATCATATCCAAGGATTTTCCCGGAAACACTATACATTTTGCCGTTGGCCCTGATGGTATGTATTTTAGCATATATTCTGTTATTCTCTAACTGTATAGAACCAATTGCATAAGATTTACCTTTAGATATAGTCTCACCTTTTAAAGTGAAATTTTCTAAAATCACAAAAGAAATACTTCTGTTGTTTGAAGCTTCACCCTGTGAAATAAGCTTTGATTTTACCTGTGCTATACTGACTGCATCCGTTGAAAACGAAGGCTCTTTATAGATCTGTTCCGGCTGAGAACTGCTTATTTCTGAATAAGAAGGCTTAGAAGCTTGACGGGGCGATGGCGAAGAACTTACAGGACTTCTCTTTGAAGAATACCCTATTTTACTATTTGACGGTTCCTTATCTTGCCACATAGAATAGTTGCCATATACGTCATGTGAATTGGATAGACCTGCAGCTGATTCTGATTGAGTTGATTTGGGATCATTCTGAGTGATATTCTTTCCGCTTCCCAATTCTGATAACTGCCTATCCAAAGTTTGAAAATCAATATCTGTATTTTCCGGCACTTCTTCCGAGGGTGTAAAAGTATTTTCTAAAGCGTTTGAAGTTTGCTGCGGACTTTTTGGTTTGATGGCTTCCAATTTAGAATTGTACTTACTTTGTTCAGCTTCCGGATTGGTAAACTCTACCACTTCTTCTGTTTTATCATCATAAGTATAATTGGAAATTCCATAGGCTAGAATGCCGCAGATGGCAAGGCCAAAAAATCCATAAGCAAAATATTTATTTCGATCTTCTGTAGAAATATTTTTTAGATCAAACTTGCCCTTCTTAGTATTTTGCGTTTTACTTTCCATCTTCTTTAGGGTTTTGATTAGTTTCGTCCTCTGACGCTTTAATTTCTTCTACGGCAGGTTCTGACTTTACATCTACTTTTTGCAGGCTTTCGGAAAACTGGGTGATGAGCAATCCGTATGGGTTATAAGGAAAATTTCTGTTCACCCTCTCCATTTTAATTTTAATTGTACTGTTATAAAATTGGGAGACCCCTCCGTTAACTCTTTGGATTCTCACGACAAACTCTGCAGTATAAGGGGCTTCCTTGGTTATCTTTAAAGTTTGTTGGAGGATCTCAGCATTTTGCGTTAGTCCGGCTATGGATAAAAATTCATCAAAATAGCCTTTATTAGCCCTATCTTTTACAATCAACGTCGGCTGATCTCCGACTAGCCATAGAACACGTTCCCTTTTTCTTTTCATGGAATAGGCATCCAGATTGTAATATTGATCTACAAAAAGCTCAAGATTTGCCTTGGCCTGAATCAGATCGGCATTTTGAATTTCCAGTTTTTTTAAAGGAATAAGTTCTCCTTTTTCATTAATGCTGTAAATATTGTGGGTACTGTCTTTATATACCGTGAAGGCAAAAAAAAGAGAACCTAAAATGCTTAGTATGGCCACAAACCCAACTACCCAAACGGTAGTATTGTTTTTATTTAAAACCGTGAAAAAATCTTCTCCTGTTTTCATATGTAATTATTGAAACATTCCTGTTATATAACTGGTCACGACGCCGAAAAGCTTGATCTTAACGGTAAAGGTGACGATCATAGCGACTAAAATTCCTGCGCTGAAAATGGTCCCGTCTACCGTGTTTCCCATCATTCCATGATTACCCCCTCCGGTATCGAATTGCGCAAGAATAGTGGACTGCAGCAATTCGGTAATATTGATGATCCCGATGTAAGCAATACCCAGAATAAATACCCCGATGTATCTCAATATCCATCCTGAGAAAAGTTTACTTGTTCCGCTGTATGTTGAAAACGCAATGGCCAAAGGAAACAGGAACTGCAATAATTTTAATATAAATACCCGCTGAATCAAATAGGCAGCGGTAATACTCATATCTGCCAATTTGCATAATCCACCAATCAACCACGTAAATAGCAGGGTAATAATAATGATAACATTGGCGAAAAAAGCTCCCATATAGTCAAAAACATCCTCACACCCTGCGAAAATATTATCCAGTTTTGTAGAGACCTGATTATTCAGATTGTCAAACAAATCAGACGATGTTGCACCCATTGTGGTATCTACCGAAGCAAAAACATTTTCGATGGATATCATGATCCAGTCTGAACTCATCACAATTAATCCATACCCGAAAAGAGACATGATATTGCCAACTTTAGGGTCTTTGCTGTCAAAATCTTTGGTAAAAGCTTCTAATATTTTAAACATTAGTAAGGCAAATGCCAATACTTTAGCCCCTGAAAATGAATAAAGGAAAATATTAGAATTTGATAGCTGTTTAGTCAGTTCATTAATAAATGCAAAGTCCATTTTAATTCAAATAAGAGGTTAATTTTGATTTCTTGATTAAGATCTTCCTTCGCTCTGTATCAAGAAGTTCAAGCCTTTCTTTATCGGTCATTAAAAAAAAATCGTTCGTGAGAATCTTGTTAACAAAGGCAACTCCGGACGTGAGTGATGTTAAGAGCTGGGAAACATTGGTTAAAACTCTTTTTCTTGTATTCGGATTTTTAATCCTCTGGGCATCCGTACGCACTCTTGAAGCGATGGAAACGGATTCTTTGTACATATTGGTTATTTCGGTTACAGAAGAAACATCACGAACGTACCCGTTGACTTTATTCAGGGTCTCAGATGCTTTTTTCATATATTCCAACGACTTTTCCAACTGCCCTATCTGTTGGGTGGTGTTTGCAATCTGAGTACTCATATTGGATGCCTGGGTAGGGTCAAATACTACACTTCCTCCGATTTGGGCAAAACCTAAAAACGGTAATAAGATCAAAGCCAGATTAAAAAGTTTCTTTTTCATACTCGTAATTTTTAATGATTCTTTTAATAATATTGATGGATTCTTCTTCATCTATTTTCCTTCCTTTTAAATCGTCCCTGATCTGCTCAAATTTTGGTTGGTTATCAATCATAATCTGAATGGCTTTTTCCATATCTTTTGTGATATCGTAAGCTTTCATCAGCAGGGTATTCATTGCACCGTCAGTCTGATAGGCCCAAAATACTTCCTGAGGAACTTCCAGGTTATAAACCTGGTGGGTGTCGCCACGTAGTAGGAACAATTGAGAATATTTCCTTTCTCCGCTGAAGTTCTTTTTTATAGACGACATTTGGTAATACGCATGGTCTGAAAGATTAAACCTTTCCTGTATAGCTTTGTAGTCTTTGGCTCCTAAAACATATAGGATCTGAGTATTGTCAATAATAGCATCAGAAAGTTCATTTTTAGGCAGCTGGGCAATAGACTGTAATACGATTCCGATACTCCCGTTTTGCTTCCTGATGGCCTGGTAGAACCATTGAATCCGGCGCAACATCCCGTCCCATTTTAATTGTTCTGCAACTTCATCAAATAAGATCACGCCCCGGGTGGATTTGTCCTGCCAGATCATTTTATCAATCGTTGTCGAAATAAGCTGCAGCATGATAGAAAGCAATAGTTTATTTCCCCTGATCGCATCTAACTCAAAGACAATAATGTTTTTGTCATACAGTTCAGTTCCGAACGTCGGCTTACTCGTGTCGTATAAAAATGAGTAGGCCCCGCCATCGACAAACTCACTCATAAGCAAGACAAATTCATCCGCATTAAAAAACTCCTTTTGTATTTCAAGATGTTCGATGATCGCATCTTTATCGATGATAAAGGATTTGATGAAGGAAGGCAAGGAATGTCCTTTTTTAATATTTTTATAGTACAGCTCTACCACCCTTCTCAGGACAGCTCTTTCCTGTTCTGAGAAGGTCCCATCCCTACGGAAATGTACCCCGATAAATTCTACCAGTTCATCAATTTTGGCCGTAGTGAGGATTTCATCAGATCGTAATTCAAAAGGGTTGACCCCTAAATTATCTCCTTCCCTATACGTGATATATGCAATGTCATTCGGAAATAAAGCTTCTAGTTTTCTGTAAGATCCTCCTAAATCAATAATAACCTGTTTTGCGCCATCTGAATAATAATTTGAAATGATATGATTGGCAGTAAAACTCTTTCCCCCTCCTGTTGGCGACAGGATAAAAAAGTTTCTTGCGTCAACATAATTTTTATCTTCATCCCAAACATCAACCGTTACCGGAACCATCCCCGCCAATCTTGAATTGAGTCTCAAACCTTCTTTGTCATTATTATACTTTCCTGTACAGGTCAAAAAAGAAGAAAACACTTCTAAATTGGCTATGTAATAATGATCATTGATGAACAAATGTGAATTTAACGGATAGGAAAATTCATATAAGGCGGTAAGATTATCTCCGAAAGGACGTTCCGGCTTTATATCAATATCCTTGAAACGCTCCGTAACAGTGTCGATTCGGTTACTAAGCTCATTTTCAGAATCGGCAAAAATTATGATGTTATTATGCGCCCTAACAATCCTCTCCGTATCGGCATGCTTGGCCATTTCTTTGAGCATATCACCCGTTTGTTCAGCCCAATACTCATTCGTTTTATCAAATCTCCTGAACTTATAGAGATCATCATGATTCTTCTGGGCCTGGTCATAGTGATACTTATTATCATCCAGTACCGCTATTTGATTATAAATATGAGTAAAGCCTAAATCATGGCTGAAATTATCACCATAGTTCCGGAAAAATTTAATTTTATCATTACTCAGATCAGCATCAGCTCTGCACGATCTTAGTTTTTCGGGAAACTTATTTTCCTGCGGAAATTTAAGAATAGACGCATATTTGCTTCCTACCTTTAAAAAATCCCATTCATTGCGGATATCTACGCTATAATCCTTATTTAATCCACTATAAATATATTCATAGTACGTATCCAGATATTTTTTTGAAAGTGGCATCACTTTAAAATGATTATTACCACTTAATTTCACAGACCGCAGGTAAGTTATTACTTGCCCAACCGAAGCGATGAAATTTTTTATCTTATCGTCAAATTCCGTGAACATTTTTTTCTGTGGCGGACGGATAGGATTTTTTAATTTAGATAGCTGTATGGAAGCATTAGGCAGGATAAAAAACACATTCGTTTCATGGGAAATGAAATCCATACCATCAAAATATTCCTTTGTTTTTCGCTCTAGAAAATTTCTTGTCGGAAATTCCTTTGCATCAAACTTTTCTTCTGAAAATATATCCTGCTTAAAAAAGATTGTTCCGGTTGGCAGATCTCTTAACGCCTTATTCCAGTAATCATTTAATAAGTCAAAATCATTCTCTCCCAGGGAATACTTCTCCGGCATCTGGAACCTAAAACCTAATGCAAAATTTCCTTGTGCACCGAACATATAATTTTCCATAGAATGTACTTTAAAAACTATTTTTTCTTTGATTCGTCTCTTGTCAATGGAGAAATTTCTTTAGGAAACTTTTCATTGAATAATTTTTTCATAAGATGCTCATTACTCATAACCAATTTTGTAAACACCAGGCTGATCCCGTTGACAATTAAAATACATATCATCTTAACCCAGCTAAAACCTGTTGTAAGTATCATTAAAGACATACCTGCAATCCCAATGAATAAATAAAAAGCATTAGGAGAAAAGCCATGTATTTGTGGCTTTCTCCTGATGTTCTTATAATTTCTGATTTCTTTCATCATAAAGAAACATTTTTAACCACCTGATAAGCCCCGATAATAAAGAATACTGCCAGCAGATACCATCCGACAATCTTTAAAGCTGCCAAAACATCTTTACTGTCATTATACTCATTCAAGGCTTTCCATCCCACCCAGATTAAAGCGATAGCTGCAACAATGGGAAATGCCTTAACCAGCTCACCTAAAATTTTATTTCCTCCGGAAGCAAGTCCTAAATCCTGTGCATTCATAAAACTTGCACATAGTAAAAACAAAATCAGACCTGCTCTTTGACAAAACTTTTTGTTCAACATTTTCATAATTTTTATTTTTTAGTCATGATAATTTTTGATTTTTTTCAGTAAAACGGATGTAGTGGATATCGCTGAAATTAGTAAGAGCCCGACTCCAATAAAAAATAATGCAGTTTTCTCGCGATTAAAATCCTGTATAAGACTGGAAAAAAAATGGGAATTGAACACTACATAAAATAGAAGCATTACAAATATTCCCCATAAGATTGAGGATGCTATTGATAAAAATATAATCAATAATACTCTGTCAATTTTATTTCCTGATTCTTCCATCTATTTTTAATTTTTCCCTGGTTTGAATTTCGATTTTCAAACTTATAGCATAAAAAAAGCAGACGAAAAAAAATAACCCTTATTCTTGCCCTTAAATAAATAAGGGTACCTAATAAGGGTTATTTTACAAAAAATAGAGCCTGATAATCAGGCTCTAAAATATATTGTGAATATCTAAGAAAATATACTTTCTCGCATTGATTTGCTCATTTCACTGATTTCCTTCTTACTTTTTATCCCGATTTTTTTATAAATCTTATTAAGATGGGTGGATAAAGTTTTTTCTGAAATATTTAATTTTTCACTGATCTGAGCGTACTTTAGTTCCGGATTTTCCAAAAGAATTTTTAAGATTTCGTTTTCTCTTGCAGACAGCTCCGCAATCGGGATATTTTTCTTCAGCTCATTTTTTCTTAATCCGTAAAGGAAAAAATCTACGGTTAGAAACAAAAATCCTATACTAAATGAAGATTGTTCGATAACCTGGTTATCTCCGAAAATAAGTATATTAAATGGTAATGAAAGCAACCCTAAAAACCCAATGATTCCTATAACATAATGAATTTTCATAACCGTAGATTTTTCTTCTTTAATCTTTTTTGTTTGGTCTTTAATGACGACAATAATCATCAATAAGAGGATGATCAAGAAAAATCCTAGGAAAAATACTCTTGAAACTTCTAATGACTTCGTTACAGTATAGGGTAAAATAAATAATACAATTAAAGCCATACAAGCAGCCATACCTATCGATGCAAAAGAGATTTTATCATAAAATTTCAAACAGTATATTTTTTTTAGATAAAACAGATAATGGAAGGCTACGATTAAACCAACAGTAAAAGCCAGGATATTTTGGGCCAGAATGTCAATGCCAAATTCATGATCAGGAAGTAAGCCTTCAACCACATTATACACTATGGCGGAGAGTAACAAGCCGCAAAAATTAAGATAGTAATTTCGATCTCGTTTCTTCCATACATTAATCAGTTGTATGCAAGCACCTATAAATAATCCTGTAAACATCAGGATATAAATAAAAGTACTGGGTTCAATCTGAGTATTAAACATATTTCAAAAAGTATAATGGATAATCTAATTCAAAAGTCTCGTGAAAAATAGCAAAGCCGTTTTTTTTATAAAACTTCAAGTTCTCCGGCGTAGTTGTCTCCAGGTAAATGAGTTTACCGTCATAAAACTGAAGAGTTTCCTGGAGCAACTTACTACCTACTCCGCTTCCTTGGGCTTCCGGTATAACGCCCATCAGCCATAAGTGTCTAAAGTGTTCTTTTGGATGATGGGATTTAATGAGTTTTTCTCTTTTCAATACTTGAAATAAATTTTCGATTCCAATAACTTTAAATAAGAGTTTTATTTCTAGAATAATACGTTTAAATGTTAATTTCCATTGATTAATATATATGATGCACCCTTTAGAATCATCACTTATAAAGATATATCCCAGATCTAAAGCAATATCAAACTGAAATTCCATCAGAAATTTTAATCTCTCTCGACGGTTAGCATCATTCTTAACGACAAAATTTATGGAATTGGGTATTAATACATCAATAAAAGCTGATGTTAATATATTAACTACCTGTTTTTTATCTTTTTTATCAGCTATTCTCATTTTAATCCCTACATGTTTTGACAAAACAAATATAAAAAAAGTCCATTATATCAACCTTTTCTTTCCCTTGAAATCCCTATTTGTTCAGCAAAAAGGTTAATTTCATCTATAATATTAGTATAGTTATCAATCATTTTTGATTTTAGCTTCTCTTCTTCTGGTAAAGGTTCCACTTTAATTTTATACTTTGGAAATTTGATAACTTCGGCCTTACCACCTGAAATAAAAGCGAACTTACCAGGGGTGAACTTGGTAAATTCATGGGATCGCACCTTCGGAACCTCCCTATCACTAACGGTTTTTGAAGATGAAGATTGTCCCGTAGTTCTGGAATGGGTTTTAATTTTTTTGGGTTCGAAATATTGCTCGTAAAATTTACCCGTGTCCGGGTCATTGGCTCTCCCGAAAAATAGGGTTGAAAGATTGGCAAGGATTGCCTTAAATCCATCTCTGGTATATTGTATTACTGCTTGCGAAATGTCCTGCGCACAATAGATCGTTGCTATCTTGAAGCTCGCCATTGTAGCAGATATCCTGGCCATGTTTCTTAATTTGATCGTGGGGGCTTCGTCCAAAAGGATGAATGCAGGTTCCTGATGCCTTACCATCATTTGCTTAGTAATGGTATGTATGATGGTAGCCAAAAAAGGAGTGATAACTTCTTCGGATTTCGGGTCATTCATAATAGATAGAACGGTTTGATTATCTTTTGCATTGAGATTGAGATCAAGATCATTCCCTGTCAAAGCCCAAAAAGATTCAGGGAAGGAAATTTTTCGTAAAGCATTGGCTAGTGTTGAGACCACCGCAGCGGTTTGCTTCTCGGACGCAAGTCCTAAAATAAATGATGAAGCCTGTATTTTCACTCTTTTATCAGCTATTAAAAAGTTCTTCAACCCTAAAAAAGTGTCATAGGATTCTTCCTGCAGTCCTTTGCTTTGTTGTTCTTCTTTTTTTAATGAAAAATCAACTGAAAGAATAAAAGCAATAACGTGGGGAATAGTACAATAATGCTGATAATGCAGGGAGAATCTAAGGATGATTGCACTTAATAAGCTTCCCGCAGTATCATAAAAGAATCCGTTTTCCCCTTTCTCTGAACCCGCCAAATTATCTAAAATTACCTGGGTAACAGCCGATACTTCTTTCTCATCATCTAGATATTTTGGATTTATAGGATTTAGCCTGACACTGATATCAGGACGGTGTATCGCAAAAATCTTTACTCTTTTTCCAAAAAGAGGTACACAGATTTCGGTCAGTTCCCCATTTTTATAATCATAAACTAAACCAGCGAATCCCCACTTTGCAAAATGAAGTAAAAGTGAGTAAATAACGGATGCCGTTTTTCCGCTTCGGGAAGCCCCAAAAACGCCAACTCCGGCAAAGATATTTCGGATAGTTCTTTTTCTTCCACTGAGATTTAATTCGACATCAACAACAGGCTGTGCTTTCGGTTCGTAGTTGGAAAGTCCTATGAGCATTCCTAAGATCATGGCAGGAGCAAAACCAAAGGGTAGCAGCCTTTGGATAAATGAACTTGGGAAATAATGATGCATTACTGCTCCAAAAATCAAAATAAGCGAAAAGCTTATTAACCCCTTATTTCCTCTGAAACATGAAATAATATAGCTTAACAGCCCTACTACTGCATATATAATCAGAAATATGATCATGATCTCTTTGTTCAAAAATTCTGGTAAATTCATCTGATTAATAATGTATTCCTCTATCGACAATTAAATTCTTAACCATTTTGACAATTTTAATCACTGCATCCAGCTTGCTTTTTGGAAAACTCGTTGGAATTGGCAGTGGCTTAAGTTCATTCCTTATCTTCTGCGAAGGATTAAGTTCGTTTCTAATAGTCTCCATACCTGTATGTTTCATAATTTCCTGTTTAATCCTTCCTTTGATTTCTCCCTGGGCCCGGTCAGCTACTTTCTTCGATAAATCTTTTTTCATTTGGTTCCGAACTGCGTATTTTTCCTTTTCCGGTCTGTCATACTCAAATTTTTCATCAAAAACCCTTTCTATGGTTTTCGCAAATTCATCCCTGTTAAATCCAACTTTAGCTCCATTATTAACATGTCCGTCTTTTTGATTGGCCATTGGAGACATAGAAACTTTATCCTTGGGATTTTTACTGGTTCTATCGTGCCGGGAAACCACAATATGCGAGTGATAATTCATACCTCCTTTTTTCACGCCTTCGTTAATGACTTCACCCGTATACTTGTCGCGCAAAAGCTGGCTTTCCAATTCTGCAATCTTCATTCTATTAATTGGGTTCTTGCTCTGCTGATATTCTTTGATCTTAGTAAGAAGAGGCTTGTTTTTAATGACTGCCTTATCACGATGATTATAATTTCTTTCAGTTTCAATTTTTGCATAATACATCAGGTCTTTGCCAGTAATCTTGCGCCTGGTAGTATCAAAACCTTTTTCTTTCCAGACTTCATTTTTAATATCTTCCCTGATGTTCCCGAATTCTTTTGTTATTCCAAATTTTACGGCATTTTCCATTTTATAGTCCAACTTATGTTTCTCTATAAAATACTTATCCCCATCCTGTTTTAAATCAGACTCTTTAAAGGAAAATTTTATAGGTTCACTGAGCCCGGGTATATCCTTATAAAAAGTAATGCTTTTGTAACTCTCCTCTTTATATACCTTATCCTCAGTCTCAAATTTTGAAAAATCAATTTCTACAAACTGTTTCCGGGCGGAATCCCGCTGAACTGCTTTATCTAAAATCTTACTGATCGAAGCTTCATCTTTAAAATAAATAACGTCTTTCTCTGATTTGCTTATGATATTGTTATTAACCCAAAGCCTTATTTCCTCAGTGCTGTTTTCCCGTTTATAGGCTATGTAGCTTGACCTATCTTTAGTCTCAAGAACCTTTGCCTCCACTTTAAAATTATCGTTCTTAGATTGCTCGTGCAGAACATTTTTCTCCACTAAAAAATTCTTGAATCGCTGTTCTATTTCCTTATCTTTTTGGAAATCCCTAGCATCAAACATTTCTTTATTTACGGTTTCTTTAATCAGGTCAAAATCCTTAGAAAATACCTTCCGGCCCTGAGCTAACAGATGTTTTTCATATTTATGCTCAAAAAGATGCCTCTCAATGGTATAGTTCCCATTCTCTGAAACGGTAAGTTCTTCCATACGGATATTAAATTTTAACGGATCTTTTAATCCTGCTATATGGAAAGTAAAGGAGATACTTTCTTCATTCTTAACAAACTTTGATTTTTGACTTTCAATTTCCTTGAAATCAAGGAACTGTAATTTTTGTCCTGTTTCTAAATTTAATATTTCCTGTATTTTATGCTCATAAAGATCAGATAAGATCTGAATATCTCCGGTTTCATCTTTTACCAGATCCTTAGATTCCTTATCTACAATGGCGAAATTTCCAACCCAGACCTGAACCGGTTCTGGCAGTCTTTCATCAGTTATCTTCAATAATTTTGCTTTCTCACTTTCTGCCAGGACTTCTGCCTTAATAGATTTTTTAGTTTCCCAATCCGAAATTTTAAAACTTTCTTTCTTAGGTAAATATTTATTCTCAACAAGGTAATTATTGAAATCTACAGAAGTTTTAATATTGATTTTTTTAAGATCATCCTTTAAAGGAACCTTATCCGGATTCAAATAAAATTCTTGTCCATTTTGATCGATTCCTTTTGAAATATCAAAACCCGATTTTTTTATATTTTCCTCCTGCATGGATTTCTTAATCTCTGCAAATTCTTTACTCAGAAACTGGCTTTTTGCATCATAAAGCTTATTGTTATAAATGCTTTCAGGAATATAGCAAACACCATCACGCATTTGTATTTCATTTCTATCAAAATAAAGTTTAAGATCCTTATTATATTCATTCCATTGATAGGTAAGCTGCACTTTATCTTCTTTCACATAATCTGTAAAATAGTCAGAACTTTTGGCTGCTACACCTGAGATTTCTATTTTCTCATTTCTGAAATTATCTCTTTGAACTATGGTATTATACTGATCAGAATAATATTCTTCATTGATAAAAAGATTATCGTTTTCAACTTTATATTTCCCTTCCGGAACGAATAAATCTACCTGTTTATCTATATCAGAAGAATAAAATGTGAAAATTTTACCCTGTGGATATTCTTGTTTCAGATTAAACTTATTTATTTCCTGGTAATTTATCTCCGGTTGTAGGATTTCACTCTCGATGCCTCTTTCCTTCAAAAATATTTCAAACCTTTTCTCAATTTCAGGCTTCATTAATTTTCGCTCGGCATCTGTCGGGAGCGCTTCCTGATTGGCATAAATCTCTCTATCCATCTGTAAGGCATATTGCTCCATGACCTCCTGGGTAAAAAGCTTCATCTGAAGCTTCATTAATTGATCTTTCTGCTCATTGTAAAACTGTAATGCTGTTTCGTCTCCCTTAATATCTTCAAAGATCAATCCCCGGTTTACCAACTCTTCAACGGCTATCTTTTCCATATGTTCTAATTCCTGCTGACTTGGACTTATATTCAGCATATAAAAATTACTGGAAGAAAGATTTTGAGTTCCTCTATTTTTGTCTAAGTTATCCGCAGCTTCAAATACATTAATTCTTGAATTTGGGTCTTCCAGATCATACGGATTATAATCTTGATTGAAAAAATATTCTACAGAATTAGGATTAATTTCATCCTCTTTACCTTCTAGAATAAGGTGTTCATTTTTTAATTTTTCATTTTCATTTTCCTTATCAAGATACTGCATTATATTAGCAGCAGATTGTGACTTCTTTGCATCGTGAGAAACTATTTTAACATGCATTATTTACTGTGCTTTTTTTAATTCATCCCATTCTTCAGACGTTAAATTAATAACAATTCTCTCCTTTGAAAGTATACCCCCCGCCTCTACTTTTGAATTATTAAAAATTTTAAAGAGCGCCTGTTTCTGGCTTTCATATTTACTATACAATTCCTTAAATTTTTGCTCCTTATCTTGCAACTCGACTTTTAGTTTATCAATATCTGCACTATCATCAGAACCGGAAGAAACGTGCTTATCTATATGAGAATTTAACGGGTTTTCCCTTTTAGGAATATTTTGCTTTTCCTGCAAAATATTATTGACTCCTAAATCAGCAATTTTATCTATAATTGTGAGTTTTTGCAAGAGAGGTTTCAAATAATCCTTTTCAATTCCACCCATCCATTTTCTTACGGATGCATTATCCAATTTCATTTTATCTTCATGTACTTTGAAACTTGTTGTTAGTCTGTTTTCCAAATCCACCAGGCCCTTTCTATAGTCACCAATATAATCTTCCCGCAGATTTATTTCATTTCGAATTATAAAAAGTGAGCATGTTTTAACGGTTGTATCATAGGTTTTTAGCCCAAACTTTGTCTGAATTTGGTCTAATAATTCTTTTGTATCATCAGACAATTTAATGGTGCTTTTGATCATAGTATAAATTTTTGCTACCTCTAAATTACTTTCTAATGCGTTAAAATAAAAGCTTTTATAAAAATTTTAACAATGAAAAGCATACATTGGTATACTGGAAGTATACCAAATAAAATTGAATTTTTGTAACACTCATTAAATCAAACAGATAAAAACTACGATTATTAAAATCGTGGTTTCCTCTTGCTTATTAAAAATACACCGGCTTCGCCGGCGCTATAGAGGGGGTCTGCTTTATTCAATATCTTCAGCATTCCGGTAGAGGTAATTTCTAAAAAGTGTATAGAGATCTTTAAAATGATTCAATAGGTATGTGCTTCCCTGATCAGGTAAGAAAGTTATATCGATTACCTCCCTTAGCTTTATTTAGTAGCGAGTCCAGATGACTTATACCCATTGAGATCAGGTACCACTTATCATACATAGTATTTAAAGCATTCTAAGTATATTCAAAAGTGTTAAAAATCAAATTTGAGATTATTGAATAATCAGAAATAAAACTATTTTTGTTTAAGATAAATAATCTCTCACTTCAGTTTTCCTGAATTTATTCTATTTCTATTTTCTTGAAATCTGTTTTTTATTCCTTTCCCTATATCTGAATAAAAGGTTATGAAAAATATGGCACAAACTGTAATAATTGCGTAGAAAATATCATTAAACACTTTCGGAATTTCAACAAATAATGATAGCAATGTATAGACAACAAACAGACTTAAAACTGATAGCATTAATATTTTTTTCATAGGTTTTTATTTTAGTAAGCTTCTGCTAAAAACAGTTTAAATTTACTTCTTCTCACTAGAAAAATATAAATATTGATAAAAATTTTCTTTTAATTGGTTTCAAGATAAAATTCTTTGACTCTTCCCTAGCCATTCCAAAGTCATTGAAGGGTAACAATTCAAAAAATACACAAATAAAATATAATAATTATATAAATATACTAAATAATATTTATTTATACAATATATTATTTTATATATTCCCAAAATCGGAAACATTATCTAAAAAATATTGATTCGATTTATGAAATAATAAGGAGATGCAAAATCTGATGAATTTTGAATTTACGGAGACAATATCCACTTTTATGTTAAAGTAATTAAGATTGAAAACCGTGTTTAAACGCATCCAAGAGCCGCTGGGTTATTACTTTTCCCCTGATAACATATCCACATTTCTTTTTTTTATTATTAAAATAAAAATATTTGTTAATCTTAATATAATTAAACATGGAGAAAATAAAGGGAATTTTCCTTTATTAAAAGGCTATGCCGCGCATTAAGCAACTAAATTATCGGAGACAATATCCATAAATACGGAAACATTATCCAAAATGACGGAGACGTTATCCCAAATAACGGAGACATTATCCCATTTTTCGGAGCAAATATCCTTGTTTACGGAGACATTATCCTAAATTTGCTCAAGTAGTGAAAAGACAGCCTTTATGTAATCTTCCCCTTTCAGATTAATTTCTATTTTTCTTTTGAGATGCTTTGATAACTCTCTATAGCCTCTCACCTCATATAACTTCTTAATGATTCTCACTTGCTGATCGTTCAGAGCTCTTTGTTTTTTAAGGTATTTCAATGCTCTTTCAATCTGTAATTGATCCAGGGTAGGAAACTTCTCGTCAATGCCTACCGCATTTTGCGTATTGTAAATTACAAAGTGATAGTGACCTTCTTTATACGAATAATTGAAACTTATGTCATTGAAATTATCCAAGTCCGCCTTTACGCGTACCAAAAAGTCTCTTTCAAAACGATAGTGACCTTCATACTTATTTACAGGAATAAAGAGCTCTTTTAAGAGCTGTGTATACTCTTTTACAATTCCTCCAAGCTTATTGAACTTTACCAACCACATAAGAAAGCGTAACGTGTTATTAGTGGAAGTATTGAAAGACAGATCTTTTTTAATAGAGTAATACTGGGACATATTCAAAAGATGCTGCATCACAGCTTTATCCATTTTAAAATAAATGTTTTTCTTATTCCAGCTTGGTTCAAGGATAAAAGGAACTGCCTTATAGCCGTTGATGGCATCGTCTTTAAGTCTTAACCAGTTGATGTTGGTCATGTTTACCAGCGCTTCCTGGATGACAGAATTCTTCATCTTCCTACCGGGATTCAAATCTTTGATCGAAACGGAAAAATCGACAACTCCCTGATGGGCCCAACCTTCAAAATAATCATCGAATGATAACTGCTTATTTGCGGGATCTTCCATCGGAGATTTCACACTGATAAACATTGATTGCTCATCTTTAATAGCAGAAAGAATCATTGTAATAATTCTCTGTTCTATGATCGACGTTTCCTGAGAAATTAGAATTTCACGAAAATCATTTGAAATGAGTACTTTCTTCCTTGGTTTTGATGTTAGCATTTCTCTTTTAACGGGTTCTTGCGTTTCTTTTTTAGCCATGAATTGTGTTTTTAATTTGAATGAGATCATCGTTAAAATCCTTATTAACAGGTTGATATATAGTAATTATATCTTCTAAATCCCAGGCTCGAAGCAGCAAACCTACAAAAAATTGAATAGATTCTTCCTCATTTGCGATAAAGAAATAATAACCATTTATATTTTGGGATAATGTTTCCGTAAAATAAGATTGTGACAGCTCACTGTCATCTTCCTGAATGGAGGTAGAATTTCTATTTCTAAAGAACTGCAACAGAATATTAATCTTCTTATTCTTCATAACGCTTTGGAATTCAATGCAAATATTATTTGTAGATTTACGAACTTGCGTAATTTCTTTGATGAAAGCTGCGATGATGTTTAGATTAAAATAATTTCCTGCCAAATCATTATCATTCCCCAATATTATCTTACTAAAATGATGTAAAATAAAATAATCGTGTATAAGTTGAGCTTTCCGGAAGCTCAGTTCCCCATTGGTAGAGCAATATTGAATTGATTCTAATTTATAAATTTCATGAAAACTTATCGCATCAATGATGCTTTCAAAAATGGATAATGTTTCCGTATTAGAAAGTTTATTTGAAAAGGTGAAACCTTCGCCATTACGAGAACCTTTCTCAAACCATTTCTTATTCAGGAACTCATTCTCTTCAGTTTGAATCCTGTTAATCCCCACAATTTCCCCTTCAATATTCTTAAGGTAAAACCCTAAGCTTTCATGATAATACGTGTGATACGTGAAAAATATATTTTTAAACAAATCCGCTTGCAGGATTTCTAGAGAGAGCTTCCTTTGACCTATCAAATAATTATAATGTTGATCTATTTTGGGGATAATGTTTCCGTATACTTTAAACTTGTTCTCTTTAGTCTGAATTTTTTCTTGAAACTGAACTGCGGATTTTTTAGGAATATTTGTATTTCCTATCCCCAAATAGCTTTGCAGTTCCCGGTTAATTTCCGCTGGAGATGCATCATTATTTTGCAAAATTCTCCTCTTTATAAATTGGATAATGTCCCCGCTGTCCTGGGAAACAATCGAATAATACATTTTTATGCCGGTTCTTTCATGATAAAAAAAACGGATAATGTCTCCGTAATTACCATTTTTATCTGATATATAAGCCTGCTTATATTTGTCGAAACTGAAAAATGCACCCATTTTGAACAAAAAATATTGTTCAATGTCTATTTCACTTTTTATTTTGTCCCAATTCAGATAGTCCATTTAAGAACCTGTTTTAGATCTTCGTCCTCTTAGTTTTTCGTCTTCGCGAATATAATCTGGTCTAGGGAGGATATTGTCTCCGTATTTCTTTTTTAATTTACCAATACTGGCTTCCAGCAAATCCCAGTCTTTAAAATATAAATTACCTTCTACCACTTGGTTATAGGTAACATCTTTGATAAAATCAAAATATTGTCCAGGAATATATATTGTCGTAGTAGTATCATAAACTTCATCAGAGTTTCTTTTTCTACCTCCCTTTTTATTTTTCTCCTGTTCACGTATAAAGTCAGGTCTTGGGCTAATTGATTTATAAGTCGGCATAATCAACTCTAACGACTCAATGATTGCTTCAGACTGATTATAAAAGATTTGCCGTTCCGTAGTAGCTTTATAAAAAACTAGGTCTTTAATAAACTCAAGTGAATTGGACTTCAAAAATACAGTAAAAGTTCTCTTCCCTTGGTCGGTATTGATTTTCTTTGAATAAACCTCAGTTTTGGATTTATTCGCGTTCTGTAAAGCAATTTTAGCCTCGAGAATTTCTTTTTTTACAGGTCTATTCTTTTGTATTGATTTTGAATTAGAATCTTCAGCATTAAATATATCAGTTTTTTCTTCAGTGGAATCGACATGGCTCTTTTTACCGCTACTATTTATATTGTCAATCTCCGAAGCCTGGCGCGAACTTGAATCTTCTGATTGGCCTGCACTCACGGAGACATTATCCACTTTTGCATCATGAGCTAACTTTGTTTCCTCCTCTTTCTCTTTTAGTGTTTTGAAGTTTTTAAATAAATTAGCTTTCATACTTTTTGATTTTGGATTTAATTTCTTTTACTAAGTTTTTGTAATCTTGAGCAGCTCTGCTCCCTACACTAATCTGGAAAATATTTTTCCCTTCTTGCTTCGCCTTCTCAATATTCATATCCTGACGAATAAATGTTTTGAAAAAATATTCATTGGCATCTTTTTCTTCCTTAATCATTATACTATACTTTCTAAAATTAACCGTATTAGTAAGCACTTTATTGAAAAAAAAACCTAAAAACTCCAATTGCGGATTGTGATTTTTTTTAATATTCATGAAAGCAGGCAAAAGATTATCAATCCCGGCAAAAGAATATTGTTCAGCTTCAATCGGAGACATTACGTAATCTGAGGCACAAAGCGCCATCTCTCCTAAAGTAAGTTTTTTCATCAATGGTCTCGGCGGACAATCAATTAAAACATAATCAAAAGGCATCTGTTCTAAAAGATTATTAATATTTCTTTTTAAAGTATCCCGGGTGTAATTTTCCTCTTCCTCAAGAAGCGCGTCACCTGCTAAGATGTAAACATTTGAACTTCCATGGTGTTTTAATCGAAACTCTCCTGAATTATCAAGAAAATTTCTGACCGTATATGGATAATCATCTTCAATACCATATCCCATTGATAAGTTTTTTTGACTATCAAAATCTATTAGCAAAACATTGACACCTTTTTTCTGGGCTAGAGCTGCACCAACATGGATTGCTGTTGTAGTCTTTCCTACACCTCCTTTTTGAGTAATAATCGAAATAACCGACATAAATAAATAATTACAATCATCAAATATAACAAATTAAAGTGATACTAAAAACTAACAAATTTATTAATTATTTACAATACTATATTTGATATATTATTATTATTTTGTACATTACGGTTATTAATAAATTAATTACGTTAGTGAATTAGCAATTATCAAAGTAAACTAATATTTAAATTATATTATTGCTCATGTTTTAATTATTTTGTATATTATACCAAAAACATGACGATATAATAATAACAATAATATATTTTATATATCTATTATATTACATATATTGCCATATTCTAAACTAAAGCTTCTAAGTATTTCTTTGCCTTTTTTGATTCAGAAAAAGCCCTTCTTATTGCGTTTTCTCTGTCCTGGCTGTTTTTATCACTCCAACTTTTTAAATAACGCACTGAATTAATAAACTCTTCTAAAATTCCAAATTGTAAACAATTAAGCATTGCACCCATTTCTGCGATCAATTCTTCAAAAGAGTAGCTCTCGTTATCTTGGCTACCCTTTAGGTCTCTATTAAGTCTGTCACGGTGTCCTGTCCAATGAATAATTTCATGGAACAAAACAGTATAATATTTTGACGTTGAAATAAAAAATTGTCTCTCCGGCATAGAAACAAAATCCTTTGAAGGCGAATAAAATGCTATTGCAGTTCTATCAAATTTTAAATTTAGATGCCCGTTATCAATAATTTTTGAAATAAAATTTTCACAATTTTGGATTTCTTCAAGTTCACTGTTTTGTGGCTGATCGTCCTGATCAATATTCAAATTAAGGTCTTGCATATTTTCGATAAATTGAGAATTAAAAACCGTGTACGTTCTGATGCACGGAATTTTTTCAATCTCTCTTGTTTGTTCAGGATCCATATTCAAAACCTGTTCAATAGTATAGTTTTTTTTCGTTTCCTTATGCTTATATACAAAGCTGAAAAATTCAATTACACATCCTTTTGCACCTTTTCTAAGTTTTCCCCCTGCTTTTGATATACTGTTAAATGTTGCATATTTGGCGGTACAGAAGCCATTGGCCATTGTATCAATGAACAATGCTAAAATATTAAATCCCTTGTAATAACTTCCGGTAAATAGATTAGATGGGTGCACATCTTTAAGGCTTGTATAACTTTCCCAATCCTTTGTGCTTACTTTATCGATATTTTCTAAGATTTTTGTTATAAATTTATCTTCTTTAGACTCGGTAGATGTAATTTTTCTGTTATTAATTGTTGTAGTTTTCATAAGAATTATATTAATTTTATTGGTTAAACAACTATTTTACTTCATTTGATTTTGATTTGTTTTCGAGGAAAATCTGCTTTCTCTCAGAGATGGTAAGTTCTAGTTAAAGGGCATAATAATGCTGCTTTAGTGATTGTTTCCGTTGATGTCAAAGAATGCTGATCTTTTAAATTTGCTTCATTACTGAGGATTCGCTTTTCTGTGCCAATGTCTCGTGAAAAATTATAGTGATAAAAATGGAGCGTTTTTACCGCTGGGTGTCGGGATCGCTTTTTTGCGGTGGGTTTATTTTTACAAAAAATGGATTCCCAAAAAGCGATTGCAAAAATTTTTAACAATAGAATTTTTCAAATTTGCATCAAGAAAATCGTATGTCTATCAGTAATAAAAGAAGTGAATTAAAGGGCAGCAATTTTGTTTATCAACAAGAGTGATTGCCAAAATACTTGCATTTTGCTTTTTAACCGGGAATACCATCACATGAAATAAACTTCAAAACTTAAAACTGTTGTGGATAGGGGAGGGGAGTTTTGGATTTTGTCCGATTGGAAGCCGGGAGAAGTATTCCCAAGACATTGGAACCGATCAGGAAAAGGAAATGTTCTAACGGACTAATTTGTATATAGGAGAACTAAAGATCACGTTAATCCTAAGAAATATATGAAGGGGAAAAAGAAAGATAATTGGTATTAAAAAAAACAGTGCCATCGGTATGAATCCCCTAGTCTCCCGCAAAGCAGGAGCTTCTTAATCTAATTCAGGAATGTGTTACTTTCTAAAATATCAGTGTACTATAGCTGAAACAAAGAAGGCTTTACTTCTAAATATAAAAAGGGCTATCACATTGGTTATTGGATGAATTACAGGACGATTCCCTCTGAAGAAATTCAGACAGAAGATATAGTCCCTCTGATTAAAGGAAGGAATACAAATTCTATTCCCGGAATCAGGACATGAACGAGTCTTTGTTGATAGAACAAAAAAGAGCTGTAATGAAAGCTCAGAAAAAATAAGATTAACAGTTTATGGTCATCAAGGAACAGCAGCAGAAAAAGATACAGCAGCTTACTGTTATGCTCATGGATCTTTATCGGATTTCAGAAAAGAGTCTAGGCTTTACAAGGACAGCAAAAAGATCGTCCATTATACCTGCCAATAGCAATGCTTACCTATTCCGGTCGTATCTGGTAAAGCCTAGTTTACGCTTTTGTAATTTACTTCACGCATACACTGATAATTACCTGCCGGTCTTTATTAAAATCTTATCTACCATATCTTCAATTCTTATAATACATGCTCTGTTAGAATCTTTTGATTCAATAATTTTTTTAAATCATCAATTTTAGATTCTAACAGATCAATTTCTTTTCCTCCGTCTCGCCTAATTCATTTTTTATACATGATGTCATGAAGAAAAGAATGATCTTTAGATATATGCATTGGTAACTTATTTCCATTTGAAAAGTTTGACACTTTAATAAGTTATATTTTTTGATTAGCAGTTATATTTTATAAAATTGTTGATATACACTTAATACGACAAGTTCTGTCGTTAGCTCAAAATTCTATTCTTTGAACAAAACAATATATATTAAAATACACCCTTTTGTGAAAAAATTTAAATTAACTCTTTATTAAGTGATTTATATAATGTAATTTTGTCAAAAATTAAATATTTATCAACTCATATGAACACTAAATTACTACCGCTAGCTTTAGTACTATCTTCATTTGCCTTTGCTCAGTCCTGGGGTCTGACAGGAAATTCAGGAACGAGTCCTTCAACAAATTTTATAGGAACAAATGATGATAAAGAGCTTGTCATTAAGACTAATAATCAGGAAAGGCTTAGAGTTTTTGCCGGTCCTTATGTTAACGGAATCGTTATAGGAAACTCTGCAGCCAACGGGACTGTCAATGGTGGCAAATTGGAAATAGCAACAGTGCTCTGTAATGGCTGTGCTTCACGCTGGGCTGTACCGTCTGATGTAGTGATCAGGACTTTAGGAAGCAGAAATATGGAGTTCCATATGCCTAATGATAACGCAACAGATCCTAATGCAGATGTATCTACCCCAAATTCTTCCGGCATTACAAAGATAAAATTTACCGATGCTGTTCATAAAAGCAGCCTGGCTATTTTCAATACAGGTAAAGTAACAGTGGGAACAGATCAATATGATAATGACCCTAATTATATTCTTTATGTAAGGAAAGGAATCAAGGCAGAACAGGTTAAAGTTGAAAGCCCTGCTACCAATGGATGGGCAGATTATGTGTTTAAGAAAGACTATAAACTGAGGACTTTACAGGAAGTTGAACAGCACATCGCTGAAAAAGGCCATTTACCCAATATTCCTTCTGCTACTGAAGTAGAGAAAAATGGAATTAACCTGGGTGAAATGGATGCCAAACTATTAGAAAAAATAGAAGAGCTGACTTTATATTCCATTGATCAGAATAAGCAAATAAAAAAGCTTCAACAGGATAATGAGATGCTGAAGCGGTATGCCGAAGAGCTTAAAGAACTCAAAAAACAAATCCAGGAACTTATTCCAACGAAAAAATAGGATCATGAAAAGAAAAATATTATCTATTTCCTCTTTATTGATCGGGTTCCTGGGTTTTTCCCAGACGGAAGTCTATTTCAAATATGATGAAGCAGGAAACCAAAGGTACCGCGGAACCAATGCATCAGGAAAAAAATCTCCGGATATCCAGCTTGTTGAACAATCAAAGACACAGGAAACCACTATAGCTGCAGTAAAACAGGATCCGGTCATCGATGAGAAATCATTCTGGAAACAGATCAGGCTGTACCCGGTTCCGGTCAATGATGTGTTAACGATAGACTGGACGGAAGAAGTGGACGGGCTGATAGAATCTGTCTCTTTATACCAGCATAGCACCGTACACTGGAAATTCCAGCAGCAGAACCTTCCGGATCTGAACAGGAAGCTGAAAATCAATATGACCGGTTATGACTGGGGAATCTATGTCCTTCATTTCACCTTAAAAGATGGAAGGGTTTTCAGCAGAAACATTACTAAGCGATAAGAAAAACTTTTAACGAAATTAAATAATAACAACAATGAAAATGAGATTATTTTCATCATTCATACTGTCATTGTGTTCACTCATGGCCTTTTCCCAGACCATCCTGTACCAGGCAGAAAGTACCACCCGGACGGTACAGGATCCCCAGACGGTAATAATGACTCAGGGATTTCTCGCAACCTCAAGCGTTTCGAATCCTTTCATAGCCAAAATTGGTCCTGCGACTGAGAATCCTGGCGGTGGACCTGCAGATTCGAATGCAGGGGCTAATAATCCATCAGGAACAAGTGCTCCTTCAGGAAAACGTTTCCATGATACAAAAGGAAATATAGAAGTAAACGGAGCAGGTCAGCTTCAGTTTACATTGCCTATAACTTTACCCCCAGGAATAAAAGATGTTGCCCCACGAATCGATCTTGTATATACCAGTGGCTCTACAAATGGAATTTCTGGATATGGTTGGAATTTTTCCGGTTTAACAGCAATTTCGAGGGTTGGCAAAACTATTGAAAAAGATGGTGAAGTAAGAAGAGTACAGCTGGACTATTCTGATTATTATAGCTTTAATGGTCAGCGATTGATTTTAAAGTCAGGTGAATACGGAAAAGATGGAGCAGAATATGTTACCGAGAAATATTCCAATGTAAAAATAAAATCTATTGGTGCAATTACAAACCAGATATGGAAAGGCCCCGAATACTGGGAGGTAACTTTTGAAGATGGCTCACAAGCCTGGTATGGAGCAACTGCTTCAGGAAGTAATAATGCACGGACACCGTTAGAGTATAATATTGTGAAATGGAGTGATGCCCAGAAAAATTATATTACATACAGTTATCTCCAAAGTGATAATGTAGCAGCTATATCAAATATTGATTGGGGAGGAAATGAAACTTTGGCAACTCCTAATTTTAATAGAATTGTATTTAACTATAATAGAAACATAACAAGAAATATAAAAGAAACATCCTATGTAAACGGAATTTCTTTTCTTCAGGATAAGTTGCTTACTGATATTATTGTACAATCCAATGGAAACGAATTAAAAAGGTATAATGTAGAGTATACTACTAATGGTACGAATTATCAGTTTGCCAGTAAAATTAGAGAATCTATTTCTCAAAATGATGCTGCTAATCCTGTCGAATTTTCCTATCCTGCCCCGACTGCTGCATCAGTAGATTATTATGGTGTTTTACCATATAACAGTGATTCCTTTGATGAAATCAAACTTACAGGAGATTTTAATGGAGATTCTTACCTGGATTTCATTATGAATAATGGAACGGTTAAACTCGGTGCTTTTAATGACAACTATCAGGAAGTTTCCACCGGTAAAGTATTTAATCCTGAAGCTAAAGTAGTTAATACATTATTGGACGAAGAAGGAGAAATGTATAACGGAAATGGAATCATCCAATACGAAAGCGGTAAAATAGTAGGTTATATTTTCAGAAGCAATGCTTTTGTGAAGGTATTTGAAAAAACTTTGCCACAGAGTACATGTACTTCCTGTAATGTAAGCCTGAATGAAGGGGATGTTAACGGTGATGGAATATCCGATGCCTTTGTCACATTATCGCCACAATCAGGAATTGGATTTTTAGATAGGTATATTGTAGACTTGAAGAACTCAAGTAACCCTGTTTCTACCTTTAGTACAAACCGAGGTTTTCTTGAGAGTGATTATCCTAATCAAAGGTATCTGGATGTAGATGGTGATGGCAAAGTGGATATTATCGACGTTTCAAATACTGCGTATACCGTAATTGAATTCAAAAAAATATCCCCTACCCAATATTTGAAAGAGGTCAAATATTCCGGTAGCTTGGCGGAAGCAAAGGACCCGGATTATCCTATCCTTTTCGGGGATTTTAACGGGGATGGAAATCTTGATTTTACCATTCCAACTACGGATAATCAGGCTGCGGATAACTGGAGATTTTATATGGGGGCAGACAGTGGTTTCCAGAATATTTTGAAACAAAATTTCCTCAAGTACAGAAAACCAAGTCAACCAGCTAATTTGTCTTTGCTTGACCATCACTTTTATTCTATCTCGGATATCAATAAAGACGGTAAATCAGACATTGTTTTTATATATTCCAGAAATAAAGTTGGTGCGATAGATAATAGCGGCAATGCTATGTGGAGGAGTGTACAATATGACATCAATACCTTACAGGCGAATGGCGGGACAGATTTTGTACCTGGCCTAAGTTCTTCGAGTCAATCCTATTCTGTGCCTGGAGGAGATTATGGCTTATTCCAGCCTTTAACGAATCCGATTAAGTCAAACAATAATTACTATGATATTTTTGTATTTAAAAAAACACGAGTACATAAATATAAAGCTCAAACCTCTGTAAGTGAGTTGTCAAGAATGGCGTCCATAAATCAGGGGAGCGTTACAACAACAATTACCTATAAGGAATTGAATGCGGATATAAATCCCAATTTTTATAGCAAAACCAAAAAGGAATATTATCCCTATTTTTCATTAGCACGTGCAGACAATTCCTTTGCTGTATCCCAGCTCGTTATAGAAGATAGAAAACAGGATTTTAGATACAGAGGTATGACCGGCCATTTGCAGGGGCGGGGAGTAATCGGTTTTTTTCAGACCGCACGCTCCTCATGGTATGCGAATGGGTTTGAAAGTACAAAGATCTGGTCAGGCGCCGAGATTGATGCTTTGAATGAAGGGCTTCCTGTAAAAGAATGGAGCATCAGGACCAATGATGAAAATAAAATTTTTCCCTCGAATATTTCGGAAAATAATACTGAATTATTAAGCTTTAAATCTACTATTTACGAAACAGATAAGCTATTAAACGGTCAGGTAGTCACTACTTTTGCTGATGCTGATAAACCTAAGATAGTAACCGCTACAGTTGTCAAAAACAATACAACAAAAGATTTTTTAAAAGGGATTCTTACAACAGGAACTATAAGCTATGGAGATTATTATCTTCCGACTGAAAGTATAACTAATATCAATAACGGGTATGCTGTGACCACTTCTAGCTTTGAGTACTTTAACAATACAGCAGGTATTGGAGCCAATTATTTCATTGGACGCCCAAAAACGAAGACCGATGTAATTCAGGCATATGGCGATACCAAATCTGCGAAGGAAGAATACACTTATGAAAATAATCTTTTAAAAAGCTTAAAAAAATGGAATAGGGATAACACAGGATATATACAGGAAGTATATGCCTATAACGGTTTTGGGAATATCATTCAAAAAACAGCCAGTAATAGCATTGACTCCCAAGTTCAAACTTCGAAAACCGAATATGAAGCCAAAGGAAGATTTGTCATTAAGAAAACGGATAATTTAGGATTGGAAACAACAATCACCTATAATGATTGGGGACAGGTTTTAACTCAGATCGATCCATTAGAAAATATTCTTACTAATACCTATGATGCCTGGGGAAAACTCCTGACTTCTAAAACCAATTTAGGAGGAATGACAGCATATCAGTATGAAAGAGACAATAATGCTAATATTAAAATTATCCAAAATGATCCTGATGGAGATGTTTCAATAAAATATCACAACAAATTAGGGCAATTATACAAAGTATCTTCTAAAGCCTTTGGACAGGGACAGTTTATAGCTCAGGAAATCCTATATGATGCATTAGGAAGAAAAATTAATGAATCTGAGCCTTATTTTGTAGGTCAGAGCGCAAACCAATGGAATACAATTGTATACGATGACTCCATATATCCGGCTAAAGTGACAGCAACTGCATTCAATGGTAAGCAGATAGAAACTACTGTATCAGGCTTAACAACAAGTGTTAAGGAAATTAATGGATATACTAGAACTACTTCTAAAACTACTGATGTCCTAGCGAATATAGTTTCTTCAACTGATAAAGGAGGAACCATTACTTTTGGATATAATGCAGCCGGAGAGCAGGTAAAAGCACAATATGCTGAGAATATTGTTACTACAAAGTACGATGTATGGGGAAGGAAATCAGAGTTTAATGATCCCTCAAATGGAATTTATAAGTACGAATATGATGGATTCGGGCAGACTAGGAAAGTTATTAGTCCTAAGGGAACTAAAGAATATACCTACAACAATATAGGGCAATTAATTTCCGAGAAAGAAATTTCTACGCTTGATGGCGGAGAAGCCACTAATAAGATTATTTCCTTCACTTATGATAATAAAGGAAGGATTCTCTCAAAGTCAGGAACTTCAAAAGGGAAACCATACAGTTCAAATATTTTATATGGTCCACAGGGTAGGATATTATCAACATCGGAAAACAGTAATGGTAAATACTTTATCCAGAAAGGAATGACGTATGATGATAAAGCAAGAGTAATTTCTTATGAAAAGCAACTCTACTCTTCCGGCGTTCTTACTAAAGTTCAGATTGAAAATGTGTATGACGCATGGAACGGAGAATTATCTCAGGTAAAGGATAAAATTTCAGGTAAGGTGTTGTGGGAACTTCAGAATACCAATGCAAGAGGTCAGGTGTTGAAATCAAAATTGGGAGCGGTAACGATCAACAATATTTATGACAGCAACGGATTTTTAACGAATATCCACCACACTTCAGCTGCTCATACGGATATTTTAAAAGTTAAATATACATTTGATGCGATCAGAAATGAACTTACCTACAGAAAGACAGAAGGTGATTTTGCTATAGAAGAGAAATTTGATTATGATGACAATAACCGTTTAATAAACTGGACGGATCCTGTTACAGGAATTAAGCCGTCTTCAAGTAGAAATGTCTACGATGTAAAAGGAAGAATTACACAAAACGATCAGGTGGGAACGATGAAGTATGAGAATTCGGCTAAAATCTACCAACCTACCGCAATGACGTTAAATGCGGCAGGAACCCAGAACTATAATAATGATCTGATTCAAAACATTGTCTATAATGAAAATAATGATCCTGTATTTATTGATGGCCAAAAAGGAGATGTTGCTTTCCAGTATGGGTTAACTTCAATGCGTCAAAAAGTAACCTATGGCGGAAATTTCAGTACGGATGGTGAAGGGAAATTTACCAAATACTATAGCGAAGACGGAAGTTATGAAATCACAAAGGATAATATTACTGGTCAGGAAAAGCATATAATTTATATAGGCGGAACTCCATATGAGTCAAATATTATATATTTAAAAAACTATACAGAAAATAGCGGTTCTTATAAATTTTTGCATAAGGATTATTTGGGGAGCATCCTAGCCATCAGCGATGAATCCGGAAATAAGCTGGAGCAAAGGCATTATGACGCTTGGGGTAACTTTACTCATCTACAAATCGGAAATGGAGCCATTATCACAGATAAAAATATTATTGACAATTCCGCATTATTATTAGATAGAGGATATACCAGTCATGAACATTTTGCTGAAGTGGGAATTATCCATATGAACGGAAGGCTCTATGATCCATTATTAAGAAGATTCTTAAATGCGGATGAGAATATCCAGGACCCTTACAATACTCAGAATTATAATAAGTATGGATATGTCATGAATAATCCTTTGATGTTTAATGATCCTAGCGGAGAGTTTGCATTTTTAGTTCCGATTATTGCCTGGGTTGCAGTGAACGCTGCAGCCATTGGTGCCGGTGCACTTATTGGTGCTGCTATAAGCATCGCCATGTATACTGTTCAGGCAGCCATCAACAACAACTTTACTTTGGGCGGCTTTTTAAGGGCTGTCGTCACTGGAGCTGTTACAGGAGCCGTTTCAGCAGGTATAGGGCAGGTGTTTACTGCTGCAGGCTTTTGGGCTACTATAGGAAATGGCGCTATTTCTGGTGCTGCTAGCGGTGGTGTTGCTTCTTTAATAACAGGAGATAACTTTCTTAAAGGGCTTATTAAAGGGGCTGTAATTGGAGGAGCTGTAGCAGGAGTCAGTTGGGTAGTTTCAAAAACAGTTGCATATTATAGAGCAAAAACACCAAATAAAGTAACATCTACCGAAATCGAGGCAGCAGGTTATGATACTTCAGATAATAATTTTGAAGACTATTATACTAATGATCAGCAGGTCCAAAATGATTTTAATAGAACAACAGGAGATTATCAAGCCTCAGTAGATAATATTAATACTGAATATAAAGTTGCGACAAGTCAGAATCTTCCTAATGGATATAGTCTTACTGATAGACATCAAATATGGACAGATAATCCAAAAGAGTTTGGCAATGTATTAGGACTCACAAAAAATGCAAATAAAAATTGGTGGGAATTTTTAACAAAAGGAGAAAAGTCTACAATACTAATTGCCCCCAACCTCGGATTGAAAAGTGATTATGTTAAGCAAGCTGTTTTTGGACATGAATATATTCACGCCTATCATAGGTATATTGGTTTAATGGCAAAATATGGAAGTAAGTATTCGGATTATACAGAATCTTCTGCTTATCATTTTACAATTAATTCCTTAAAGACTCATGGTGCAGATTTTTCAAAATATATCCAAAGCTTTTATAACTATGGAGGAAAATTTCCAGGAATTTTTAACTGGACAGATGCAATTAAGAATATAGTGAATTTTAAAAAATAAGTAATGAAATATTTTATATATATATTTTTCGTTCTTTTATTAAATTGTAAACAAAATAAAAATGAATTAAATGAAAATGATATTATAAGTATTATTCATCAAAGTAATAATATTATTAATAATATTACAGATAATTATTACATCCTTGATAAGAGGTTTAAAAACCCAGGAAAGCACACTTTGGGAATGACTTCTAATGATATTACTATAATTAAAAGAAGGATTATTACAGAGGATATTGATAAGTTAGATAATAATTTACAATTTGTTAAATCATGCAAAAAAACTTGTTTATCTGAAATTACTATAAAATACAAATCAGGTAGGGTACAGCATTTTATTTTTGATAATTATCTATACAAATCCCGAATCAATAATAGAGCTTACAAAAAGCTTACAAATCTTGAAGAGATTATATCAAAAATTATTATGAAGAAGAAAATTGATCCCGAGTCTATTAATGTACATATTTAAAATATTTACTTAACATTAAATGAGAATATTTCCAACAATAACAACTATCAATGTACTATAAATCCTATTGACAAACTGATAGAAGTTTTGATGAAAACAAAAAATTGTTCGAATGGCTGTTGGAATCCGAGAAAGAAGAGCAGACTCATCGAAGGAGCTGATCAATGAAATAATAAAAGCATAGAAAATCAAACTTGATATAGTCGAGCCACTCTACGGAGAGGCTCGACCTTTTTGGTCTTTAGGCTTTTTATTATGCCATATTTTACCAATCAGACGGTTCTGCACACCAAAATCCGTCTCATCCTTGCACTCAAAAGTTTTTTTGAATACATAGAACGCGAGTCCGATAAGGGACATTGCTACGATAAAGAGAAAAATCAATCCTATCATTATTATTGTATTTGTATTGTTAAAATCCAGTGTTCCCATATTTTGTGTTTGATCTATTATACTTTATTGATAACTTCCTTTTTTTAATTGAAAAGCAAAAGACCGTTAAGTGTCTTTCATACGAAAGGACATGTTTTATAAAGCCTTTATCCATAGTATTTATGCAATTTTACAAACTGTTCTTATTAAGTTGTGTTACACCAAAAACATTTGATATATGGCGCAAAAAAAAGCCCCTCGCTTAGCGAGAGACTTTGTCTTCGAAACGAAGTTACGGAATCATTCAACACCAGTCAAAAGCATTGATTTTAAAATTAAGATCTATACAATACTATTACCCTTCTCTATTATTGCTTTAGCTACATCTGCACTCTTTTATATAGTAACTGTTAGCTTCAGATCCATTCTCAGGAAAATGCGTAATGTTTTTGAGAATCTTTTTAACAGCTAATCGATTGTCGATGATAACTGATCAGGATCTCCTGCCGGTTCCGGAAGAAACTTCCTAGCTGGCCATCGGGCCGTACACCTGAAGAATTACCATGACAATCCTCCATAGAGAATAAAATGCTGCACCATTGCTGGCGATCACCACTCAGGATCTTCTGTCGGTTCTAGTAGAAACTCCCCAACTGGCAACCTGAAGAAATCACCAGATATCAAATTTATAAAAACGGTGGTTTTGTGAGATTTTTAAAGTGGTCGGATCTGATCACTTTATTTTTCCAATATATTTTCTCAAAATGTCGTATCAGTAAACAAAGTTTCATAAATTTACAAAGTATGAGTTTAATGTAACAAATTATGAAAATAGGATATGCCAGGGTCTCGACCAAAGACCAAAATTTAGATTTGCAGATTGAAGCGCTTGAAAAAGCTGGTTGCGAAAAAATATACCAGGAGAAAATTTCCGGTACAACAAAAAATCGTCCGGAGCTCGATAAGATGATCGAACAGTTTCGGGAAGGCGATGAACTTTATATCTGGAGGCTGGACCGATTAGGTAGAAGTTTAAAAAATATTATTGACTTGGTTTTAAGTTTAAGTGATAAAGGTATTATTATAAAAGGTATAACTGATGGAGTGGATACTTCTACGATGAATGGTAGACTCTTTTTGAATATAATGGCATCCTTGTCTGAATATGAGCGTGAGCTGATCCGGGAGAGAACCAATGCCGGTTTACAATCTGCCAGGGCAAGAGGTAGGCTAGGAGGGAGACCAAAGGGATATACTAAAGAAACAATTTCAAAACTTTTGCTTTTACGTAATATATATAAGGATGTCACGAAATGTCCAGAAGAAATTTATAAACCATTAGGATTATCAAGGGCTACATTTTACAGGTATGCGAAAATTCTGGATAATTCTTCTGATGAAGAAATAAAGAAAATGGCAATTAAAAAATGATTGTAAGATTAATTTATAAACATATTACTATTTCCCACCATTTGTTAGAAAATTAAGTATTTACAGATATTGTAATTATATTTGTTAAAATCTAAAATCATGCTTGAAAACTTAAATATATCACCGGAAATAATTAAAGCTCTATCTACAGGCATTGTTGGCGCTTTGATTACTGGTTTATTCGTTCATTTTGTCGAAAAAAAGAAATATAACAGATTACTCCGGGACCATAAAAGATTAATTCAAGAAGCTGAGTTTATAAAATCAAATTTCGCAAAAGAACTTGAAGATGTAAAAAGGGATCATCAATTGGAAATAACACGTCGAAAATATCAATACGAGGGCAAAAAAGACTCTTATGTGGCATTTTTTAAAATGCTTGACACATTTTCAACTGAGCATAATATTAAAGCTCAAGAAAAATTGAAGGAATATTTAGATGAATTCAATAGAAATTTTGGAGATACTGCTAAGAGCCAAAAAAACGCATCGCTAATATTTTCAAAAAAGATTCAAGCATTGACAATGGAGTCTTATAAAGATTTTATTAAACTTAAACATGAAACAAATAGTATTAAATTAATGGCAAGTGATAGTGTGAGAAATGAACTACAATTGTTTGAAAATGAATATGAAAAATTAATGACTGTTTCAGATGCGCTGACAAAAGCAATGCCTACATTAATTTTATCTCAAGATAGCATTAAAATGAATTTGATGAAAGCCGAAGTAGAAAAAGAGGGCTTGTTGATAAATTTCATGAAGGAAGAATTAATTAGATTAATGAGAGAGGAACTAAATCAAATATAAAATCCCACTTATTATTCTTCAATCAGGAAAACATAATATATACCAAAGTGGTTATTAACTACCTGTAAAATCTTACTGGGAAAGCCACTGCCCTAGGATCCGCGACATGGCCGAAAGAAAAGAGATATTTTGCACAATTATATTCGATAACTTTAATGGATAAAAAAAATGAACTGGAATATCTTTAATTTGAAATATGATCATCGTGAAACTTGGGCATTTGAACAACTCTCATATCTACTTTTTTGCGCCGAATTTAATAATAGAATAGGTTTATTTAGATATAAAAATCAAACCGGGATCGAAACAGAATATTTCACTAAGAATGCAAAAAACTATGGATTCCAAGCGAAGTACTATACTACATCTCTTTCACAGAATAGAGAGGATATTATGATTTCTCTAAAAAAAGGAAAAAGAAAAAATCCTGAATTAACAAGTGTTTACCTCTATGTGAATCAAGAGTTATCTGAAAGTAGCAAACCGGATCAGAAGAAGCCGCAATATCAATTAGAGATTGAAAAAGTTGCCTTGGAGCTTGAACTGGAAATTGAATGGAGGGTGCCAAGTAATTTAGAACTGCAGTTAGCTCTTCCTGAAAATAAATATATCTATGATTTGTTTTTTAATTTACAGCCAAATCAAGAGCATGTCATTCTTGATATTGAAAACCATAATGATGAGTTGTTAAGATCAATATCCAATGAAATTACATTTGAAAGTCAGCAGCTCAAGGTTGATCGAAATTATTTTCAGGAGCAAATTATAGAAGCATTAGATCATGACAAAGCCATTATAATTTCAGGGGAAGGAGGTTCGGGCAAAACAGCCATATTAAAAGAATTTTATGAAAACAATAAGAAAAAAATTCCAATATGTATTTTTAAAGCTTCTGAACTAAATATAATGAACGTTAATGATTTGTTCAATCTTAATCATCATTTCTCGTTCAGGGATTTTTTACAGGCGTATGAATTAGAAGAAAATAAAATATTTATTATTGACTCTGCGGAAAAATTGGCAGAGCTTACTCAATCTGATCTTCTAACTCATCTAATCAATACATTAAGTAGCAATGGATGGTTTTTAGTTTTTACTACAAGATATTCTTACTTAAACGATTTATCCTTTCACATTAAAGAAAGCTACCAACTACCTTTCCAGGTTTTCAATGTACCATTACTTACTACTGAGGAATTAGAAAAGTTATCACTGGATTATCATTTTTCTCTACCTGGAAATATCAATTTTTCAGACCGTCTACATAATCTTTTTTACCTTAATGAATATCTTCGGTATTATATCAATATTGATAAGACGGGGAACTTTGAAAATTTTATTGATATATTATGGAAAAAGAAAATTCAAAATAACATCATACAAAAAGACAATCTACATTTGGAAAGAGACAAATGTTTTATTGAGCTTACTAAAGAAAGGTGTAAATCAGGATTATTCTATATCAATACGAATACATTATCTCCAGTTGCACTTTATTGGCTAAAACAAGATGAAATTTTAGGATATAACGAGGCCCATGATGGTTATTTTATTACCCATGATATTTATGAGGAGTGGGCATTAAACAAGATAATTTCCCGGAGATATGCTAACTACAAAGACGTAGAAAATTTTTTTGAAGATATAGGAAGTTCTTTACCTATAAGAAGAGCTTTTAGATTATGGCTTTCAGAACAGCTGTTTTATAATGAATATGCTATAGAAAACTTCGTTCTGGAGATTTTTAAAAACCATAATGTTGATCAATACTGGAAAGATGAATTGCTTGTCTCCGTTCTTTTATCTGATTACTCTCAAACCTTTTTTACATTCTTTGAAAAAGAAATTATTGCCAATGACTTTGAACTGCTGAGAAGGATAATATTTTTAATTAGAACTGCATGTTCTGATATTTCGACAAACAAAGGATTTGATATAATAATACCAAAAGGGAAAGGTTGGGAAGTTTTAATATCATTTATATACCGTCATAAAAAAGATTTTTTTGAGCAAAACCTTAATCTTGTAGTTCCCTTATTAACGCCATGGAGTTTGAATAATCCAGAGGGTAAAACAACTAAAATTTCAGGACTTTTGGCGCTTAGTATCATCCAAAGAGTTGAGCATGAAAAGGATTTTTATGTTCATAGCGACACAGAGGAGCAACTGGTAAAAATTATATTTAATTCAGCAGAAGAATTAGTTATAGAGTTAAAAGAGATATTCGGAAAAGTAATTTCAAATAATTGGACTGAATATAATGATCCTTATGAGGGGATCTGTTCAAAAGTATTAGAAAAGCCGTATTTAGCATCCCGGCTGATAAAAGTATTGCCAGAATTCGTTATAAGAATATGCGACTTATTTTGGAGACAAAAAAAAGACCACGATAATTATTATGATCAATATAGTGTAGAAAGTAAATATGATTTAACGGACGAGCACAGGTTCAATTATCATCCGGCCAGTGCCTACCAGACACCCATTTATGTATTGCTGCGTTATGCTTTTAAAGAAACCCTTCAATTTATTATTCATTTTACCAATACGTCTACTAAATCCTATCGTCATTCTGATTACGGAGAAGATGTCCAGGAAGTCATTATACACATGGGCGAAAAAGAAATTACGCAGTATTTATGCTGGGCTTTTTGGGGGGCTTATCGTGGCGTTAGCAGTCCAGTAGTTCCCTATCTACTGCAGTCTATGCATATGGCACTTGAAAAAAAGCTTTTAGAACTAGCTCAGGATTTAGAGGCTCCCATAATAGAAGCAATATTGTTGCAAATTATAGCCAAAACAGAATCTACATCCATAACTGCTGTTGTATGCAGTATTGTTCTGGCTTATCCAGAAAAATTATATAATGTTGCCTTAGTATTATTCAAAACGCTTGAATTTTTTGGTATTGACATGCATAGATGTATTAACGAATCTCAGGCTAAAAGTTTATATTCTATTGGCAATGGATTAACTGATTCTTATTATACAGATGAAAGATTAAACACCTGTGAGGACAAACACAGGTGGACATATTTAGAATCATTATTGGTGAATTATCAATTTTTTGGAGTTAAAGGTTTTACAAAGGATCAAAATGAGATGTATATAGCCAAGCTATACGAAATAATTGACAGCCATAAAAAAACGGTGACATTACTATCGGGCGATAATAAAATAACCGCAGAAATATTATTATCCCGTGCGGATCGACGCATCATGAAACCGGAAGTGAAAAAGATTAATGAGACGGAATATCATATTGAGTTGAATCCACAATTACCTGCTGATTTAAAAGAACATAGTGAACAGGCTGTTAAGAAACATGAAGATACTTATAAATATATACCACTAAAAATGTGGTCGGATTTTATTTTCAGGAAAAGGAATTCTGAACAAAATCAGAACTATCCGCAATATGAAGAAAATCCGGTAAGAGCTTTAGAAGAAGCTAAAGAATTACTTAACGATTTAAGTAGAAATGTACATTTATTGCCCATGGATAATTATACTCCTTATTTTGTCTGTGCCAACCTAATGATTCATCATAGGGATCAACTTTCTGAGGATGAAAAATTATATTGTAAAGAGCTAATTCTATTATCCACTTCGCGGTTGTTTGAAGATGGCTACCATCATTATATTAGTGATGGCGTTGAAGCTGCTTTACATGCGATTCCTTCATTAATGGAAGAATATCCTGAAGAAAAAGAAAACTTAATTTTTCTGATGATATCTTCTCTTTTTGATGACACATCAATAGGGAATGCTCGTATATGTGATTACATAATCAATGCTGTATATGAATCAGGTTTATGGGATAAAGATTTTATTACAGCAAATAATATCCTACTGGGATTTATTAAGTTAAAACCCCTTTTTAAGGAAATTTGTAATGGTCAAAAGCAAGATAATATATTTGTGGGAAGGATACAGAAAAAACAAATTTTTCAAAAACTTTATGAGGTTTTGGGAGATTTTTCTTTTTCAAACTTTTTGTATGATATAGGGAATATTGATTCATTAGATATTTATGATCTGGAAATAGTGTATCAGCTAATTCCAACAACAACTAATGACCAGAAACACTTGGAAATTATTAAAAGATCATTACCCCGCATAATTCCTCAGCTATTAGAAGATAAAAAAGAATCCCGAGAGAGAAGAAGTTTTAGTCATTCTAATATTTATCTTGTAAGATTATATATTTTCAAAAAACTTGCTCATCTTATATTAGAGCAAGATTTATCAGAAATCAATTTACTTTTAAAGCCTTTTGTTGAGCAGTTTACTATTTCTAAAGAGATGGCATCATTCTTTGACGAAATTGTAGGGGCTGCTGATAAAAATGATCGGCAGGAGCAATTTTGGTACATCTGGAATCAATTCTATCCTAAAGTCATTGTTCTTGGGAAGATAAAAAATAACTCAAATATCCATGCTATTCTAAAAAGCTATTTACTGGCTTGGGATTGGTGGAGAGAAGATGTGAAAGATTGGCACAATTTAAAAAAGGAAAATACTTTGTTTTATGACAATATTGTAAGAGATTTAGGAAGTAATCCTTCAGTTTTATATTGCATTGCAAAAGTATTAAATTCTATTGGTAGCACGTTTGGCAGTCAGGGATTAGATTGGATTTATGGGATAATTTCTAATAACAGACTTTTGCAATTGCGAGATTTAGAATTACAAATATTATACTATTTAGAAAAATTCCTTAGAACTTTTATTTTCCATAATAAGCAGAAAATTAAGAAAGAATTAAGGCTAAAAAACAAAGTGATTATAGTTCTTGATTTTATTATTGAGCATGGATCAATACATGGGTACTTGCTTAGGGAAAGTATATTATAATAAGTAATTATATATTCTAATCATGCGTTTATTAATATTACGCTATATCAGCAACAAATATTACCTGTGAAAGCGTTAAAATTTTGGTAGTAAAATGTGAATGTCAAGTTGGAAATAGTACGAGGCTGATTTATTGTTTCTGTCAAAATTCTTACATTGGTGCTATACAACCTTTGAAAGACTTGCACGTGGAAAAATTATTTTTCAATTTTTAAATATTTAAGTACAACAAAACGATCTGAGCCAAGATGTCTAAAGATCCGCTCATAAGAAAGACTTGTGATTAGTAGCAATGAGATAAATACTGATTACCGGAAAATTGAACAGCTCTAGATCTTGGGAAATAATGACATAGTAGGACAGAAGATCAACTTAAGCCCGCAGAATACGGTGCCAGATATGTGTGACGAGCTGGCCGGATCTTAGCTTAAAGATTTCAACTTTCTCAAATGGCATGTATTGTGTAAGTGTTTCCGGGCCATAATAATAAAATCACACGCCGAACTCATAACCGGAATAAACAATGGTCAAAACCTATAGCAGAAGCCTCTAAAAATTATTTAGCAGATCTTCCCCAAGAATTTTAATAAGTGGCTAATAATAACATATAAATGATTGAAAGAAGAAAATCAAAGCCTTGTTTCTTAGGGGAAATAAAAAGTTTGTGAAATAGAAAATCCAGATTGTATTCAGGGATTTATTTTTACCATTCAGATTTTCCTAGTGTGTATGGTTTCGGTTCATCAGTTATGTCTACCAAATTATCTTGTCTTGGAAAAGGAATTCCAGGTCGAAAAGCTTCATTTGTTTTGAAATATGTTTCTTCCAACTCTGTTTTAAATCTTTCAGCCTTTTCAACATCGTCTGCGAAAAATTCTACTTTAAAAACATCTTGATTATTTCCATCTGACAAGGGAATGAGTGCAGTAATTGTAAATCTGTATTTTCTCATAAATTTATTTCTATTGTCTGTAAATATAACTACTTATTTAGAAATAATTATTCAGTATAAATACGATAATTGTAAAAATTCTCCGAGCTTGCTCATTCTGAAAGTTTCAGAAAGTATTTACAGATATTGTAGTTATATTTGTAAAAATAATAATTATGGAAGAGTTTCTTTCAAATGCTTTGCTATATCAAAAATATATTATACAGCCTAATTTCGAGCAAGATAAAAGGTATTTTGATCGAGATCACTTTAATGGTCAAACATTTGAATACTACTGCGAAATAGAACAAAAGAACACAACATTTGAGTTAGAGATTAGTAATCCTCGCCGAATGACATATCCTCAATTAGACGAATCAGTTTTTGATGGAGATTATTTAAATTACACTTTTCCAGCTATCTGCGTTTGTAAATCATGCAAGAGAAATAAATTGTATTTACTCATAAATGTATTCTCTGATAAACCAATATCTGATATAATATTTGCTGCGGGATCAATACATATTAATTACAAGAATGATATTTATAATAAAGACACCAATATAATAGCGCAAAAAGTAGGTGTATATCCAGAAAGAAGAATGCATGTTAATAAAGATGTCGAGAAGTTTTTCTGTAGAGAAACAAAAGCATTTTATTATAAAGGTATTAAGAGTATAAACGAAAATTTCGGAGTCGGTGCATTAGCATATTTTAGAAGGATAATTGAAAAAGAACTTTTAAATATTATCGATGCTATAAAAGAACTGCCGGATGCAGACAAGGTAATGATAGAAAAGCTTATTAAAGAGCATGAGCAAAATCCTTCTGTTAGTACAATATACTCAAACATACAAAACTATCTGCCTAGTTCGCTAAGAATGCTAGGAGATAATCCTATAAAGTTACTTTATAATCAAACATCAGAAGGTCTACATTCTTTAACAGAAACTGAATCAATCGAAAAAGCTAACAAAATTTTAAAGCTACTGGAGTTTGTTATACTTAAGATTAATGAAGAAAAATCTATAGTTAATGATATAAAAAGTATAATTAAAGACCTTAAAAAATAAAAAATCCCGATTTACTATTCTTCAGTCGGGAAAAACATAATATAGACCAAAGGCATTAAAAACCACTATTAAAATCTTACTGGGTGACAATGCCAAAAACATTATTATCACATAAATCTAATTTCAAAATAGGATGAAACTTATGAATTGGATGTTGAACGATAGTCTGGCAGAACAATAGAATATATATTGTGTTTATTCTGTTTGTGTGCGCGCAGTAGATCCTCTTGTTTCCGGAGTGCTATCTTCAAGGAGCCAACTGTTCGTAAGTACCTGCCAAAGGTCTTACAATGTTCCGGAAGAAGGAAGAATAACTCGAAACCTAAAAGTTATCATTGACCAGTTGCAAAAAATGTTCGCTGCGCCTGCTGTTATGCTACGTACAAGTAACTGGGTATCCTGCTTCATAAATAAACCGAATATATAATGCGTTTATGCTTTTTGTAAACTATCAAAGGTCATGTATGATTAGGTCCTTTTACTTCCCTAATGGATTCCTTGACCAGCCATCGGTCCAAAATACCTGGGTTAAGTCTATTGGTGTCTTATACGAAAATGATGATTAATTTCTATGCGAAAGTATTTAGGAAATAATTTTTATTTTAGGGTTTTGTCATTATTAATTAAACAAAAATATTATGAATGAATTTATAAATAAATCATTTGAATACATAGATGTTGTGGGGGACAAAGAATATAAGATCAAGGTATTAATTGTCTCTGTACCTGAAGACATCGAGATATCCAATGTAGATATCAAAGAAGCAAAGGGGTTTGTTTTTAACATAGTTGTTAACACTGAGCCACAGATTTCTGCAGAATGTTTTGAAACGGCAAAGCAGTATGTCTATGTTTTTGGCAGGGAAGGTAAACATCAATTTGGTTCTCTTGAAAATGGTAGTCTGGTAGAGTCTATTAAAAATCGCTTTATACAATTGCTACAAGTCCATATACAGGAAATTCTAATGATTGCTGGTAATCAAGGACACTTTTTTGCCTGAATTTGCAAAAGTTTTATGAATAACTATAAATGAAGAAAATACAAATTTATTTGAAAAAGGTACTACCTGAAATAGCGTAGATCAGAAATTCAAATATAATATTTTAGTAGAGGCAACAGATAAAACATTCTTTGAGTTAGTCTCAGGATTAGTTAAGTAGAAGAAACCGATATAATGAAAAAAAGTAAAAGTGATATTGATTCATTGATTGAATCATTTAATACATACTTAGTATCTCTGAATAGCGAAGAGAGACTGTTGCAACCCGAAATTTATCACGGAAAGCTGATGCATTGTGTTGATTCTTTGTCAGAGATTTTTGAAGAATTGTTGTTGTTTGGAAAATTTAAAGATGATTGGGACTGCAATTTTTTTAATGACTTTTTGAATGGTCCAGAATTAATTATAAAATCTTTAAAGACAAATTGTACATACGGTTTAGGAATTAATAACGAGGGCTTATTTTTGACGATGCATTTAAGTAATTCTGAAAATTTAAATTACATGGATGATCTATTTTGGAAAAATCTATTACATCTATCTGATTATGACGGCTTTATTTATGAAGAATATGAATTTACTCGTGATGAAAGGAGAAAAGAATTTCCTGAGCTTTTCAAAACAAATAAAAGCATGATATTTAGGATTTTACGTAAATATATTTTTGATCATACGGAAAGTCATTCACACTATTTGCCAGGTAGCGTAGGTAATTTCAAAATATCTGCAAAATTTTCTGATTCCTTACTTCCGTCAATACAAAAATTATCAGGAGCTTTTAAAATAATGTATAAGCTTAATTACAGTTTATGGAAAATTAAAGATAAAAAAAGATAAAAATGATTCTTATGATAATCGATCAAGTTTCGGCTAAATGTATTCTTAATATAATCTCATAAAAACGATGGAAACATCACCATCGTGGAAAGTCTTAAGTATTAATTATTAAATTTAATCCTGGTCTATATGATGATCGTCTAAAATTATTAGTAATGATATCATAAACTAAATAATTTAGTTTTTTATTTGTGCCGTGTAGTTTTTTCATAAATTAGCTTTAAATAAAAACCTAAAACTATGTTGATTCAATACAAACGCACCGATATGGTGTTCAATTATCTTTGGTCTGCACGTGCCGGCCATGACAACCCTAAAATTATCCATGGCACGGACAGTGCCGAACTGAACAGGAGCGAAGGTTATGAAATGCTTTATTTTATCAATAGTCTTGCTAAAACCTGGAATTGGGATAATGTAGCTATTTCCTCTTATCAGCATTTGGAACGAATCATAAAAAATGAAGTTCCATCTTCCACGAGAACCCATGCAGGGATCAAATCCTGGATCGCGTCACATTACCAAACAATTTAAGGGGTATGGCAGAATATTCTATTACAGGCGTTTGGAAAGGTGATGATAACATCATCACCCACTATGCACTTCACGAGATCTTTGGGAACGGAAAAGCTAGCCGTGCACGTAAAACGGCAAAAGCCGAGGCTATCAAACTTGTGGAAAAAAGCGAAAACAACGTGATCACATGGATCTGGAATTATCAGTATTCATGCTGGGATGAAGGAGAGAAAGTACACGTTGTTAACGGTAGTAACGGAAAATTTCTCAGAACTAACCGTGATAGTAAGGTTACCGATAACTTAGATCATCTCATCAATTACGACTGGCTGTAGCTGGTATTAACTAAACCCTCTATGAATCTCATATAGGGTTTTTCTTTTATATCTGCAGACCACTGTTGTAATTGATCATAATATGGATAAAAGTGAAGAAATACAACAAATTATAAAAATGCCATTGAGGCTTCTACAAAGGGTGTTTTTGAGTTTATAAATAATGAAAATACAATTGTAGATAAATTTTTCAAAAACGAAATTCCTAATGCTATGTTAGAAGTTACTGGAACAAAACAAGTTTCTGAATACATAAATGAAGAACTAGCGAAAGTTAGAATTATATATAAAAAAACAAAGAATAAAAAGTCTCAAAAAACGATGTTCATTTTGTGTATCGCTATTTTAGGACTAGACAATATTTTGAAATCCAAATATATAAAACATGGCTGAACAAATAAAAAGTGTATTTGAATTAATAAATCTGTATGGAACTCCAGTTATTTTCACTGTCATAATTCTTTTTCTTGCCAAAATGATATCCGCTTCATCTGGCAGATGGGCGGAACGCGAACATTATTACTATACAATACTTAAAAGCCTTGGTTCTTGGAAAAACAGTTTAGCAGACAGGCTAGATTATTACCTGGAACCCAGCTCAGCGTATCGTGAAGAGCCAACAACAGCAAGTTACATTAAAATGAGTGCTTTGGGCAGCAGTTCATATGAAGAAATCCGCAGTCATATACATATAGGACGTTTATTTCTTAATCAACATTCACTTGAGGCAATCGAAGAGCTGATAAGTGAATACTGGCATATCAAAGAATTTGGCGCAATCAACACTGAAGATTATTTACGCCAAAGTATTAAGATTGTCGATGATACCTACAATATTATCCTAAACAGTGCAAAAAAAGATCTGGCAAAAAGTCGTTACACGGAATTACTTAAAAAAGCGCTTTCAAAAGATTAGATAATCACTTAAAAGCCATTCGTGGGTAATGTTTAAATCATAAATAATTAGAGGCAGATCTGCCTTCAGCGTGCAAATTCTCGCAAATACAATTGCTACGGCAACAGAGATTGCCGGAAAAATGTCCAGTTCTGTTTCCTGTCTATGGCATCTTTAATTTATTAAATAGTTGTCTAGACCACAATTCTTCGAACCTTCTTATTAATGTGATGAAATGGGCTACTCTGTAACGGGCTGTACAAATTAAGAATAGCAATTTCCGACAATGCATTTTCAAATTTTTATTACCAATCCATATAGAAAGTTATACAAGCGGCAGATTCCATTTTATAACCAATAAATATTTCTCAGAAAAATGATTGAATTAAATTCTTCAAAAGAAAAATTTTATATTAGCTGCTTAAATGGCTTTTCGGACGTTATAAGAATCAGATTTACTCAGATATGAAAATTATATGGTAGTCTAGGTAGCCTAATACACACAGAGATGAATTAGGAAGATTTAATAGTTTATAGACCTCTAAAAAAGGAAGATTTAAGATCAGCATACAAAGACTTTACAAAAATTGTAGCTAATAAGCTGTCTGAGGACGGTTTCGAGCTTAAAGGACGTAAAATTATTAGGAAATCTGACGACCTGTTCCATATTATACATCTCGATACAAGAGGTAGTTGGAGTGGTATTACGGATAGTTTTAAAACTGAAATTTCGATTTGTTCCATCTACGATACTGATACATTCATATTCAATTACGAATTGACGGCTTCAAAAATGATTCAAAACTTAATTCCAAAAATTAAGAACTACTATAGAATCACCGAAGAATACGCTCTTTTAGCCGATTTCTTAGTGAGGAAAATTAGAGAATCTATATTACCCTATTTTTCACAGTTCAGGAATTCAAAAGACATTTTGAATTGCCCCGTACAATTTAAACTTGACAATCTTTCTGAGATGACGGAAAGAAATGAAAATCTTATTCTGTACTGTGAATTGGCCAACAATATTGATGTCGTAAGTTCGAAAATACTTAATGAACATTTGAGTAAACTTAAAAAAATAGATGCAAGTTTACCCAAGATAAAAGAGTATGAGTCGACTTTAAATTTAATCCTGGAAAAAAACTGGAATCGAATTGACGAAATCCTTGCTGACAATAAGCAAAAGATATTAAAGAAGTTAAAAATAAAGTAGACCAAACCTCATAAGTTGGTTTTATGTCAGGCGGAAACATAAAATTCATTTCAGCAGCAATGTATGCTATTAAATTATATTGATAAATTAGTCTTTTTGTTTTTTATTTCCTGAGCAAATACATTTTTGAAAGATCAAATTTCCAAAACGGCTCATTAGTATTGATTATCCTCAATTTTCTGTCCTCCAAATCAAATTCTTTGGCGAAACAATAGAATAGTACTTTGGCAGTATAGATGTAATTATTTTTTTGTGAGTGTCTTAATATGCAGCGCAGTGCAGTAGGTTTTCCATTTGTAAAATCAACATTTTGGGAAAGCACCCGCTCCCTAAGGAAGACTTTTCTGCTTTCAGTTATCCAGCCACTCAGCCGCTTTACCCTTCCCTTATTTGAAATTACAAATCGGTTTCCAAAGCCCGGTACCGGCTTCCATTCTTCTCCAGGTAGGTTTTCTAAAGACAAGTTCATACAAGGTGGCGGATCCTTTTTATCAACGGATGGCTTTCCAAGGTTTTTCCATAACGTTTTATTAAAGATCCTTTGATTCTCTTTTGACTTTGCAATCACCTCAAAATCTTTTTCTGTAATGGACCGGTTGCTTAAAAACCACCGGTAACCACCGGCAGTCAGGAACACACCATATACGGCATCCATTATACTTTCGCAGCCAACACCGGCTGCTTTTTCAGCACTGTACATATCTTTGAAATCAGCGATGAAATTGCCTTCAATATCATACTGGGAGACCGGCTGTGAATAAATTGTCTTTCGATTTCTTGCCCTGTTGTTGCGAAAGGTCTTATGACGGCTTTCGCTGGTGGATACCTTTTCCAGGTTTTTGTAATGCGGATGCAGACTGTTATCATCTTTAAACGATATCTTAATGCGGTAATCATCGTAATCAATCTTTTCGACAAAATGATAATAGACCAGCCGTGCTACAGACTTGCGGTTCTTTTTGCCCTCAGAAGACAATGTGCAGTGCAACTGGTAAAAGTCTTTTTGAAGATATTGATTATATTGCTTTACAAGTACAGGCTTCATAATCATCTCCGGTTCTTTTTTCCCCTTGGTCTTATTAGGTAGAAATGTCCATCGCTCCAGGCTTTTTAATCTACCCAGGCTGGATATGGCATAATTAGGAAAATCCTCCACAAGTTTCCATTCTTCACCAGGTAAATCTGATAAAGAACGGTTGTAAATTACTTCTTTTACATAATCATCTTCTAATTCGGCAGGCAGTTTCAAACCAGTTTGCTTATAAATGTTGTACTTAGGTGATTACAGTTTATATAAAGATAATAAACCTTAAGAAATATACACTAATTGAAAAATTACTGTTTTCGGTTACAAAAAACAAAACTCCCAGCCTGACTTGTCGGGAGCTTATATAATAGTATTGTTTGTTTTAATGTCGATTTTCAACGAGCTTTTGATACCTCGCATAAGTTTCTTCACCCATTTCTTTTTTTACAAAATCTTCCAGATGTATATCTCTTCTCTCGCGCACTTGCCGCGAAAAAGGAAATGTTGTCTTACATCCTTCAAAGCCTTTGCTTTCCATATCTCTCTTTATATTGGCAGGCAGACCTTCCAGCCACTCAGTGTAATCCTCTTCGGTGGGCTCGACCGGAATATCATGATAATGACATACCGCATTACCAAAGTGAATAATAAAGAGTGGAACTCTTTACTTCCGCATCTGGCAAACTATTAATAAATGTTTCCTGTGCGACGTTGCATTCTGAATCAGGATGTTTTACTGTTATCATAAAGTTATTTGATTATTAGATCATCTTCGTTTAATATTTTTTATCAAACTAAGTATTCTCCCTGTTGGGGTTCTGTTCTTTTTATAAAGATAAGAATATATTGACATCTGGAAATGTATAGCAGCTGATAGATCTATCAATTTAATTAAGGTCAAAGATACATTCTTCTTACTGATTCTATTTACGGGAAGGCATAATTTACAGTATTTCTAGTAATATCAATAGGCAGCAATTATTCTTTAATCAATGAATAGGTTTAGATATATCGATGGTTTCATAGTGCCTGAATTGGAATGGCCAGAAGATATTGAATATGGAGAATGTTAGATCAGCACCAAAGAAATTTTAAGAATTAATCTAAATTGTTAATAGTATAATAATTTTTACAGTAAATTTGAAATATTAAAAACTATATATCATGAAAACCAAAATGTTATCACTACTATTAGTGATTTTTACTCACTCGTTTCTTTATAGCCAAAATGCCATTGGTGTTTTAACTCAGACTAAAATATCAATTGAGTCAAAAGTTAAGGATCTAGCAGATTCTTATAAAACAGATTCTAAAAGTTATTATATGCTTTATCCCAAATACAAAAAGTTGTATATGGATATGATGCCATTATATAGTAGCTTTAGAGGAAATCTTAAACAGTGCACTATTACAGAGAAAACCAAATCCAGCTTTAAATCGTGTTTGAAAGATGCTACTAATAATTTTGTTGAACCACTTAAGACTCTTGATAAATTTTATGCAGAGAATCAGTTAATAGGACAAAATTATGGGCTAACAGCTGAAAATAAGAATAAGAATAAGAGTAATGGTAATAGCATGAATAAGGATACGTCTGTAGATCCTGTTACTACAGCACTCCTATCTTCTCTTATTGTAGATGGTGCTATTAAGGTATGGCAACATGTTGATCGACGTAATCAAGCAAGTATTGATGCTTTTAAAGCTGAAATTGATAAGAATTCATATGATTTAAAGGAATTCAAAGATTTGTTACCGCCACCAACATATAATCCTCAATAAGGGGCTTTAAAGCTGTAAAGCGTACGAAATTTATGAATAAAAAGAAGTTCTATATTTTAGCTGTAATACTGCTGATGATTTTATTGGCTATTTTTTTCTCTATATATGAAAAAGGAATAGAAGTAGGAACCTGGGGAATGAACAGGTCAATCAATTGGTAATGCAACCTTGCATTATAATCCTACAAAAGTTTAATAATCTTCAAAGCGATAACAAGGTTTTTTATTTCAAATAAATTAAAATCATGATAAAACTCTTATTTTTTCTCCTATTTCTTCCGGCGGTTGCTCTTGCTCAGGATGAGTGGGAATATGTAGCAACAACAAATTCCGAAGCTGATTATTTTATCAGAGATATTGTAAAGGATAATAGTGACGGAAGATTATCTGTCTGGATTAAAATACAAAAATCTGATAAAAAGGAATATTTTAAAGATGAGAAGTATTATAGGCCTTCAGATCGTGTTCTTACAAAATGGGTTATGGATTGTCAAAATAAAACTTGTAAAACTCTGACAATGGTAGTTTATGATGTGAAAGGTAATGTTAGAAATTCAACCAATGGTCCATTTGAAGAATCCTATATCATTCCCGATTCTATTGCAGAAAAAATTTTATATATAACCTGTAGCAGAATTGCGAATTAAGATACTCATTTTTTTAATGACATCTGTAGTCATAAAAGATATATGCTGTATGTCTGATGCTACAGGTATATAACAAAGTTCTCCACATTTAGTTATTTTAATTATTTAGGTTATTTAACTATTATTATTTCTCTCCAATAGAATTGGTTCTTTGTATAAAAATAATCGAGTAAATTTGTGTAACCACAGACTCTATTTATGAACAACCACTTTTCCGACATTATCCAGATGATAAAGACTGCCCGAAATAATGCTTTAAGGGCTGTCAATTCAGAATTGATTAATCTGTATTGGAATGTTGGAGCATATATAAGCCAAAAGGTGGAAAATAGCGAATGGGGACAGTCTGTAGTAAAAGAGTTATCACAGTTCATCACCAGAACAGAGCCTGAAATTAAAGGTTTCTCAGATAAGAATTTATGGAGGATGAAGCAATTTTATGAGGCTTACAAAGACTTTCCAAAACTCTCACCACTGGCGAGAGAAATCAGCTGGAGCCATAATATGGCCATTCTTTCACGCTGCAAAACACCGGAAGAGCGTGAGTTTTACCTGAAGACGGCCAAAGTGGAGAACTACAGTAAGAGAGAGTTGGAAAGACAGATTTCCGCAAGCCTTTTTGAAAGATCGATGATTGGCCAATCAAAAGTCTCACCAGCGTTGCGAGAAATTGATCCGGAACTTATTCAAACATTTAAAGATACCTATATTTTTGATTTTCTGAACCTGCCAGAAGGTCACTCGGAGAATGATCTGCAAAAAGGTCTTATAAAGCAAATGAAGGATTTCATCCTCGAATTAGGAAGAGATTTTCTGTTTGTAGGCGAGCAATATAAAGTCCAGGTAGGTACATCAGATTTTTACATTGATTTACTTTTCTATCATAGAGGGCTGCAATGTTTAATTGCCTTTGAGCTAAAAGCTGATAAATTTAAGCCGGAGCATCTTGGCCAGCTCAACTTCTATCTTGAAGCACTTGACAGGGATGTGAAGAAGGTGAATGAGAATCCCAGTATTGGAATATTGTTATGCAAAGATAAAGACAACGAAGTTGTAGAATATGCTTTAAGCAGAAGCCTATCGCCCACAATGGTTTCTGAATATAAGACACAGCTTCCGGATAAAAAATTGCTCCAGCGAAAGTTGCATGAGCTATTTGCTGATGGGAACGAGTAAAATTAAAACAATAAATTTATAAGCGAAACTAAACGCGTTATCATCTTTGATAATAAACTATATGGTCTTTCGGAGGATCAGTTTGAACAACTGTAGGAGACTCGGCATACTGCAAAAAACTTTCTGTTAGATATTCCGATAGTTATAAATCTTTACTCATCTTTGTAAAATTATATATAAAAATAGCGTTAGCCTGACAAATAAGATATTTATTCTTATAAGATTAAATAAGGTCAGGCAATGTTTAGCCTGACCTAGGATAGAAGTTAATTTCCTTTTCTATTGAAAGGAACTGAAGTTAAAATCAAGCCTTCTTCTTCTTTTTCTTCTTTTTCTTTTTACTTTTTCCAATACTGAGTAAATTAACCAGATTTAATACTGGCGAAAGAAGTTCTAATACCTGCTTCAGCAGTTCAAAATTTAAATTATTCATAAGTATATTTTTTTATTCATAAGTAAGGGCCTTACCCCTCTCTAAAACCTGCTTTCGAAATACTCACGTCTCAAAATCGATGTAGTTTTGCTTACTTTTTCGGCAATAAATCAAATTTCTCATCAGTCCCAAAAGGAAACTGCAATGAAATCGTTGTTACGTCCATCAACAAATCATTCATGTACTATATAAAGCCAATGATTGCATTTGGGCATAAGCTTATCTGATTCAAAAAACTGCCCTTCCATCTTTTTCCCTTATTGTTAAAAATAATATCAATAATGATTATTTGGGTTTTGCTTAATTATCATGCTTTAAAGAGTCTATTCATATTTTTTCTGTAAGATGGCTTCGTAAAAAGAACCGTATTATTTTGCAAGTTTATGATGCTTAGAGAAAATGATATGTTACATTAAAAAAAACAGATGATTTTTTGACGCAATTTTGCACATTTTTTTTGCTAACATTGTGCAGATAGTGCTAATTTTATCGTAGCGACGGAGAATATTAAAGTTATCTTATGAGTAGATTAAGAACAGTAATTGCAACAAAGTATGGGTTCTTAGGCGGAGACAAATTATATCAGCTTAGAGCACGGCAAACACTTCCTTATCTAGTTAGGCAGGCGAAGGCCGGTCAAACTATATCTTACTCTGAATTAGCGTCTGAGCTTAATTATAAAAATCCAAGAAGCTTTAATTATATTTTAGGCGCAATAGGAAATAGTTTATTAGAGCTATCTAATCTTCATTATATAGAAATTCCACCAATTCAATGTATAGTTGTCAATAAGAATACAAGATTGCCTGGTGAAGGATTGGAAGGGTTTCTAAATACTGATTTTAGTAATTTAACGAAGAGACAGCAAGAAATTCTCATTGATATGCAGTTAGCTAAAGTGTATACCTTTAATCAATGGGATTGGATATTAAGCCTTCTCGGCCTTGAACCTTTGGTAGAAGATTTACAGGTAGAATTGGATAAAGCTAAGAACATCCTAGGTGGAGGAGAGAGTGAGGATCATAGAAAGTTTAAAGAGTGGATTTCTAAAAATCCGCAAGCCATCGGATTAAAAGGAACTCTTTCAAATGGAGAGACCGAATATAAATTACCTTCAGGTGACTCAATTGATATACTTTTTATGGACAAAGATCTATTAATTGCAGTGGAAGTTAAGTCCAAAATATCTAAAAAAGAAGATATTCTCAGGGGATTATTTCAATGCATAAAATATAAGAAGGTGTTGGAAGCTAAACAGATTATCTAAAATAGAATTCCGAATTCTACGGCCATTTTAGCACTTGAAGGGAAGTTACCAAAGGATTTGATTTCAGCTAAGAACCGTCTTGGAATAAATGTAATTGATGAAATTTCTATCGATAAATTATAATTAATAATTTTAATAAAGGTAATTGCTGAATGTTTGAAGTACTTACCAGAGTTATTGCCAAATAATAAATATAGTGATTATTTTAGTTATATAATCTATTTATTAATTTATGACCATTAAAAAGACCAATAAAGTAAGTGGAATGATAAACTGATTACATATCTTTGTAATGATTCAAAAATTGAATAGGCAGCTTATTGGTAGGCTTATATAGCTTGAAAATTTTTGTAACAGAATAAGGGCTCATTTTCAATTATATATTCAACGGTGTTTCACTCGTACATCATTAGACTCAGGTCAAAGTTATCCGATAGACCAAAGTAGGATCAGAAAAACGGAGGTAAAAGAATATGTGATTATAAATAAAATTAGTCATCCCGGAGTGCTCTCTCTAAAAATCCCGCAATGTCTAAGTTTGACAACGGGGAACTGCATAATATAAAGAAAGAGGGGGGGAACGAAATCCCAAAGCAAATTGCTGAATACATAAGAAGTGGGCGCAGGACGGAAGTATCGGGAGGGTAAAATGCATTTTTAAGCCCAATTGCATACAAATAGCAGCATAAAAATTTATTTTTCACGCCTTTTTAGGAGTTTTTTAGGGCCTTTTTCTCTATTTTACTATCTTTTAAAGGTTTTAAAAATATTTAAGATTACATAAATGCAGTTATAATAACTTGTCATGTCTATATACAATATAGGCTTACCTACCTCTGTCTAACCTCTGTTAAATTTTAATGGCTTTTATGTCAATCAAATTATAATATAAAGTCTTATTATTTTTCGCAAATTTGTAAAAATAAAATACTCATGCAGAAAGAGAAATTAGCACGTATAAGAAAAGCCAAAGGATATACACAGAAAGAGATCGCAGAGATTCTCGCAACTGATGTTTCCAATTATAGCAGAAAGGAGAATGGTACTGTAAAAATCTACAAGGAGGAGTGGAATAAAATCGCTCAATTTCTTGAAGTTCCATTAGAGCAGATCTATGAAGAAGAAGACAACAATGTCATTGTTCAAAATCCAGTATTTAACGATAGTCCAGGTTCTACTGCCGGAATCAATGTGAATAATTTCAATAACGATCTTAGTATTGAGGTCATTAAAAATTTACAGGATTATATTAAGTTATTAAATGAGGAAATCAGACGGCTAAAAAATCCTGAATAAATAAGCGGAGTTCGGAGAATTCGTTCTTACTTCATTTTCATCCTGGGAAGATTAATCTCATGCTCCTGCGGATAGGGCTTTCTGGAAGTCATGCTCACATCTTCTTTAATTCGCTGCTGCGCCTCATATCTCTTATCGTCGTCATAAGCATACCTTGGATCCGCAATGAATGGCATCTTGGCCATCCGGATAACGGTCACTGTTGGGAAATGAAAATCAACTTCTACATTGCCCAGCAGCAGATAACAGCCCCCGCCCTGGAATGGATATTTTTCCAAAGAGTTGGGAAAATGTGCGGTGTCGAAAAAGTTTCCTTCAGCATCGATCCAGGTACCGAAGAACATCTGGCCTCTTTTTGTGGGAACGTGTTTCCTGGAGATCAGGTAAGCCAGCATCTTTACTTGCCTTTTATGATAGGTAGGTAGTTCCCTGGCCATAACTGATCCCCGGTACTTGGTTTTCAGAAGATCGAATGGGCTCAGCGAAACGGGAAATTGCAAGAATTCTATTTCATCGAATGCATCCTCAAAAATGTTTCTCTGAAGTGAAGGCAATTGATATTCTTTTGTGGGCTCGTCAAAAAGAGTCTCCATATTTCTGACAGGTTTAAATCCTGTCATAAGTATCTTGGCTTCTATAAGCAGTTCATTTTTTTGTTTACCCGTAAATCTAAAGGCACCGATAAATATCAGGATTTCTATTCCGGCGATACCGATAGGAACCCGTTTGATCAAGTTTTCCAGTGATACATATTCTCCATTTTTTTCACGCTCGGAAACAATGAGCTGGGCTACCTCGTGTTCCAGGGATTGCAGATGCATAAATCCCAGGTAAACATCTTTTCCATATACTGTGGTCTGATACTCACTTTTATTCACGCAGGGATTAAGGATAATTGCGCCTGACATCCTGGCTTCATGGACGTAGACTTCCGTACGGTAAAACCCGCCCTGGTTATTGATCACGGATACCATAAACTCAATAGGATAATATGCTTTGAGATACAGACTCTGATAGCTTTCTACAGCATAGGATGCTGAATGCGCTTTACAGAAAGAGTAGCCGGCAAAGGACTCAATTTGCCTGTAAACTTCAGTACTTAGGGCTTCCGGGTGGCCAAGCTCTTTGCAGGACCTAAAGAAGTGATTTTTTACTTTTTGGAGGGCAGATAGCGACCGGCCTTTACCACTCATGGCCCGGCGAAGGACATCACCGTCTGCGGCGGAAAGCCCCCCGTAATGAAGGGCAATTTTAATCACGTCCTCCTGGTATACCATGATGCCATAAGTTTCACCAAGTTGCTGCTCAAAAACCTCATGAAAATACTCAAACTTGCCAGGATTATTATGGCGGAAAATATATTCTTTCATCATACCGCTCTGGGCAACACCTGGGCGTATAATAGACGATGCGGCCACCAGGACCTTATAATTATCGCACTTCAGCCTTCTCAGGAGCCCGCGCATGGCCGGAGATTCAATATAGAAACATCCTATTGTTTTGCCGATGCTCAGGAATTCATTGCATTTCTCTTCATTAATAGAAATGGCCGTATTACGAATGTCAACGAAAACTCCCTGATTTCTCCTGATCAGCTTTAAAGTATCATTAATGCTCCCTAAGCCACGCTGGCTTAGAATATCAAATTTCTCAAATCCAATTTCTTCAGCAGTGTGCATGTCGAATTGCACAATTGGGAACCCTTTGGGTGGCATAATAAGCGCAGTGTAGCAATTAAGGGGTTCTTCCGATATTAAGACACCGCAGGAATGCATGCTTCTCTGGTTTGGGAAGCCATCCAGCATTTCTCCATACTTATGCACCAGGGAGACAACAGTATTATTATCATGTCTTTCCATCGGCTGGGTAGCAAGTAAGTCGAGTTCCTCTTTCGGTAGCCCAAATACTTTGCCTACTTCCCTGAGGATAGAGCGGTACTTAAATTCGACATTGGTGCCACAGAAAGCCACATACTCTTTTCCATACCTGTCAAAGATATACTGTAAAATCACATCCCTATCCTGCCAGCTCCAGTCTATATCAAAATCCGGAGGGGTTTTCCTGTTCAGATTCAAAAAGCGTTCAAAATAGAGATCCAGTTCCAGCGGGCAGATATCCGTTATGCCCAGGCAATAAGCAATGATACTGTTTGCACCGCTACCGCGACCTACATGCATAAAGCCCATGCTGTTGCTGTATCTTATGATATCCCATGTAATGAGGAAATAACCACTAAACCCTAGTTCATCGACAACTTTAAGTTCTTTTTCCATCCGCTGCCTCGCTTCCTGATGCTTTTCTCCATAACGCATGTTTAAGCCTGCAAAAGCCAGGGAACTTAACAGTTTCATATCATCTTCTTTACTCCTGGTATAATACTTTTTGTTCCTCGGGTAGGAAAAGTCATAGTCAAAGCTACATACATCTAAGATCATATTGGTATTAGCTATGATCTCCGGATATCGCTGGAAAGCTTCAAGAATTTTTTCTCGTGGATGGAATATCTCATTTGGGCTGCCATACTGATGCTCCTCTAATAAGCTGATAAGCGTATTAAGGTCAATAGCCCTAAGAACTTTATGTAATTCATATTCTTCCGGGCTGCCGACGGTAATTGGCTGCAGGATGACCATTCTGGAGATATAAGCTTTATACTTTTTCTGAATCAGTATGTTAACCTGCTCTGGGCGTACTCCAATGAATTCATGATCAAGAAGCTTTTCCGGCATATTTTCCAGCGGATAAATAACAAAGGAATTACTCAGTAAAGGCTGATGTCTGGGCAAGTGAATATTTTCACAATTATGGTTTGTAAGAAGCTGGTTAATTTCCGGGAGTGATTTTTCACTCTTTGCAACGGCAACATATAAAAATTCATCCTGATCCCGGAACTCCATTCCCACTATAGGCTTGATCCCGGATTTTTTACAGCAGGTTAAAAATTCATATATGCCTGTTATAGTATTGATGTCTGTCAAGCATAATGAGTGGACACCGGCATTAGAAGCGGCTTCTACAAGCTTTTTTACAGATAGCGTTCCATATCTAAGGCTGTGAAAGGTATGGCAGTTAAGATACATTATAGAAAGAAATTACTTATTATGGAAATTGAAACCGGAGGCACGGCCAACTGCGTGGGCACCAAATCGAAGTTTGATTTTATCCATTGACTCATACAAACTCACCATTTCTTCCGTATCTTCAAAGAGATTCATCTGGTAACCGCCATGGACAAGTCCTGTCAATTTTAAACCCACGAGCCTTAACCGCATTCTTCGGGTATATAATTTATTAAAAAGCTCTAAAGCTGTTTTGCTTATTGTATGATCAGCGGACGTATAACTGATACGCATCTGCTTGGTTTCGGTATCGAAATTGGCATAACGTATTTTCAAAACAACTGTCGATGCAAGCCACTTTTCCCGGCGCAGCTGATGGGCCAGGCTTTCCGCCATTCCTGTAATAAGCGTTTTCACACCTATTGTATCTAATGTGTCATCACCGAATGTATGCTCTGAAGAAATTGATTTCCGCTCTGAATATGGATATACCGGTGTATCATCAAGTCCATTGGCCTTCTTCCAAAGCTCTGTACCATTTTTGCCGATCAGGGTGTGCAATACTTCGGACGGTACTTCTGCCAATTTTTGAATGGTCTTGATTCCCAGGCGTGATAAGGTTTGAAAGGTCACTTCACCCACCATAGGAATTTTGCGGATTGATAACGGATCCAGGAAAGGGCGTATCATCAGATCAGGTATTTCCATGTGCCCCCTGGGCTTAGATTCTCCGGTTCCTATCTTGGAGACAGTTTTATTGTTGGAGAGAGCAAATGAGATGGGTAATGCGGTATTTTTCAATATTGAATCTGCCAGCTCCCGAGTCCACTTATAGGTTCCAAAAAAGCGATCCATTCCGGACAGGTCCAGATAAAATTCATCGATGCTTGCTTTTTCCATTAGCGGAACTTTTTCTTCAATAATCTGGGCCACTTCGTGGGATAGTTTTGAATACAGGTCCATATCGCCACGAATAATCCTGGCTTCAGGGCAAAGCCTTAATGCCATTTTCATAGGCATCGCACTGCGGACACCGTAGTATCTGGCTTCATAGGAGCATGATGCCACGACACCACGCTCGCCACCACCAATAATGACGGGCTTTCCGATTAAAGCGGAATTATTTCTTCTCTCACAGGACACAAAAAATGTGTCGAGATCCATATGTACTATTGATCTGACCATTTATAATAAAGTTTAACGGGCGGAACAAAGTTGATAATATATTTCGCAAATAATTCTATATTTGTTGGGAAAAATTTTAGCAAATGTCAGTATTAGCAGAAAATCTTAAGCACCTTAGAGCTAAGAAAGGCCTTTCACAGCAGCGTGTAGCGGATTATTTAATTATTACCAGAAGTCGTTACGCGAAGTACGAGGAAGGAGCGGCCGATCCTCCTTTGGAGTTGTTATTAAGGATTTCGCGGTACTTTCATGTCAGTACGGATCTTCTCCTGACAATTAATTTAAGTAAATATCCCTTAAAGGATATCCTTCAACTTCCTGATAACAGGATCCTGCTTCCAATTGTTGTTGATGACACTGGAGATAATGCCATTGAGATTATCCCTTATAAAGCATCTATGGGATATATCGGAGGATATCGTGATCCGGAATACCTAGAAAATTTACAAACCATGTCACTACCATTCCTGCGAAATGGTAAATACAGAGCCTTCCCGGCCGAGGGCGATTCAATGCCCCCTTTCAAAGATGGAACGTATATCATTGGTGAGTTCGTTGAAGATATGTCCGATATTAAGGTAGGTAAAACATATCTGATCGTCACTGATAATGGTATTGTCTATAAAAGTATTGAGGAGATTAAAGAAGATTATATCATAGTGCGTTCAAAAAACACATTTTATGAATCTTACGAAATCCATTTTCATGAAATTATAGAAATATGGAAATTCGTAAAAGCAATAGTCAATGAATACGAACTTATAGATGCCACAGATAATGCCGTGAAAAATATGTTCCTATCATTAAAACAGGATATGGACTTCTTACGAAAGCAGCTCAACAAAAAAAGCTAACTTGACCCTTTAAAGTAATTTTTTCTCAGATATTCTTTGAGTATTTTTTAATTACCGTACCCGCAGCTGCATCAATAGCTTCTTCTAATTCTGTCAGATTTTTATAATAGTGAGGACGTACGTAAAAGTCATTCATAGCAAAATGTTTGTTTTGCTGGTCAGACCAACGCCAATTAAATCCTCCCTCTATAATGTGAAGAGCCATATCAATCCTGAAATCCTGTTCAATCTCCCTATACTTTTCTGTTATTTCATCACATATACTTTGTAAATTAAAAGGAGAAAACTCTTTTATAGAGTAGTGACCGGTAAGGTTATACGTGCTTATTACTATATTTTCAAGACCGCTGGTATATGAAAAACTAAAATCAGGTTCACCGTCCCGGTTATTTTTGGATAAGTGTATGATGCGAAAAATTCTATCCAAATGAATTTTAGAATATTCGGTTACAGGGATACCACAAGAGCTTATAAAAATTTCTGCTTGCAGAGGGTTGGAACATATCTTTTCCATATCTCTACCGGCTATTCTTACTAATACTGCTTTATATTCTTCTGTATACATGATCAAATAATATATTTACCCAAGGATACTGATTTGTAAGGTAAATTTAAATAGAAAGTTCAGATTAATACTGTCCAAAGCCAAAAAATATCAACTTTATGTTATATTGGATAGTTAGTTATTAGAGACTACATACTGAATCCATCTAATGCCGGTTTTCTTTTTATCTGATTATCCGAAGTTATTAGTTTTTACCCTCAATTCTGTAGGGATTTTATTACCGTATTTTCACGGATTCAATTTTCCATAAAAAGTTTTAAGTTTACAATCTATTAAAATAATCATATGAGAAAATACCGATTTACAATCACTACACTTATTCCTTTATCAGATGGAAAGAATCAAGAAATTTACAGAGTTGAATTTTTCGCAAACGGCATCGAGGAAGCTGAAAAATTTAAGATTGAAGTAGAAGAGCTTTATTTTAAAACAGGCGCAGCATTTAGACCAGATCCACCATTTCCCAGACAGGAAAATTTAATAGATATTACTGATGAACCAGATCTTTCAAACGTTGTAACAGTTGGAGCTCAGGAATGGTAAAGAGTTAGCCTCGGAACTTAATGATGTGGGTTAAGAATCGATTGTATAAAAACTATTATCCAGAAGAAGGTGAATACAATCATTACAAAAGTCCGTCTTCACTATTTGTGAGACGGACTTTTGTAATGATCAATAAATTTTACTACATATCCATTACTTCAGATATCAAAAAGCATTCATTTCTAGATTAAACTTTTCCGTTTTACGGCTTTCCGTAAGGATTTTCCAGGCCCTTGTCTTACTTTTATGGAATGGATATCAAAAGAAAAATTCTTAAGTTGCTCAAAGCCGGGTATTCTCAAAAACAGATCGCCTTAATCATCAAATCTGAAGATATCAAACCGAATAGTTTGAGCATGGTGGAGAAACATATTAAAGATATCCGGGAGATCTACAGCGCAAAGACTATGTTTCATTTGGCTATTATTTTAATTGAACAAGGTTACGATTTTGACAATGATGAATAACCAAGATGATAACATTATTTATACTTTCTACTGCTATTATATGTCCCTTTTGGCACAATGTTACAAAGGATCGTTCTAACAAACAAATATTTAGAATAATGTTTAATATTTATACAAAGTTACTCTAACCGGAGGTTGCCATGCTGCACCTGAACCTGTTTTCCATCTAATGGTTGTTTCAAAGGTGAAATACTTTAATCCTCTGCTACCTTCATAGACTCTCACCTTTTGCTTCTCCGGAAATTCAAAAGTTGAATATTGCTGGCTTTTATCAACATGGCTCGAGCCATTTTTATTGGACTTGTAAAAGACTTGATCTGTTGAAAGGTTAACATACTGCATTACCCCATTATAATATTTAATCCACACTGAAAGGGTTCTGGTTTGAACCCAACTTTTATTTATTAGGCTATAATAAAAGACGGCTGTCTGATATACATTCTGAGTTTTTAGTCCAAAATAGTTTTTTAACCCTAAATTATCTCTTAAATAATGATCACGTGGACCGGTTAAAACATGCTTAGAACCAAACAGCACCGGTGAATAATTGCCTGGGTTAATTCCTGTTGGGTTAGTTTCTTCCAATAATTCAAATATTGATTCATAAGTGCCTAAATACTCGCTTTCACGACCATTAAATTTATTCATAATATCTGGATCAAATGCTCCATCAACAAGGTCTTGATAATGTTCATCTATGTGTATCGCATCCATTTCCAGAACAAACCCGTTATCCATGAAAGCGGCAAAAACAAAATTGCCAATTTGTATCATGCCATTTTTATCGATTATCCTTAGTAAAAGATCATCCTCTGCAACACCATTATTAAATCCTGGTATATTTGGTCTGACTTCCTCACCAGTGTCAGGATCTTCATGTACTGCTGCATCAACGTCAGAAATATTATAATGGCGGAAAGATGACTCAAAGTCCATAGCATTTTCCCATTCATTTAATTCATGATCGCTATAGTTTGATAGCATCTGTAATGTTTCTTCATATTTTCCTACATCAGAAAATTGTAAAAAGCCCTGTTCGGATACTGTTATACCGTCCATAGACTTTCTAGAAACTTCATTGGAAGTGGTTTGTTGCGTATCCATATTCTCAAAATCTTGTGAACATGAGCCTAAAAGTACTGTGGATACTAATAAAATGAAAGATAAGTTTCTCATGGTTAAAGTTTTAGTTAGTAGTGCTTAATTTACAAATTAAATGTTATAATAAGTCTAAAATAGTTTATGATGAATAAATTATTTTCATGAATCTCTCTGCACCCACAATATTTTCCCTAAATTTATTCTCATCAATCAATTATGAAGCAAGTTATAGCCTTCGCCGATGAATTCGGCAACAACTCTTTTAAGTTTTCTACGGAAAGCAGTCACTTTATTGTAGCAAGCATTATTGTTAATTATGAAGATCTGGAAGAGTTCTATGCTGAAGCCGAAAAGATCAGATCAAAATACTTTCAGAAGGGCGAAATAAAGTCTTCAAAGATAAAGGATAACCATAAGAGAAGATTGCTGGTTCTGCGTGATATTGTGAAACTAAAATTCAATATCTATTCAGTAGTCGTTGACAAATCGCAGCTGTATGGCGAGGGATTTAAGTATAAGAAATCCTTTTATAAATACCTTAACGGGATTTTGTATAAGGAGCTGTACAAGACCTTTCCGAAATTAGAGCTGAAAGTAGATGAATATGGAGGGAATGAGTTTATGCTGGAATTTAAAGAGTATGTTCGACAGAATCATATCCGAACTCTTTTTGAAGGCTCAGAGTTCTTTGTCAACGAAAGTGACAAAGAGCTGGGTGTACAGGTGGCAGATCTCATTGCCGGAACCTTAGGGTATATCTATGATAAACATAAAAAGAGTGAATATTCGGATACCTTCTTAAATATCTTATCAGACAGAATCATTAGCATTAATCATTTTCCGAAACTGTATAAGCTTAATGAGTATTATGAAGATAATAATACCGATATCTTATATGATCAGGAAATCACTGAATTGAGCCTTAGAAGTATATTTGATTATTTAGATCGGGAATCTTCCGAAACTCAGCAGAAGCAGGATGCTATTAACTTCCTCAAAGTCCTGGTAAGATATCACGAATCCAACCATTATAAAAACTACACAACAGCTCAGGAATTCATACAACACCTTAATGTTAACCGTGAATCCAAGCTTAGCAAAGAACAGTTTGTTAACATGGTAGGAGGATTACGCGATATGGGAATTCTCATTGGTAGCAGTCGGGAAGGGTATAAAATCCCTACCAATCATCATGAAATAAAAAAGTATGTGCAGCACGGTAATTCTATTGTCATTCCTCTTCTGCGGCGGATCAGCGTATGCAGGAGTGCCATTTTACTTGCCACTAATAATTCCCTGGATATTTTAGATGATCCTGAATTTGAGACGCTAAAGCAGATTATTGACAAAATTCATAGCCGATTAGTTGATCAATAAATGATTTTCTAATTATCGCTCGTAATTAAATAAACGAGAGCAGATTAATATCTACTCTCGTTTATTTAATTATTAGCAATATTGAAATTCAACAGATTATATAGGATAATCTTATCGCTAACTCTGATATACTGCTAGTAAATAAATTACAATATATATCACTAGTCAGCTTCATCATTTTTATACTTTTTCCTAATTAATGCAATTAGTTTTTATGCGTCATTAATTGCATAATCATAAAGAATCTTAGTTAATTCTTCATCACTTAATCCTTTATTCACATCATTGTTTGAATCTTCAATAGCATCCAAAAAATAATAAAAATCAAATAAATTAATGTATTTAACGTTATTATTAAAAAATTCAGAAGCACCTTCAGTTTTTTCTATCTCAAAAAAACCTAAATTACCATTCAGATCTAAAGGTTCTTCCATATAAATTTCAACAACTTCAGAATCAAGGTCTATTAGTTGTTCGTTACAGAAATCCTTATAAGATCCTCCAGATCTGAAATATTTTACCAATTCTAAAAGTTTCATATATAAATTTAAATTATTTTTTACCCCAGATTGAAAATCCGCCTCATTCTTCCAAGATGTAAAGTCTTCCCAAATATGCCTCCAGGAACATTTGGATGTTGACTTTGTGGAACCAATTGCATAAATCCTTTTAAATATAACGGTGCCAAACCCAATTTGCAGAAAACTTTCAATTGCTGATCTTAATAGCATAAACGAGAGTAGAATCAATCTACTCTCGTTTCATTGTTGTTTATTCAATAACTAAAGTCCAATTGATTAATATATAATCAGTATATTTCAATTTCATAATTTTCAAGTTTATTACTTGTGGCCATATTCGATATAATAAATAAGGTTGTCGGATAGATTATAACAACCTTATTTTCAAATTATCTCTCTTCCTCTATCAATTCCAAAAATAGAGTTTGCAAGTCTTCATTAAGTTTTTCATCATTATTTTCTGTTGTAAGAATAAAATCATTTTCTATATCGTCAACGTAAGTTGTCCCATCAAGTATTCCTAACACGTGTGATAATGTATTAATTTCTACGATCTTTAAAAATTTTATAAAAACTTCTTTTTCTATTTTTGATAAATTTATATATATGGGAAGAATACCTTTCCAAACTGGATCACTTGCTTCCTCAGTATTATCAAGCAAATCTCGATATAAATTTAAATTTCCTTCAATAACATCTCTATTGAAAATTTTAACTAATTCTTCTGATTTCATATGTTTAAATAATTTTTGATAATTATTATGGAATTACTCTTTTGGGTCTAGCAAGCGCTTCTGGAAATGCTGTTTTATTTGCTTGAATCAATTCCTGAAGGGCACTATTAGGTATGCCTTGTTCTCCGTAAACACGTCTTAATTCAAAAACATCTCTGGCCACAACTTGGCGCGCACTTGTAAATCCTTTCGTACTTCGTGAAACAATTCCATTGGGACCTAAAAATCGGTGTCCTACTGCTGGAATCAGAATAGTTGGGGCAGTTTTATGCTCATATCCAGCAACTAATTTCTTCATTATAGCACTTTGACCTACATGATGTGCATCTAGTCCTGCTTCGAGTCCCTTCATTTCATTATAAGCTCCTACTTTCCATATATTACTTTCTTCTTTTGCGATTAAGCCTGGCTTTTTTAAAGCAATTCCTCCAACAAGTCCCACGCCCATTGCCAGATATCTGTTTTGTGGCTCCCAGTTACTTATTACCTGACCTGCAATATCGTATATACCAGCAGGATCGCCTGCTCCACCTATCATTTTTATAGGTCCATCATTACAATGTCCGCAACTAGCTCTACTATAGGCAAAATCACTTTTCGAATTCCAACTTCCCATATAGGAATTGAATTGATTCTGAGCCTGCAATCCCCAGAAAAAGCTGCTTCCACTTAATACTACCTCAGGAATGTCAATATATCCATCCAAAGTAGTATTAAGACTGGTATAACTTCCATTATACCCTAATCCGATATTATCAGAGCTTACAAAACTAGTTCCTGTATTGCTCCAGCTGCCTCCTAAATTAAACGTATTGTTAAAGAAGGTTGAACTCGAAGATGTTGCGCCTCCGCCACCTCCTGAATATACTGCTCCAAAACCATAGCTATCACCATACCCTACATTGTCACCCATACCCATCCAGTTGGGATTCAAACCAGGGCTCTGCTGGTAATCTAACGGTGAGTCTCCACCTGCCCTTGTCAGCCTCCTTGGAGCCATTCCGTCCGGATCTATAAAGTTGACAGGATTATTATACGCATAGTTATATGGACTGTGCCTGCGCATCATTTCAGCCAGCGGATCCATCACGCCCCATCTTCCAAGGTCCGGCATATACATCCTGGCTCCAAAATCGTACATCCCATTTTCCTGGAGCTCACTTCCTCCAAACTTATAGTTATAGGTAGGAATGCTGCTGCTTCCGGTATTATACTGCTGGTGTTTCAGGCCGAAAGGATAATAATTGTTTTCCTCAAGGACGGAAGCAATACCGTTAACAGAGGTAAAAGATAAACGGATATTACCCGCATGGTCAGTATAATGATATACATACCTCGATCCTACAGCATCATAATATCCTCCTTCGGTAGGAAAGAACTGAAGCACTCCGTTTTCATACTGAAAGCCATCCAGGTAATCTACGGTTTTACCCGGTAGCCTTTTCCTTAATTTGCTTCCGTCCGAGCTGTATAGATAAACCGTTTTATCTCCCTTTACATCCTGGATAATCACCGGCAAGTTAAGAAAATTATAGGATATGCCGCTGATGCCTTTATCCGGTAAACGCGTGATATTCCCGTTACCGTCATACGCTATGGCCTGGCCGTTACCAGAAATTGGATAGCCGCTTCCGGCATTTCCCGAACCTGTCTCTGAAACATAAGAGAGCTGATTGGAGGATTCTGCATTCTGGTAATGGTAAACAAGGTCATCCATGACTTCCGCAGATGTTCCCTGAAGTTTGCCGGTACGGTTCAGGCGGGTAATATTTCCATTCAGGTCATATTCAAGGTATTCACTGTATTCGCGGCTGTAGGGGTTGTTAACATCCTGGTAAAAGCCTGCACGCATCCTGCTAAGATGATCATACACAAAACCATAACGCCGGAGGTTGCCGTCACTCTGCTTACCGGAAGTTTTCCAGTCTACTTCGGTAATGCTGCCATTATAAAGGGGCCTGACCTTCATTTCCGGATAAACGCTGTTAGGTGTCTCTGCTCCTTCACGCGCTATATACCGGATGTTATATCCGAACAGGTCACTGCCTAAATCAGAAGGTTTATTGATCCCGGTGAGCCATCCTCGGATATTGTATGAGTAATCAATGCTCTGAAGATTGCCGCCTACCTTTTTATTGGTAATTTGCCCCAGGTCATTATAGGTATTGTCGGACAGGAGTTCTTCAGCCTGCGCATTGATTTGATGGTAATGCTGCCTCAGGCGGTTCTGGCTGTCGTATACAAAACGATGCCTGATCACCGTTTCGGTATTGGTGTCCAGTCTTTTGTGGTATGTCAGGCTTTGCTTCATCACGCCTGAGAAATCGATTTCCGATTCCGTCCGGGTGTATCCTCCCAGGTGGTTTTTGCCGTAGGTGCCTACGGGCCTTGCTTTCTGGTCGTACCAGATGAAGGAGGAAGACCAGCTGTCGTTTTCTATGTTTTTGGTATAGCCGGCCACAGGAAGGGACTGTACGCTCCTGGAGGTGGTATAGCCGTTGGAGGTGATGCTTACCGGTGCCTGGGGAAGAGTCGCCTGCTGGAGCACGGTAGCGGGAACGGCAGGCGAGCCGGCAGGATAGCGGTCATAGTAATTGACGGACATGACCGTCATGCCCGCGGTAGGGAAAGCGGCATTGGTGTAATAGATGTCCAGCCCGTTAAGGGAAAACGGCGTATCTGTGCGGGACTCGTTGTTCAGGGCATTGGACGACATATTGTCCAGGGTGGCCTGCAGGGAGGAGCGTGATGCGGCAGAGGAAAAAAGGCCGCTGTAGGCCACCCTTCCCTGGCTGTCGTACTTCACAAAGGACCACTGCTTGGAGGCCTGGTTCGCATCCTGGGTAAGGACCGCCCGGCCCTGCTTATCATATACCACAGACTCCCATGCCGATTTGCCGGGAAGCCTCTTTTCCACCAGGCGGTTGTAGCGGTCATAGCGGTACTGGTAGCACAGCGCATCCAGCTGGCTGCCAAGCTCAGCCAGGGTGCTGAAGGCCACCTTGGGAGGGATGGCCAGGACCAGGTTGCCAAAATCATCATACACATAATACGTATCGGCATACGGAGCGGATCCGCTGCCGGTTGCCTTCCTGACCAGAAGGGTCTGCCCCGAGGCATTGGAGAACACCTGGGTCTCCCGGTCATCCTCATCACGGGTGGTTTTTTTGACCAGGGTACCGGCCCTGTAATAGCCCCCGGAGGTATAGCTGTTGTCCGGTGCCAGGCCTATGCTCACCTCATTCATCCCGGTGCTGCTGTTCCAGGCGGTGGTGGCGGTAAGCCTCCTGACCTCGGATGCGGCATTGGCCCCGTAGCTGAACTTCAGCGTATGGCCGCTGCCCATTGCCCAGTCGGCACCGGGATGGGCCTGCCTGAGGACCCTTCCCAGCGGGGACTGCTCTAAAGAAGCCTCAGCGTAGGCATTGGGAACCCCGTAATAGGCACCTGCCGAACTCCCGGTGATGCCCTGCAGGGCTCCGCCCTGGGAATCGGCCGGGACCGGGAGGTAGGATTTTACCTGCCTCCCGGAAGCATCGTACTCCACCGGGACCACCAGGTCCTTGCCCCCTGCCGTGGCCTGGATCAGGATTTCCTGGCGGGTCCTGCCCAGCCCGTCCATATACTGCACGGACTGCACCTGCCGCGCCCCCGGATTGGTGGCGCTCACCGGCTCAAGGTAGCTCCTGGTATACACATAGTTCTCCGAGGAGCTCAGGCTCTGCCCAAACACAATCCCGGATCCCGATAGCAAAACAATATATAATAGTCGTTTCATGTTTCAATGGTTTTAATTTTCAGTTACTGCCTGAATCTTTAATTACTGCCTGTTGTTGTACTTCACTTCCTTCACCCTGTTGCCGTCGGCATCGGTTACCGATTCCAGCCTTCCAAAGGCATCATACCGGTAGGTTTCCCTCAGG
>Ga0308167_1000435_pt1 | contig 75283 bp, 71 predicted proteins | sample PhyCR1_2_FD_202138 | JGI IMG/M metagenome (GOLD analysis project Ga0308167, IMG submission 202138) | Phyllosphere microbial communities from UC Gill Tract Community Farm, Albany, California, United States - DLSLRC.R1 | ecosystem: Host-associated > Plants > Phyllosphere > Unclassified | place... | reverse complement strand
TCGCAGTCGAAGATCACTAAGTCGATGTTCTCGTTCATGTTCAATGCTCCCATCGCCGACAAAAACTTCTGACATCCACACAGATAGTCAGTGGCCGTGCAGGAGTCGACTCAGTCGCGCCTGCATACCCTCGGACCCCTCGCCGTGGCCAACTTTTGAACCCCGGGTAACGAGGGCCCAACCTCTGCGCTCGTCGCCACACGCCTGAACGCGAACCATCGCAATCAAGAGTGTACATGCGTACACATTACTCTGCACGGATCCTCCTCCCGAGGCATACAACTGAAGTTTTACGTGGATGACCAACTGTTTACGCATGCGATGCGCGCCCAGCACTGATCACACGCTCGCTAGAACATGGTCTAGCGGACGAACTGTGATGACGTGTAGACGTTCTGGAATCCTAGAACCGTGAGTACTTATGGAGTGGGATCTGTGGCTCGGCAGCTAGGCGTGAGCGTGCGCACACTGCACCACTGGCACCAGAGCGGAGTTGCTGCACCATCTGGGCGGACCAGTGGAGGGCATAGAGCCTATTCGGCGGCTGATGTGGCCCGACTGCGGAGAGTCTTGTTGTTCAGAGATCTTGGGGTCCCGCTACGACGGATCCCCACCTTGATACAAGCCGGGGCCGCCGAGCGAAGAGACGAGCTTGAACGTCGCCGACGCGAGCTGGCGCTAACGATCCTCCACCTCCAGAGCGTCGACGAGGAGGTCGAACAGCTGCTCGCTGCCGAGAAACAAGGCATCCTCATGCCTGTCGCGACGCAGGCGCAAATCTTCGGAGCTCAGTGGGACCCACAGTGGACAACCCAAGCACGCGAAAGATGGGGTGACTCATCGCAATGGGCGGAGTACACGGAACGTTCCGCATCCCGCACCGAGGACGACTGGCGCAACGTCGCATCCTCTATGGAAGCGGTCACCGCTGCCCTAGTAGAGGTTAAGCGCGGGGGCGTCGCACCAGGTAGCGAGCGAGCCAACGCTGTCGCGGAAGAACACCGGGAAGCGTTGAGTGAGTACTTCCACTGCACCCATTCGATGCATGTCCTCATCGCGGTCCGCTACGTGAAGGAACCAGGTCTGCACGAATACTACGAGCAGGCCGAACCGGGACTGGCCGCGTGGCTCAAGCAGGTGATTGACGCGAACGCTTGCGCCCATGGGGTGGACCCGACCAATGCCGTGTGGCAGTGAAAGCTCAGGTGAATCTCTTCAAGGCAACGTCGATGATGTCCCGGCTCGGAACGTGCAACGCGTCGGCTGCTGTTCGGCCTGTAGCGGTGAGGTAGGCGTCGACGAGCCGGTTCCCGGCCGCGTAGCCAGCCCCCGTCGGTAGGCCCACCGGTTCACTGCCGAACCGTCTAGCGGACTCATCGCCATGAACCCACGCTGTGAAGTTCTGCATGCCACCAATATCTAGCCCGGAGACGACTTTCTCGAGGACTACATCGTCGCGGAGGTGAGGGACGCCGATGGGGGTATATCCGGGGTCGCCGTACAGTTGCCGAGCGAAAGCATCAGCCAGACCTTCGGAAACGATCTGCTCACCGACCATCACAGCGGCCGGGTCCCACACGACTCCTCCTGGTGCGTAGCGCAGGTTGTGGTTTAGCTCGTGGACGGCGGCGGCCTCGATCCGGGCGAGGTTCTCATCGGTCGGCCAGAAGGTCAGCGAGATATGGCCTGGGGCGCTACCGTTGCCACTAAAGCCCCGTAATGGACCCATGAAGTACTCATCATCTGGGTTCCCCAGAACGATGAGGACGACGATATCGGGGACGGTGATCCCCGGGGTGGCAGCGATCTGGGTATCGACGGCGCGCGCCAGTGCTGTCTCGACCCGTTCCCACACATCAGCGTTGCGAAGTCTTGTGAGCGCGCTAGTTACTTCTTCGACTCGCCGGTCCAGAGGAAAACCGAAGCTCAGGGCGTGCATCGAGGCGAGGTCGACGTCACCCGGAAAGTACCGGAACATCCCCTCTATTGGGGCGAGCATGTGACGCAGGAGGTCTGCTCGATCGTTAATGGGGGCCGTTAACACTGCTTCCATGCCGGTGCTGGTATCGAGAGTCGTAATAGTCATGGGATCGACAGTAAAGACTGACGTCGCGTGAGGTTCAACCCCCGCCACATGAGCACGAATGCCCATCGGCTTGCGCGCAGCGGGGGTGACATCAAACGCTGCGAATAGACCGCCACTTATCGCTGCGATCCACACCGGAGACCTGCTCGTGAGGTCCGTCCCACAACCAAGGAACTGGGACGGGGACCGTCGACTACCCAGTCTCGTGACAGGCGCGGTTTCGTTGAGCCAAAGCGCTCAGGAGCGAGGCGCCAGTGGAGGCATCATTGACGGTGATGACCACGCGCCGCTCGCCACTTCGAGAAATGTCGACAGCTTCCCCGCCGCGAATGATCACCCCCACCGTCCCACTGGGCTGTGTGAGTGAGGTGCGAATGCCCCAGCCACCAAACTCCCGGAGAGGACTGGCCACCACTCTCGACTCGGCTCCCTCGACCTCGTCTGCCGGAACATGAAGTCGAGGCCACCCCAGGATTGCTTGAGCAGTCAGGCCTTGAGAATCGACTTTCACTCGCCAGACCAACATGGTGGACACCAAGACCAGGATTACCACTCCTAGTATGAATCCGAACCAGGAGCCACTGAGCCAGGAAGTCCAAGCTAAAATCCCCAAGACGGCGGTTCCTACAAGGGCGCCGACGGCGATGAATTTCGGGGTCGGAGTCACCCGCTTGATCCACACTGCGCGTTCATGGGTACCAAGCTCGGCTTTGTCTCCTGCTACTGGCCCCGTCGCCGGAAGCCTTGCATCACTCCCCGCAGTCAAGGCAGCCGCGGCACCCGCCAAGAGCCCGAGAACTACGGCGCTCATCACGTATGCGTCGAAGCCTTCCGGTACCGTGCCGGATCCAGTGTCGAGCTGAGCTGCCAAGGGAGCCAGCAGGAGCCCTGCGAAGAACACCGACTGACCCATCGCGAGACCCAGCACCAATCGGCGCACCAACAATGTTCTCCCGGTAGTCAGCGCGAAGACAGCGAGCGTCACCAAACTAAGGATGGCCATGCCCCCGTTGGTCCACAGCAACTCATCGACCGGCCCGCTGCGGTTTACCTCATCCCCCCAGTGCAGTGCCACATCTCCAGGAAGACGGGGCAACCAACGGAATACCAGCACGAATGCTGCGCCGGTCACAAGTATCGGTAGAAGGACGCCCCACACGAGTCGCCGGCCCAGATAGGGCATAGCAGGAGTCTGAGTGGTCGTCTCTGATGCCCTCATGCAGTTTCCCCTGTAGGTTGTTCGATCATTTTGGCGACTGCTGAAAGTGGCACTCCCAGGCGTCGGGCTTCTTCCCGCACTGCTTCCAGAGATTGTGTCAATCCTTGATATTGGTCCGACGTACTGGCAGTGACCACCGCCCCTCGGCCTCGCCGCAGGTCGATGAGGCCTTCGTCGCGCAACGATTGGTAAGCATGGAGCACGGTGTGCTGATTGACCTGAAGCGACTCTGCCACCTCCCGGGCCGAGGGAAGGCGCTCACCGTTGGGTAGATCACCGGATAGCACTGCCAGCCGGACCTGGGACGCCAACTGCTCGAAGAGCGGCTGGCCTGAACTGATATCCACTCGAAACAGCATGAATTAACTTTAGTTGTTATAGACCAATTATAACAATAGTCAGAGGTTAGCGTTCTGCGAACCGGGCTATAGGGGACCGTCGTGACCACCATTAGATCCAAACGGTATTGGCCGCAGACCGCGGCAGACGTGTCTTATAACCTGTGTGTGGCAGGCCCGGCGAGCCGGATCTGCCCGCCCCACTGCACGAAGGGCGATCGTCCGACACGCAGTAGGGCTGACATTCATGGCTACGAATAAACCGCCACCTATTGTTGCGATTCACAATATGGAGTGGTTTTGGGGTGGGGGAGTGCCGGTGAGCGATCGACTTACGGGCGGTTCACGAAGAGTCACGCTGGTGTTGCCCGAACTCAGCAATTAGAAGGGCATCTCGCTCATGGAAAGTTCTCCATGTTGAGTTCACATCGACCCAGCGCACCGGCTGGCCAGGTTCCGAGTCCAGTTCCAGGGCGGGATCTGCAATAGCCCAGTAGGACAGACTCAACGTCGCGGGCCAATCCCGCCGATACGCCCGCACCGACGCGAATGCCGGCCGCCCGGCCAGGATGGGATGAATTCCAGCTTCTTCGGCAAGTTCCCGGACCGCTCCTTCACGTGGGGTCTCCCCTACCTCGACTTTCCCACCAGGGGGCACCAGCCCACGCCAACGGTGTTCAACGACGAGCAGGCGTTGGAAGTCGGGGGTAAATACCCACACGTCACTCGCTAGTGGTTGAGGCTCAGCAGCCCATTCCGCCTGGAACCACGAGTGGACTCCGTATTCTGCGGTGTGGGCTCTGTGGATATCAGCCTTCGCTGCTTCGATCACACGCTTCTGGTACACAGGTGCTTTCCGTTCGTGGCCGACTCGATGGTGATCCGCGTGAGTGCAATCTCGGCGCACGCCCGCTTCGTGAGTTCCTCAGCTTTCACGCGTTGCTCATCCACCCCTAAGAGTAGAGCGCACCAGACACGACCTCTTTACAGCCCGATAACCGATCCCCAAGTGAACGTTCTCCATCGCCGCTTGGTGCCAGGTGTCTCGCAACCGGCGATTAGCACACGAAGCTCTCGAGACACTATTGCGAGACTCCTGGATGTATCGGTTGCTGCGAGATCTCGTGGATTTCAGGCGGGGGAGAGGTGCCGCACCTCGCTGCCTCGCAACCTCAGGGTTGCGAGACTGGGTCCGAATAATTTTCTGCCTTACAGGCTTGTCCAGGTTGCAGCATAGGGGTATCAGCGGTGTGTCTGCCCATCAAGCAGCTCCCGGATGTATGCAGGTACTTGCAGGGTGTTGCGTTCCGACGAGGTAACGAATCGCAGTGCTTGGCCTTCACCGAGGGTCATTTGTACGGGATCCGGCATCTCTGCTGCATACACCGCGAGTTTCTGTCCGCTGCCATGGTGGTCCGTCACGCGGGTGACGAAAGCAGGGTCGGCAAGGGTGAACCCTGCTTCCTCCTGGACTTCACGGATGACGGCTTCTCGTTCTGACTCGCCTGCTTCAAGTCCTCCACCTAGGATGCTCCAATGCCCAGGCCATGCAATTGTGGGCTTCTCATCACGCAGCTGCATAAGGACCGCCCCATCAGGGCGCCGGATGATTGCTAGAACTCCGCGTTGATCCATGTCACTCACGGTACGGTCAATTTTCTTGGTTGCAAGGAGGCCCGGTAGCGCGAACTAAAACTGGCGTTGCACTAGGAGGTCTCGGAGCGCTACTGGGTAGCGAAATCCACGATGATCCGATGTGGGTCGTTCACCAGTTGCAGCTGATATTCGGTCTCGGCGTTGAGCCCGATGAAATAGGTGCCCATGCCTTCAAAAAGCATTCCAAGTGAGACCTCAGCGACGAGATCACTCTGTGGTGGGTACCAGTGCTCCCCTGAATGCAGCTCGGGGGCGTGTTCTGGGTCGTCCTCCACCATGCCGTTTACTCTGAGCTCAAGGACTTCGAGGCCTTCCATCTGATCCGAGGTATCACCCACATCGGGCATACCATCGATGGCTTCGTCAACGAATCGGGCGTAGACACTTGTGGGTGGGGCGTCGGAGAACTCTAGGACCAGTCGTTCGTACCCCTGGTGCTGCCCATGACGAACAGCGATCAAGGTGCTTCGTTCCTCCTGGTCGGCTGCAAACTCGTCGTCCTGGGGTCCTGCTCCGAATTGGCTGAAGTCAGGCGCGTCGTCTCCAGAGGCCTCCGAGGGATCGCCGTCGCCATTGTGGTCCTCGGAGGTAGTGGGCTCGTCTTCTGGTGCCGTGGAATCCTCTGGTTCTGATTCGGAAGATTCCGCTTCTCCATCGGTCTCGGTGTTCTCGGGGGAGGGCTCGGGTGTCTCGGTCTCTTGGGGGCTGCTTTCTTCCACCGTGGGTGACGGGGAGGCCGAGGGCGCTGCCTGTTCAGGGTCCTCATCCGGGGACCCGCAGCTTGCCAAGACAAGGGTCCCAGCGGCGATAGAAGCGGTGAGGAATGTGGCGCGGTGGCTCATGGGGTTCTGTCTCCAAAGAGGCTTCGTGGCATAGGCGTGACTTCACCGTAGACCGGTCCGGTTACTCGTCGGCAACCTCTAGGGCGAATCGTTAGCGGCTTGTGACTAGGGGGAATGCGTCGATGCGCCTGAGCATGGGCAACTTGCGTGAGGGATCGTCAGCCGCTTGTGACGAGCGGTATCGGCGGACGCGCGAGTGAAACGGCCTGAAAAGTATCGTCCAACCAAGGGTCGCGAAACTATGCAGTTGGGCATGAATCTTTACATCTGGGATCGGTAGGGCGACGGCGAGAACTTTGTGCGAGGTCCATCATCGGCGATTTTTTCAGGCGGCGGTGGATGAGGGGACCTAGTTAGTGGGGCGCGTATACCCCGCCCTAAAAAAGGCCCGGTGAAGGATCCTCAATCGTTCGCGTTCTTCTCGCAGCTAGCACCGTCCCCTCCTAGCTCCAGGGAGCTCCCAGGCCACGACCACTGCGTGTCCACGAAAGCTCTCTAGTGTCGTGACTACCTCTTGAAGGTGCGAGTGATTCAGTAGACCCCACGTCCGGAATCAGTGTTCCCTCACACTCCGGCCGCGAGGTTTGCGCGTTCCTGGCGCAAGTATGCGATCTCAGCGCCGGGCTCGGAGCACCATCCTCCTTAGCGCCCGTCAAGGCATCCCCGGTCAAACGTTCTGTATCGCTGCTTCGTGCAGGTGTCTCACAACCGACGATGAGTGCATGAAGCTATCGAGACACAGTTGTGAGGCGCTGGGGGAAATCGTCCTCCGCGGGATTCTGCGGATCTTGAGCGGAGGAGAGGTGTCTCGTCCGCTGTCTTGCAACCTAAGGGTTGTAAGACTGTGTCCAGGCTCGTACGTGTGCCACCAAGAGAGGTTAGCCCGTGGGTGCGATGCTGTTGACGAGATCTCGTAAGGGTTAATCGGGGGCCATCAAGAAGATCCCGAAAACGATGTACGCTACACCGGGAAGGATCACAGCCTGGGTGGAGGTGGTGTTCTCCATCATTCGTCCTGCCCTGGGGTAGAGCTTCTTGTTCGTGCGAAAGATGAAACCTCCCACCAGTTTATGAAAGACAACGAGCACGATGCTCGTGATCAGGAAAAATAGACCGTCCAGGATATTGACCATAAGTTCCAACGCTATCTGTCGTCACAGCCCCTAACGGGGTGGCACACCCTTCCCTAGTGTTTTACGACGAAGATGATTGTGAGTCCGGCTGCGATCATCGCTATACCGAAGAAGATGGCGTAGATCCGGAAATAGATCGGATCAGTGTCCGCGAAACGGGGGTGTAGTTGGGTGGCCCATCGTCGTTGGGTGGCGTCGCTGGCTCTGCGGTGCGCTGCGAGGATGCCGATTCCTGCTCCGACGCAGGCCATGCCGATGATCAATGTCTGCATGTCGCGGAGCTCTCTAGTTCCTTTGGGGCAGCTGGTTTCAGGGCGGGCCGGAGCGGTGGTGTGTGGAGATGTCTCATCGACCGATAACACCGTAGACGACCGGGACGGCGCCGAAGACTATGAAGGCCACGCCAGTGATGACGACAGTGCTCGGTGTGGTTCGTCGTCCGAGGGACGTTCCAAGAGAACCGTAGATCTTCTCATTGATAGACACCGTCGCCTTGCGGACGGGGCTTTTGTACGCGAGGAGGAGGCACCCGATGATGATCGGGAGTGGGGCGACCAATAGTGCCGGTAGGTACATGGGCCGTCGCTTCCCTCGGCGGATGTCTTGTGTTCCGGACGGCCTTGGGTTCTGACTCTGCGGTGGGAGTCAGAACCCAAGGCCGTGTGGGGTTCTTTAGGCGGTCGCTGGACCGTCCCACTCTGGGCGACGTTTCTCGGGCCTCGATCCTCGGGCGAGCAGGATGAGCACGATGATCCAGCCGATGAGGGGGATGAACCAGAGGAAGAAGATCGGTCCGGGGAGTCCGGTGTCGTGGAACCTGCGCCAGGTCACCGCGAGTAAGGGTGAGATGGTGGCGGCCCAGATGAGGAAGTGCAGGATTGCGGCGATGGTGACGATGGTTCCTGCGGTGCCTTCGAACCAGATCTGGTAGGAAAACTCTGCGCTTCCGGCTGGATTAGAGGACTCAGTCACCACGTCATCGGCGAACGCGGTGCCCACAATGACAGCGGTGATGACTCCCAACCCAAGATGGATGAGGAAGAGTATGAGCCAAGGCCACCAGAACTCGCCCCGGGTGGAGTACCCCTTGAACTGCGCGTAGTTCTTGAAGAAAGAGCGGATGGTTTGCCCTGGACCGGCGGGTAGTGGCTCGTAGTTCCTCCGCGGCCGTAGCGACGAAGCGCCATGGGGTTCGTAAGTCATTGGGCTCCTATGGATGCTGTGGAGTCTTGAGGTTCGTGGATGCGGGCCGGATAGAGGGCACCAGTTCGCCGGGTGCCCCACCTAGAGGAAGCTTCGATGGGGCACCCGCAGTCTTAAATATTGTTTCTAAGCGAATCACTAAGGTGTAGCTGTGAATCCATAAATAACTAGAACGACACCAAATATTGCAAAAGCGACACCAGGATAAATTGCCGCATTCGGCTTAGTCCTATCAGCGAGAAAGTTACCTGGCTTTCCGCCGCGCTCCCGGTGAGACTTCATCATCGAAGAAGTTATTTGTTTTCTGAATACAATAAATACTATACCAAATATAATTATAGCAAATCCAGCTATTATTGCCGGAATAAACATATCTCTATCTTTCTCTAAAGAGTCCAATTAACCATGGCGTTGCATCCCCCGCCTATGCCTGGGCTGTACGACGCTCCACCGTACCCTCCACCAGATAAGGCTGCCCCGCCTTCTACAGACGCTCCGACTAGGCCTATGGCGCCGCTGCAACTGAGGTCTCCACTGAGTCCCCCGTCGCCAGTGTCTCCAATGCCTCCGCCCAAATTTGCGCCGGCGCTTAGTTCTGTTCCAACACCCACTCCAACCTGCAGGTCACCGTTAGTGAAGCCGACTTCTGCGCAAATTACGGCGCAACCGGAAATCGACGCGTTCCAGTACGCAAGTCCCGTGGGATCAACATAATTGATCGGGTTTCCCGCTGCGTAGAGATACTGGCTGTTCTCAGCACCCGAGGGGTCGGGTTGGGTGAATCGGCCGGTGGTGGGGTCGTAATACCGGTGGCCCATCTTGTACAGCTCAGTTTCGAGATCATATTGAGCTCCGGCGTAGCGGAAGATGTTCTCCTCCGCCGCGCCCTCCGTGGTGACTCGTTCCTGACCATAGGGGTCGTAAGAGTACCCACCGGTCTTCTCACCGTCCCCGTTCAGGAGGACGACCACGCTGCCGAGGTGATCGGTGACGTAGAAGGTGCGCTCACCTTCCTCCACACCAGTGTCAGCGTCGGTTTCTGTCGCAGCGATCAGTCCGCCACCCTGTGGTGTCCGAGAGTAAGTCACCCCGACCTCTGGGTCGTCCGCGTCTGCGGTGCGGTGCAGTCCTAGGTCGGAGCGGTACTCCATTTGATCCCCGTAGACCTTGCGGTTGTTGTTCGATTCACCGAAGATCTCCACCTCTGTGGCATCTCCATCGAGGGTGAAGGACTGGGCGTCCTGGCGCGCCCCATAGGTCGCTTCCAGCCCGGTATCTGGGTTAGAAGTCACGTTGCCAGCCTCGTCATGGGAGACATCATCTCCATCAATAGTGGCCAACTGGTTATCCGCATCGTAGGTGTAGCTGACATCTTCGCTGTCTCGTCTGGTGTCTCCGGTGGAGGATGCTTCGGTGCGGTTGCCTGCACCGTCGTAGGCGTACTCCCACGACGCATTGGACTCACCATCGGCATCGACTTCTTCTGCGGCGGTGAGCCGGTTCTGCGCGTCGTAGGTGTAGGTGGTGACTGCCTCAGCTGGGACACCTTCTTCAACGTAAGAGGTCTCGGACTGAATCAAACCCCGGTCAGTGCCATCCGCGTCCGAATAGGTGTATCCCACATCGAAAACCACCTCGTCGGTCGAATCCGTGACTGTGATCTGTGTGGGCCGGGAGGAGGCATCGTATTCGATCTCCTGGATCGCTCCACCAGGAAAGACCCGCTCGGTGGGGTTGCCCTTGGAGTCGTAAGTGAACGCCACGCAATCTCCACCGGCGGAAGCTGGGGAATCTGCTGAGCAGGACTCATCCGAGGCTGCCCCCGGCAGAGTGAGGTACTGCATCTGCGCGGCCGCGTCGAAAGAGGATCGCTCCACACCGCTGATTGCGCTGGTGTCAGCAAACGAGGTGGTTGACCGCACAGGCAGGCCCCGGTCATCTACGCCGTGGTTACGGGTGAAGTTGTTTTCATCTTCGGCGCCGGTCTTTTCGGTGAAGGCTTCGGTGAGCGGGTCGCCGTAGATTTCTGCGCCGCCGGTGCGTTTGGTGAGGTAGAAGTCTCCCCAGCCGCTGTCTTCCCAGACGAATGGTGCGGCCTGTTCAAGACGGTCATGGACCGTATCGAGCACTACCGTCTCATCGCCATCGGAGAGTGTTACGGGTCCGAAGTTCTGCCCCACGTAGTACTGATAGGTGCTTTCAGTCCCATCGGGTCCGACCACGCTGGTCGGACGACTGATCGAGTCATAGCTGATCGTGGTGACACCGAGTGAGGGCTGGTCGATCTCGATGAGGTCCCCATCATCGGAGTAGGTGAAGCTGGTGGTCTCACCATTGGCGTTGGTTGCTGAGCAGGTGAACCCAGCAAACCCATTGCACACGCTGCGGTCAGAATCCTCACGGGTGTAACTGAACTCCTCGACGCCGCCGGATTCGTTGGTCACCCCGAGGAGGTTCCCCGCCGCGTCGTAGTCGTAGGTGGCTTCGTTGCCTTCGGTGTCTTCGGCGCATTTCACCTGGTACGGGGTGCCGGAGCCCCCGTTATCGCAAGCGTCACCGACTTGATAGCTCGCCGAAGCAGCCGCACCAGTCGGCAGAGAGATCCCCGTCCGGTTGCCGGCCTCGTCATATTCATAGACGCTGATATCCCCGGCTGCGCCACCAGTTGAGGCCCCGCTGGTTGAGGAGGTGAGGTCGCTGTTGGCGTTCCACTCCTGTGAACGCTCACGACCCAACTGATCGGTCGCGCTGATCTGGCGTCCCTGATCGTCGAGCTCAATGGTGGACTCGTTGCCGGCCCGGTCGGTCACCACAGCTTCACCGTCTCCGTAGGAGAAGGATTCTGTACGTTCTTCCGCCCCCAGAGTTCCGGAAGAATCCAACACGTAGTACCGCTGATAGGTCAGCTCTGAGACCCGGTCATCGGAGTCATAGGCGACCTCGAGTCCAATTTCGGAGGCGGTGTGGTTGAACTCCGCGCGCAGCTCAGTGAGTAGGTCGTCACTGTTGTAGGTGTAGTTGATCTTTTGCAGCGTCTCCGCATCAGACCCGCTGCCTCGAATGTAGGCGGAGGATTCCAACATGCCGTCATCGTTCTGTGTGTAGACCACCCGACGCTGCTCATCAGGCAGCACATAGGTGATGGTGTCGGCGTCGTCGTCATATTCAACTGTCGTGACTCGACCGGCAGGGTCTTCGACCTCGGTGACCCGGCGGTCCTCGTAGGAGTAGCTCATTCCGACTCCGTTACGGTCGGTGGACTCCATTAGATAGCCACCAGCGTTGAAGTGCATCTGCTGACCAGTCCGGTGGTAATCGATGATGAACTCATTATCTTCTGTGCGTTCCACAGAGGCATTCAAGCCCGCAGGGGAGTCGTAGGTGCTCTCATCGTCGGTGGTGAAGAACTGGTTGAACCCGGACCCATCACGGAACCGCAGAGCCCCATCAATGGACCGCACGCCGGTGTCTTGGCCGATGCCGGAGCGCCAGGTGCCGCCGAGGGACCCCGAAGTGGTGTCCCGAGAGTTGTAGTGATCGGTATACATCGCTGGCACCCCAGCGGAGGAAAGCTCCGTCTGGGTGGCACCGATGACCAGGTTGCCGGTGGCAAGGTTCACCCCCGCGGTAGTGTTCGAGAACAGCTCCACCGTGTGCATTGAGTAATAGGGCAGGACCCCGAGCATCTCGGAGACGTCCACGTCGGCAGCGACCGCGTCATCATCGGCCTGAGCTTCACGGCGCTGGAACTGTTCGACCTCTTCTTCAGATTCCTGCTCACCCCACTCGCCATGAGGTTCCTGCTGCTCGAAATCCCGGTTGACCTCCTCGGGGGCCTCCCAGATCTCGAGGTTCTCGTACTCCTGGGCTGTGCGGTCGATCTCTTCCCGCACTTGCGCATCAGGGGCAGCCTCCTCGGTAGCAAATGCGGGGGCAAGCCCACCGAAAGTAGCGAGTACGGCGGCGGAGAGAGAAAACCCCGCAATCCGTTTCGCCATTGAAGGACGAGACGCACCACGGGGTGGGGTTGAAGACGACGGAGGAGAGGGCAAGGGCGGGGGTGGGTGTGCAGTACTCACGCGCGGCTCAATTCGATAGTCACGTAGATAAAAGTAAATATAGACAAAAGTAACTATCAACTTGAACGCTGTAGATATCACCGCAACAGAAGCTAATTACCACCTGAAACTATCCTGAACAAAAAGCGAACGTCAAGATATTTATGCATACGGATAGCTATTTCTCTCCCGTGAGGAGCGTCGACCAAGTAGTCTTGACATGGGAGGATGTCGCTACGCAATCGGAGAGTACGACTGGATAGTGACGCTCGTGTCACGATTCTTGTGTGGAATGCATGGCTTTATACGGCTTGATTGAGGCTCCGGATCTGTGTCAGGGTGCGATTTTCTGGCGGAAAAGTGAGGAATTCTTTTGCGGCGACGCAAGTCATACAGCGCGAGCCTGTCAGCGTTCTGAGATGAACGGGCGCACCTCCGTGCGACACAGGGAAACGCGCACTATATGGTTTCGAAGCGTCTATACGGTGGCAGACGAGGGCAACTGACGTTTTGCGTCTTGCGCATCTAGGCAAAGGAAAAACAATTTCGGACAACCAGGGATCAGGATGCGGGCTCGTGCTTCGCATCCTCGCGGTGCTGATTGGAGTGCCGCTGTTCATCCTCGTCATTGCCATTGGTGGGGGAGAGGAAGAGTAGCCGCAAGCTTTTTGCCGACCCGGCACCACCGAAGATAGCTCAGCCATCCCCGAGGAATACCAAGAGGCGATGGAATCCGCGGCCGCTGAATCCGGTCTCTCGGTCGATCTTCTGGCCGCGCAGATCGAGGCCGAATCAGGATGGGACCCAGAGGCTACAAGCCCTGCAGGAGCCCAAGGGCTCGCGCAGTTCATGCCTCAGACCTGGGCCAGCTACGGCGACGGGGGAGACCCGTTCAACCCCGAAGACGCAATAGCAGCTATGGGCCGCTATATGGCCGCTGTGTCCGAGGAAGTATCCGGCTTGGCGGTAATGAGCGCGAGCTAGCCGAACTCGCCTTAGCGGCCTACAACGCCGGCCCAGGGGCCGTTCAGAACGCCGGGGGATCCCCGGCTTCCCTGAGACCGAAGAGTATGTAGACAAGATCATGGGGAGCGCCCAGGGGAACTACTCTGCCGACTGCTTACCCGTGGGTGGCCAGGAGATCGGAGAGCTTGGCAGAGGGGAGTGGACAAGCCCACTTCCCGGCGCGTCGATGACCTCGAACTTTGGTGCTCGATCCTGCCCGATTCTCAACGCCTTAAACTGTTCCGGCGGTGTCTCCGATCACCGGGGTATCGACTTCGCCGGCCCCTCCGGCGGGACCGTCGTCGCACCGATGGATCTAGAGATCCGCGCAACCGGCGTGATCGACGGTTGGGGACAACTCGGCTGGGTAGTCCTCGCCAAGCAGCCCGAAGACCCAGGGCTACACGTCGAATTCGCGCACTGCGCTGCCAACAGCATCGAGGTCAATCCCGGTGACACCGTTGCCCCAGGCACCCCGCTATGCACCCAGGGCAACACCGGCTCATCGGCAGGGGAGCACCTACACTTCCAAATCGGCACCCCCAACGGTGACGAGTCCATTCCAGGCTGGGAAAACCTCGTCGATCCCGCACCGCTACTGCGAGAAAAGGGCGTCAGTTAATGGGCCGGAACACGATCATCGGAATCATCGTCGCGGTGCTGCTGCTCGCCGCGGCCGGGGGAGCGTTCGCCTACGTCGCTATCTCATCGGATGAGCCGGCCGCGCAGGAGTCCGAGCCCACGCCGGACCCGACCCCCTCACAGGTCCAGCCCGAGCCGGCCGAAGAGACCTTGGATGGGGGCCAGGACGAAGATCCGCTAACGGATCGGGAGGCGATGGAGGAACTGGGGATGGAGGTCGCAGAGATTATGACCACCTGGGACCCCAACGAGGAATTCAACCGCACGGCCGCAGAGATGCGCGCCCGTGATCTCATGACCGAAGAGCTTGCCGAGTCGATCACCGCGCCCGAGTGGACACCGCCGGAGTGGATGCGAACGAGAGAGTTGAACTGATCCCGCATGCCCGCATCGGCTATGCCACCGTCGCCGGAGCGCTGATGTACGGATCGTTGAAATTTATCTGGTTCAACGCAGCCGCAGAGCGAACGCTGTGAAAGCTGCACGTACCGTTTTCCCGCGTCGTGCTCGGTGCCGCCGTGGGTGCGGCGTACTACTACACAGACAACCGTGCCCCGAGAAAGTCAGACAGCTCACCTCGTGTCCAATACTTAGCGACTTCGTTCCCCGGTCGAGGTAGGGGACTCGACTTTTGACTCTGAGGCAAGGTGGAGGCCCCGCTCGCGTGGTGTGTGGATTCAGAGGCGCTCGCGGAGGTCCACCACAACCCGGTTACCTAAGTCGTCGTCGAGTTGGACGTCGACGGACCCTAAGGCGGCGTCATCCGTACACGCGTCCACGCCCTCACGTGTACCGGTGATCACGGCGACTGCAACCTCGTCCTCGTTCTCATCCACGCTGTGCTGCACCCCGTCGCAATCGAAGTTGCCCACGTAGAAGTGGAACCCTAGGACGCCGTCGTCGATCACCTCATAGTCTCCCAACCTCACATAGTGTCGGTCGAAAAGTACTTCGACGGGTTCTTGGACCTCACCGCGCAATTCTTCCCCATACGACATCTCTACCAACTCACGATAAGGCTCCGATGAGTCGGCGCTGTGATGGGTGGGTTGCGTTGAGGGTTCGGATGCAGGTTCTGACACTGAGCGCTGGGGTGCCGGTTCTTCGCTCCCGCAGGACGTGAGCAGGAGGGCGCCCGTCGTCGCCACCGCAAGGAATGCGTTGTGTCGAATCTGTGCCGCGCTCATCGCTTCACCGTAGCGTGAAGGGTTTCAAGTTCCTATGCCTAATTGGGAGGCAGTTGCCACAGGCGGTTCTGTCCCCAGAGCGCCAGGGTCAAGAGCACGAGGCACGAAATTAGGGTTCTCAATAGTCCTCAATGAGGTCTTCACCCCGGCTGCCTCGATCTTGACGAATGGTGCTATCTCCGCGCTTACCAAGAATGCCCGCGGCGGATGTTCTGTGCGTCCCGCCGTATCGCCTCCAGTACTGTGAGAGAAGCTCGTCGACATCACTAGCCCGCGGGAGACGTACATGGCTGAAATACCGAATGAATCGGTCCACGAGAGTGGCCGGGGGAGACGCTTCACAATCCCCGGATTATGGACTGATGTGATGGGGCGACTGAGCATTCGAGCGCTGCAGCTGCTGCTGATCGGCGCCGTGGCAGCCCTGTTGGTGTTCGCCATGTTGAATCTGGCGGTCGTGGTCATTCCCGCTGTGCTCGCCATCATCCTGGCATCCGCGCTGTGGCCTCTGGTGCATCTTGCTCGGCGGGTTATGCCCACCGTATTGGCCGCCTGGACGGTTTTGCTCGGATCTCTGCTTGTGCTCGGTGGCGTGGGCACGGGTCTGTTCTTCTCGGTGCTCAATCAGTGGCCGACGTTGGTGGACCAGGCGAGCCAGGGGTTCGCTGAATTGCGCAACCTGGTCGAAGACCTCATGAGCAACTTCGGCATCACGATCGACCAGGGCCAGATCGACGGTGCCGTCGATTCGGTGACCTCCTTCGTCACTAGTTCCAGTTTTGGGTCGGGTGCGGTGAGTACTCTCGGGGCCGCAGGCAGCTTCATCACCGGATTGATCCTGCTTCTTGTGATCCTGTTCTTCTTTCTCAAAGACGGCGATCGCATCTGGGCGTTCTTCGTTTCTTGGACACCGCAACACTTCCGCGGCAAGTGGATATCCTCCGGTGACCGTGCCGTTAAGACCTTCGGCAGCTACGTCAGAGGTACCGCTCTGATCGCCGCAATCGACGCCATCGGGATCACCGTCGCACTGCTCATCCTCCAGGTTCCGCTGGCCCTGTCCCTCGGCGTGATGATCTTCATCGGCGGCTTCATCCCCGTCATAGGTGCCACTGTCGCTGGAGCCTTGGCCACCCTTGTTGCCCTTGTCGCCAATGGCCCCGTCACCGCTTTGATTGTTCTTGTCGTGGTCATCGTGATCCAGCAGCTGGATGGGAACTTCCTGCAGCCAGTGGTGATGGCCCAAACGTTGAACCTTCATGCTCTGGTGATACTGATCGCCTTGACCGCTGGCACGGTATTGGCCGGTGTGGTCGGAGCCTTGCTGTCGGTTCCGCTGACGGCCGTAGCCTGGGACATCATCAAGGTCTGGACTGAGCGCGATAAAACCACAGGGGTTGACCCTGTTGCTGAAGCGCGTGAGCAAATCGAAGACGCGCAGAAGGGTCCCGACAAGCCCCACGCGAACCAGAGTCCAGACTCCGAAGAGGTTGAGCAGACATAATCTCAGGCCTCGGGGGCATCCTAGAGGCGGCCACGGCGCGTGGCCTCATGATGGAGCTTTCCTGCGCGAGTGATTGAGACGTTGCGCGGCTAGTTCTGCATCTCGACCGCGCTGAAACGCCCAAGGTAAGGCGGTGGAGATATCCATGTGAGACCTGCCGATCTAGCATTGAGCCATGGTTCGCTGGCCAAGCAGCCGCCTCCCGCGGCGGCAGATGCAGTCTCGCGTCTAGTGTTGGTGGCGTTGTGGGATGACTGCCCTCTACACATGGGATGTGTTCTCCACCCTCGACGGCTACGGGTCCTTCACGGCGCCCGCGAGGTGGGGAGTGTACTGGGACAAACAGGGCCCTGAACTGCTGGAACATCGCGCACAAGTGTTTTCCACCAGGCAGCGCATGGTCTATGGCGCAACCACCTTTCGTGAAGTCGCCGAGATCATGGCTGCAGCCACAGACCCCAACGCTTTCGATGAATGGAATGTCCGCCTGATGCGGATGCCAGCGACCGCGATCTCCTCCACGCTGCAGGACACACTTGGCTGGCCGGATGCTCAGATCGTGAGAGGCGACGCCGTCGACGTCGTCCGTCAGCTTAAGAAGGATTCTGACGTCCCGTTGCGCTCGCAGGCGAGCCTCTCGCTCAACCGGACTCTCATGGCGGCAGGTCTGATCGACCGACTCCAGGTCACAGTTTTCCCGGTGATCTCGGGTCAGACAGGCACCAGTCCGATTTTCCAAGGTTCCGAGGATTTCGATCTGCAGCTGCTGGAACACCGGGTTCTCGACGGTCGGACTGTGGAACTGGTCTACCGCCCCACACTGCGCGGTGCGTGAGTCTGAGGTGGCGAGCTTCGAAACCGTGACCGTCCAACTCGACGACGGCGCTCAGCTGTGCGTGCAGACTATTGGAGACCCCGCAGCTCCAGCGCTGTTGCTGATCGGCGGAGCAACCTGGTCGATGGACTGGTGGGAAGACGAGCTGTGCCAGCAGCTAGCGGAGCGGCGCCGACGGGTGATCCGCTATGACACCCGCGATACGGGACGATCCACCAGTTACCCAATAGGCGCCCCCACGTACAGCTCTACGGATCTCACCGACGACAACCTCTCCATCCTCAACAGCCTCGGGGTGGAACAGGCTCACGTGGTGGGTCTCTCGATGGGCGGCGGCATCGCGCAAAGTCTGGCGCTGGGATACCGCGATCGAGTCGCGTCCCTGACGCTCATCGCCACGAGCCCGATCGATCCAGAGATCACGGGGCTCCCGGCGCCGGCACCGGAAATCTCAGCATCCTTCTCGGCGGTCAGGCCTGATCCGGACTGGACCGATCGAAAGGCCGTGATCGAGTTCATTCTCGAGGGTGAGCGGCCCTATGCTGGGCCAGGGAACTTCCACGAATCAGAACTGCGCCCACTGATCGCCCGGGTAGTGGATCGAAGCACCAGCATTGCAGCAAGTATGACGAATCACTTCCTGGTCACCGATGATGACCCTTCAGAAGTCTCGCTTGGCGCGCTGGCTGGGATACCGACCCTTTTGCTGCATGGAACCGCGGACCCGCTGTTTCCGATCGCTCATGGCCGGGCGCTCGCGGAAGTGATTCCCGGCGCGAGGTTGGTCGAGCTCCCCGGGATGGGGCATCAATTGCCGCCCCGGGACACCTGGGCCCTCGTCGTCGACCTGTTGATCGGTCACACGGCGGGGCAGCTCAGCTCAGCGGTTCGTAGAACTCGCAGAGCCGCGGGTAGTAGTCATCCCAATCCACCGCAGTGACGTCTCTGCCACCAAGCGCTGCAGCAAGCCGATCGAGGTAGTACTCCCATCCCGGGCCCACGCTGCTCAGCTGCTCATCGCCGACTCGTTGGGCGAAGAGCAGGGTCGTGACCCCGTCCTCGTGGCTGAGTTCGAAACGCAGATGCCACATATTTGGTCCGACGCTGGTCTCCACAATGAGACTCCGGGGAGGGTTGCATTCCCGGATGGTGCATTCCTCCGGAGGAGCGTCATCGCCCTCGGCGGTCATCCAGAACGTGACCTGTCCGCTGGAAGGGTCTCCTTCCCAGCGGCCGATCCACTTCTCCAGTTCGGCGGAATCTGTCATGGCAACCCAGACCGTTTCGATTGGCTCGGCGAAGCGGCGCTGAAGCTGCAGTTCGCCCCCGAAAGGTCCCTCACCGATCGTTCCTGTGGCTTCTGGTTGTCCCGTCATAGTGGTGTCACCGTCCCTAGCTGGTCCGCTCATGTGGGTAGTTCGCATCGCGATTCTGGAAACTCAGAATGTTTGGGTTCTGGATGGCGCCGGATCGGATCTCGATCGCGCGGGAGATGATCGGGCTCTTCTCCCATTCGGCCGGGCCTTCCATGACTGTGCGCAGGAACGGCAGCAGCGCCGCGCTGACCTCCCAGGTAGCTGAGTTCCACAGGTACGAGGGGCTGTGGTCCACGGCGTAGTAGTTGACCTCCTGGCCAACGGTGAACATCGGGTCCTCGAAGGTGGTGGGCTTGGCCCATTCGAAGCCCATCCCTTCGTCGCAGGAGACGTCGATGATCAGGCTTCCGGGGGAGAACAGCTCCAGATTCTGCGTGGTCAGATACGTCAGTGGGGCGGTGACGTCTTGGAGAGTGCAGTTGACGACGATGTCATGGGAGGCCAGGAACTCGGGCAGCGGGACATCACCGGCGGAGGTGAGCACTTCACTGAGGTGGGGCTGACTCTCCCGGGTCTTGAGCTGGGTGATGTGCGCGGTGTGAATCGGTGAGCCGACCGCCGTCGCACCGCGTTGCGTCAGGACCTGGATGTCATGGATTCCCTGCGCCTTCAATGCTGTCACCGCGCCGCGTGCAGTTGCCCCGAAACCGATGACGACGGCGCTGAGCCGTGGTCCGTAGTCTCCGGTCGCGCCGGTCAGGCTCAGCGCGTGCAGGACGGAGCAGTACCCGGCGAGCTCGTTGTTCTTGTGGAAGACATGGAGATTGAAATCCCCCCGCGGGGTCCAATGGTTCATCGCCTCGAACGCGATCAGCGTGAGCCGGTGATCGATCGCGGTCTGGGTCAACCCGGCATCTTGGACGCAGTGCGGCCATCCCCATAGGATGCCGCCCTCTGGAATTGCCGCGACATCGGCCGCCTGCGGTTTGGGCAGCAGCAAGACGTCGGCGGATTCCATCACCTCGGCTCGATCCGCGACTCTGCCGACGCGTGCTTCCACGTATCCGGGTTCAAGTTGGAAGTTATCGCCATAACCGCGTTCCACGATCATTCGCGCGCGCAGCTCCGGATCGATCTGGTCCAGGTGGTGGGGGTGTATCGGCAGCCGCCGCTCATTCTCCATCGAAGAGTTGGCGAGCAGACCAAGGCTCAAGAGGTCATCGCGCGGCACGGCAGTATCAGCCAGTTCGACGGGAGCAGCGGAAAAGGAGGTGGTGCTGGACATCGGTATTCCCATCGTGACGGAACCAGGGTCGGCTCCTGTCCCGACTGTACGCCGATCTCCCGTGCACCCGGACTGTTTGGGGGCCTCAGTCCAGGCCGGGGCGCCGTCGATTCTGCTTGACCTCGGCGCGTTCGCGCTTGCCCGCCAGCCGAAGGCGCTGCGAACCACGCGTGGGCCGGGTGGCGCGGCGGATCACCGGAGGGGCAATGGCCTCCCGAATCAGCTCGGCAAGACGTTCCCGCGCCGCGGTCCGATTCCGCCGCTGCGAGCGGTGTTCCGCCGCATTGATGGTCAGCACGGTACCGGCCAGCCTAGTCTCCAGGCGCTCAAGGACGCGCTTGCGCTGGACCTCGGTGAGCGCCGTCGTCGTCGCGAGATCTAAGCTCAGCTGGACGCGGGAGTCCGTGGTGTTCACGCCCTGACCGCCCGGTCCGGAGGCATGGGAGAACTGCTCGAGGAGTTCCCGTGCCGGGACCGTCAGGCCATGTGGCGCCCCGGGTCCGGGGGTGATGTGCAGGCTATCCATGATCCTTGAGCTGTTGCATCGCAAGCATGCCTGGTTCCGCCGCAGCCGCCCGGGTGGCTTGTTCCGGAGTGATCACGTCTCGCGCTGCCAGGTCTGCGATCGCCTGCCGGAGGTCTGCGCGCACTCCGTCCTGCTGGGCAGGGGTGAGCTTCGCGAAAGCCTCCCCGATTCGCACTGATTTCTTGGGCTGATCCACCGGGGCAGGCGCGGCGTCGGAGTGAAAGACGGTGGTGAGAATGATGACTACCGCGCTGAGCACAGTTGCCCCCACGATCACCGCAGCCCAGGTGTCCCCGTAGAGAGCTTCGGCGCGGTTCTCATCACGCAGGAGCACGATGGCGCTGCTGAGACCTCCCAACACCAGCACGAGGGTGCTCCAACTGCGAAGGAAGCCGGGCGGTCTCCGGCCCCTGACCAGCCACACCGTGAATGACACCAGAATCACCAGCAGCGAGAGCGCGAAGAACCCTCCTGCGACGGGCAGTCGGTTGGTCCATTCCAGGGTTGCAGAGGGGGTCCGGTACTTCTGGGAGAACAGGGTGGTGAAGCCCCAGATCGGCGCCCCCACGATGAAGCCACCCACGAGCATCGTCGGAATCATGATCAACCACATCTTGGCCTCATACGGCTTGCCACCGTTATACCGGCCACCCGGATCCACCACGGACACGACCGCGGGATGCTCGCGCAGCGAGGCGATCTCCAGGGCCCGCCACTCCACACGGTCTCCCGGGGCGTAGCGCGCCACGAACTGCAGTGCAGTAACACCACGCGGCACCCGAGTCTTGAGTTTCGTCTTCCGCGCCATGTTCGGCTCAGCGTCTCCTTGAGCGGAGGTGCAGGGAAGTTCGTGGCGACGCCTGACCCACCCGGTTGCGGCGTTGTGGAGCGGCGAACACGGTCGTGACCTCGGAGGCGTAGAGCACTGAGTCCGGAGCCCGGTCCGCGAGCCCTTCGAAACCGGCAGCCGCGAGCAGACCGTCCTTAAGGTGCACCAGCTCGGCGTGCTGGAGCGGCCAGGGTTCATGATGGTTGCGGCAATAGATGGTGTGACCCAGGTGGCGTTCGTGGAAGCCCCACCGGGCGGTCAAGAACTGGGCCAGGGGATCCTTGGCAAGCGCAGCCTCGGCTTCGGGATCCAGGCTGGGCCGGACGGTGATCTCTGCGGCGGCCTCAGGGTGGCCATGGCGTGTGGTGCGGTAGGCGAGCTCGCCGTCGTCGTGGGTTCGCTTCATCTTGGCCCACTGATACTTCAGCCCGAAAGCGGCCCGCGCGACGAGCACGGGGACTAGGTGTGAGGCTTCGAGGCTGAGGAACACCACGCCGCGACGCCCATTGCTGTCGATGGAGTAGAGCCGCACATTGACCTCGGGAAAGTCACCGAGCCAGGGGATGGCCGGACCGCCGAAGAAGGAGCTCTTGGACATCTGGAACGCAATGAGCCCCACCCACGTGTTGCCGTCTATGACGTCAGGGGAGCAGCCCTCCGGCATATAAGGTTCGACGACGCTGGGGTCAACCTTCCAGTGCAGGAATGCGACGTCACTCCAGCGTTGTTTCAGGATTGCGGCGCTGCCCAGCGGTGGGGCGTCAACTGCTATTGCACCGAAGCTCATCTCGAAACCCCATCGTGGAAGCTGGTATGTCGTCGCCCAGGAGGTGAGCGGCAGTTGATTAGCATCCTATCCATCGAGGTCCCCGCCCCAGGACTCCTCGCACTAGGACACAGTGCAAGGGTCACTCCCGGCTGAACCCCTTGGAGAAGTAGAATCAGAAGGCTAGAGCATCTAGCTGCTGAGTACATGAGACTCCGCCATGAGGATTCTCGGCGGTGTCACCTGAGGATCTACAGAGGCTGGGGCCCGTATGCGAACCGATGACGAGGACATGATCATGTCCGCCGCCCCGGTGACCATCTCGGTCGTCATCCCCGTCAAGGACGACAGCGCTGAACTGGCCGTCTGCCTCGCCGCCCTGGCCGCGCAGACCCGAACGGCCGATGAGATCGTGGTGGTGGACAACGCCTCCTCCGATGACTCTGCAGCCGTGGCGAAGGCTGCCGGCGCCGTCGTGGTGAGCTGCCCAGAACCAGGTATCCCTGCGGCGAGCGCCACGGGCTATGACGCGTCTTCCGGAGACCTCATCCTGCGCCTCGATGCAGACTGCGTCCCTCCGGCCACGTGGATCCAAGAAGTACTCACGGCGTTTGAGGTGCGACCAGAGGTGGCAGCACTGACCGGAGCCGCTCGCTTCATCGATGGGCCCAGGCTGCTGCGCAGACCATTGGCGGCTGCCTATCTCTTCGCCTATACCTACTGCTCTCTGCCTGCGCTGGGACACATTCCGCTCTTCGGATCCAACCTCGCGATGCGCCAGCAGGTCTGGCGTGAGGTGCGCGAAAACGTGCATCGGGATGATCCGGAGATCCACGACGATATGGACCTGTCCTTCCACATCGGGGAACGGCACCGCCTCGGATATCTGCGTGGCACACCGATGGGCATGTCGATGAGACCTTTCAATGATGCGCAGGCGTTCCGACGCCGGATGGATCGCGGATTCAGGACGATCACGCTGCATTGGCCGGAAGAGTTTCCTCCCTACCGGTGGCAGCGCATCCGGGAGTTCAGACGAAGCGTCCCAGCAGTGTTGGAAGGTGCGGCCCATGCTGACGCCTGAGCCTGAAACCCGCCACGCCTCCCGGGATGCGGGTGCGGCGCTCATCGGTGCGGTGGCCACCCCGGATGTCCACGTGATGAGCTGGAATATTCGCCGCAAGACCGGGCCTGTGCACCCGCGTGTGGTTGATCACTGGAAGCGCCGGGCCCCTCGCGTCCGGGCACTGTTGCAGGCCGAACGGCCCGCGCTCCTCGGGGTCCAGGAGGCACTGGGGGAACAGTCCGCGTTTGTGCGCGAGTGTCTCGGTGGTTCATACCGGTTCATCGGACACGGCCGCGGCTCCCGAGGTGAGGGTGAAGCCAGCCCGATCTTCTACGATGCTGACCGCTTCGAACTGCTGGACTGGGAGCAGAGCGCGCTCTCGGATACTCCGCACCGGCCGGGATCTCGGTCCTGGGGAAACCTGATCCCACGCGTGCTGGTGTCCGCGCAGTTTCGCGATCTGCAGACCTCTGCCAGGTTCCTGATGCTCAACACACACCTGGATCACCTCTCTGCCAAGTCCCGGCTGCGCTCGGCGCAGCGGATGCGCAAGCTCGCAGCCGAGAGCTCAGTGCCGGTGGTGCTCACTGGTGACTTCAACGCCAGCGGCTCCAGTGATTCCCTGGCCGAACTCCTCCGTGAGGATGTGCTTGCAGACTCTTGGGCGGCGTCACCTCGGCACAGCACCCCAGCGTGGGGCACCTACGCGAACTACCGTGAACCCCGTCCCGATCGCGCGCGCATCGACTGGATCCTGACCTCACCCAGCATCGAGATCGAACGTACCGCGATCAACGCCCACCGCCATCTCGGCGGTTGGGCCTCGGATCACCTACCGGTCCAGGCCGTGATCCGCTTCCCCGAGAAAGGCAGTCCCGCGTGATCGACAATTTCCTCCGCGCCCCCCAGGGCAAGGCCGAGGTCACAGCGGATGTCCTCCGGGCTCTCGGCGTTCTCAGCGTGGTGTTCGCCGTGCTGTTCGCCGAGCTGACAGACGCCGGCATCATCGCGTTCGCGCTGCCGGGACTCTTCGCCCCGCGCTTCCTCGCCGTGCGCGCCGGCGCCGACATCACGCTCTCCGTCACGCTGCTGATCGCAGCGTGGAGCAACGTCTTCGACCTTTACACCAGCGTTCCCGGATGGGATCTCGTCGTGCATTTCATCGCCACGGGCGTCCTCGCCGTGGGGCTCTACGTGTTGGCGATCCGGGCGCAGCTCGTGTCAGCCCCACGCGCTAGCCTCGGGAGCAAGGTCTTCGGGGTGGCGCTCACCTTCGCGCTGGGCCTGGGGCTCAGCGCGATCTGGGAGATCGTGGAATGGCTCGGGTACCTCTACATCACCCAGGGCATCTCGATCGGTTATGTGGACACGATCGGCGACATGGCGGCCGGTGGGGCTGGCGCGTTGTGCGCAGGCCTCGTCGTCGTGATCTCTATCCGTGAAGACCGGGACGGCACGCAGCGTCCGCTGAAACTGACCACGCCACGTGAGGGAGCATCATGGACACAGACGTCATAGTCATCGGGGCCGGTCTCGCGGGTCTCCAGTGCGCTCGCCGGCTCCAGCGTGAGGGTCACAGCGTGACCGCACTCGAAGCAGGCGACGCGGTAGGCGGACGCGTCCGCACAGACCTCGTGGACGGATTCCGCTGTGATCGTGGCTTCCAGGTGCTGAACCCTGCCTATTCCGCGGTGCAGGACTGGATCGACGTGGATTCCCTGCGACTTCAGCGTTTCGGCGTCGGGGCCGTCATCCGCGAGGGCCAGAACACCGCCACGCTGGCCAATCCGCTGCGCCACCCGCAACATACCCTCGCCACACTGACCAGCAAGCACGCCCCACTGGCCGATCTGCTGGCGCTGGCTCGATGGATCGGGCCCACGCTGCTGAAATCTGGTGAAGCCGGGGATGCGGGGCGGGCGCCGAAGGATGACACGCTGGCGGCCTCCTTTGAGGCGGCAGGACTCACGGGCCCGCTGCGCCGGGACGTGTTGGACACCTTCCTCGCCGGAGTCCTGGCAGACAGCACCGGGGAGAGTTCAGCCAACTACGTGCGCATGCTGGTGCGCTATTTCGCCCTCGGGACACCTGGTCTGCCCGAGGAGGGGATGCAGGCGCTGCCGGAGCAGATGGCTTCCTGGCTCAGTGACCCAGTGCGGCTGGAGACCCCAGCCCGGGGGATCCGGGAAACCCGCAGCGGTGTCGAGGTCACCACCGATCACGGCAGCTTGCGGGCACGCGCAGCAGTCATCGCCGTTGGACCGCAGCACCTGAGCGAGCTCACTGGAGAGCTGACTCGGGATCTGACCGAAGACATCCTCGGGGCCCCTGACCCGGAGACCCACGGACTGACCACCTGGTGGTTCCGCGCTCCGGAATCACCGCAGAATAGTCCCTTCCTGATGCTCGATGCCTCCCGCCCCGGAGGAGGGCCCGCGGGTCCCGTCTGGAACACCGCGGTGGTCTCCGAGGCCGCACCCTCCTACGCGCCTGCTGGTCAGCACCTGATCCAAGCAACCACGCTGCTGGACCGTCCGGACGGGATGGCCAGTGAAGCCGAACTGCGCCGGGACTTGGAACGGCTCTACCAAACCTCCACCGCAGACTGGGAACTGCTGATCCATCACGTGGTTCCGCATACCCTCCCTGCGCAGCATCCCCCCATGAAGGACCGCCGCCCGCAGCAGCTCAGCGACCGGGTGCTGGTTGCGGGGGACCACCGAGACAATGGGTCGATCCAGGGTGCGCTGGTCTCCGGGGATCGTGCCGCGCGGACGCTGACCGACCTGCTCCCCGCGTGATGCCTGTGTTCGCGGCAGGTGCAGCAGAGTGGGTAGGTGTGGCGGAGCGGGCAGTTGGGCGTGGCGCCATGAGTGAGCCGTCGTGACATCAGCTCCGGCAATGCGCCTGGTCCTTCCGCACCAGCTCTTCAACCAGCAGCTCGAGGCGCATGAGAGCACGATCTTCGTGCTGATCGAGCACGACCTGCTCTTCCGGCAATACGCGTTCCACGCCCAGAAGCTCGTGCTCCACCGCGTCTCCATGGATCGGTTCGCACGGAGACTTCGCGAGCACGGCCACCGAGTGGAGGTGCTGCGCAGTGACGCAGACCGCAGCTCTGCGGATCAGCTTGCTGAGCTCACCGCCAGCCTGACCCCGCAGAGGGTGACCTGGTTCGACGTGGTCGATGACTGGCTGGAGCGTGATCTCATCGCCGCTCTCGCGCAAGGCGGATACGCCATGACCGAGCGGGATGTCTTGGAGACCCCAAACTTTCTGACCAGCCGTGACCAGATTGATCAGTGGTTCGCCCAGCACGATTCCCGCATGCACGAGTTCTACGTCTATCAACGGCGTCGACTCAACCTGCTCCTGGATGCGGACGGTCAACCGCTGGGTGGCAAATGGTCCTTCGACGCGGAGAACCGCAAGAAGCTGCCGCGCGGATACACCCCGCCGCCGGTGAGTCGTTTCGCCGGACATCCCGTCCTGCAGCGCGAGGGAACCTTCGACCTTGACTCCTTGATGGGGAACGCCTCGGAGTCCCAGGATCCAGGGACGTCTCCAGACCCCCAGACGTCGCAGCGCAGAACGGACGACGACGGCTCGCGCGATCTCGAGCGCGCCATCGAATGGGTCGCTGAAGAATTCCCGGACGCCCCCGGCGATCCGGCCCTGTTCGCCTGGCCCACCAGCGCCGAGGAAGCCCGCGCACACCTGCAGGAGTTCGTCCGCGAACGTCTACATGACTTCGGTCCCTACGAGGATGCCATCTCTACCGAGCACCCCTTCATTGCGCACAGCCTTTTGACCCCGGCGCTGAACATCGGGCTCTTGGACCCGCGTGAGGTGATCCAAGCCGTGCTCGAGGCCTCCGACGAGGACACCCCGCTCGCCTCAGTCGAAGGGTTCATCCGCCAGATCATCGGTTGGCGCGAGTACATGCGCGCCACCTACCGCACCCGCGGCCGTCAGCTGCGCAGCTCCAACCGACTTGAGCATCGCAATGCGCTCGGGGAGGGCTGGTGGGACGCAAGCACCGGTCTGGCTCCGGTGGACCAGGTCATCTCTAGGGTTCTGGCCACCGGGTACGCCCATCACATCGAGCGGTTGATGGTGCTGGGCAACGCGATGTCGCTGCTGCGGATCCACCCTGATGCCGTCTATGAGTGGTTCATGGAGATGTTCATCGACGCCTATGACTGGGTGATGGTGCCCAATGTCTACGCCATGAGTCAGTTCGCGGCCGGGGAGGCGATCACCACCAAGCCCTATGTCTCCGGCAGCAACTACCTGCGCAAGATGTCAGATCTCCCCACCGGGCAGTGGGCCGACGAATGGGATGGGCTCTACTGGAGCTTCATCGCAGATCATCGAGAAGTCTTTGAAGCCAACCCGCGGGCCCGCATGGTGGTGTCCCTGCTGGAGAAGATGGATCACAGCAAGCGTGCGAACCACCATGAGCGCGCTAACGCCCTATTGGACCCGAGCCAAGGTTCTCGGCTTCTTCTACCCGCTGCGCCCCGAACCATCTAAGCGCCAGGGGCTTTGTGCTGGACCGAGTCGTCCACATCTTGACATGCAAGTAAATGCTTGCCTATTTTGAACGTGTGTCTGACGTCTTCAAGGCCCTAGCAGATGAAACGCGAAGGGTTCTTCTCGACGAGCTCCTCATCCGGGATGAGCAGACGCTGTTCGAGCTCTGCACTCGCCTTGCGATGAACCACGATCGCACACCATCCCGGCAAGCGGTGTCCCAGCACCTGGGCATTCTTGAGGAGGCAGATCTTGTGCGTACGCAACGACGTGGTCGCTACAAAATCCACAGCATCAATACAGCACCACTGACACAGATCACCGAGAGGTGGTCTCAAGGAAAGGTGGAATCATGAAGCTTCAAACCGTCAGCATCTTCGTGAACGATCAACAGCAGGCGTTGGACTTCTACACGCAGGTACTTGGTTTCACGCTTGCTGCAGATATCCCACTCGGGGATCACCGCTGGTTGACAGTGATAGACCCAGACAGGCCCGACGGCACCGAGATATCACTCGAGCCTAAGGCTCACCCCGCGGCGGTGGCCTTCACCGACGCGCTGGGTGCAGATGGAATCCCCATGTGTGTCTTGGGCGTAGAAGACATAGAGCAGGAATACGCCCGCCTCACTGCGCGCGGCGTGACCTTCACTCAGCCCCCGACAGCAATGGGCCCAGTCACGATTGCCGTCCTTGACGATACCTGCGGCAACTTCTTGCAGATTGCGCAATATAACGGCTGAATCTGGTGATGCGGGCAGTTACTCCCGCGCACTTGCGATCGCCGCGCTCCAACTGCCATAGGTGTTGCGGATGCTCGGACCTGAGGGAAGATCGGTGCGCCCGCGCTCTTGGGAGAGCTTCCTCCAGGCCAGATAGCTCTGGTAGCTCAGCGTCAGACCCTGCCGGGGCGCGTCCTCCAGAAAATCCTTGATCGCTGCCGTGAACTGCTCAGGCGTAAACCGGGAGCTGCCGAATCCTGTGGCGGTGGACTTCGCTGTGACTCCCAGGCCCGCCCGGCGCAGCCCTTCGCTCCATGAGCCTCCCGCTCGCTTGAGAATCGTGGTCCCACCGACGGGCCAGAGGTTTCTTCCCTTGCCCGGCTCGATCCCTTGGGCGCGAAGAAACTGACCGCGCAGCTGGTCATAGCGCTGCGCCGAGATGCTGAGCGAGGGATCCCGGCTCAGCGCCTCGAGCCCAGCCTGGACCGCCTGCAGCGCAAGCTCCGCGTCGCCGCCCTGGTCCTGCAGCATCGCGCTAACGGGGCTGCGCAGCTCTTCGCTGAGGTCGGGCGCCGCGCTGGAGGGAGTTCGTCCATAGCCAATCGCGAAGAGCAGGCTCGCCGTGATGGCGCCTTCGGTCACCGGCGCAGCAGCCATAAGTTCAGCTTCCTATCTCTAGGGGATGTGGGGATCTGGGGGTTGGTGGGGGTCAGGGTGTCAGGGGAGTGGCAAGCAGGGCCTCAAGCCGGGAGCGGTCTCCGCTCACGCTCAGCTCTCCAAGTTCGACACGGCCCCATAAGAGCAGCGCGAGCTCGGCTGCCTGGCCGGAGATCACCGCTGAGGGTGACTTTTCCGGAGCTGAGCCGAGCTGCCACTCGCGCTGGACATCTTCAGCGATCAGGCGCGCAGGAAGATCGGGCGCCGCCACACGATCCAACTGGATCTGCCGCGGGTGCATCACGGTCACCACCTCATCCACGCAATCAGCCCAGATCTCCTGTGCAACGCTGGGCATCGCCGCATCCTGCGCCGTGCTGAGGTCCCACAGGTGGATCAGCGTCTCGTGGCTCTGACGCCGAGACCAGAACGACGCCGGACCCTCACCAATCAGCGTCTGACAGCGGTGATCTGCCGGCACCGAAGTCAAGGCCTCGTGCAGAATCTGGGCGCTTGCGGCGTAGCGCGCGCCTACGGCAGCCCCCGGGCTCGGTCCTGCCGAGACAGATGACGTCTCGACACTGACGCGTTCACCGATGACCTTCCCTGCGGCCCAGACGTGCACGGACCCCAGATGCTCCGCAAGCTCCCCCACGGTCCAGGACCCACAGCTGAGCACCGGTGCCTCCGGATCCGCCAGCAGGAGCAGACGCTGAAACTCACTCTGAAGTTCCCGCAGCACGGCGAGGTGATCGGCGTCGTCGATTTCGGCCATGCGCGGAGTCTATAGGCTGAGCGGATGGTCGAAACGGATGTCCTGACGTGGGTGCTGCTGGGGCTCGGCGCCCTTGTGGTGGGACTCTCCAAGACGGCGCTGCCTGGAGGTGGAACGCTCGCCGTCGTCCTCTTTGCCAGTGCCCTGCCCGCACGTGAGTCCACCGCGGCACTGCTGGTGCTGCTGCTCGTCGGTGACCTGTTCGCGGTCACCATGTATCGGCGCACCGTGGACTGGGCCATTCTTCGCCGGCTGATCTGGCCCGTGCTGCTGGGGGTCGCCGTCGGGACGGTGTTCCTCGGCTTCGCCTCCGACGCCGTGGTGCGACGAGTCATCGGTGCGATCCTCCTGGCGCTGCTGGTCTTCACACTGCTGCGACGACGCAGGAACCAAGACACTGCAGCCACGGCCCAGGCCAACCGCTGGGCGGGGTATGGATATGGCTGGCTCGGCGGATTCACCACCATGGTCGCCAACGCCGGGGGACCGGTGATGAGCATGTACCTGCTGGCCATGCGCCTGGACGTGAAGACTTTCCTCGGCACGGCGGCCTATTTCTTCTTCGCGGTCAATCTGGTGAAGGTCCCGTTCCAGATCGGGCTGGGACTGCTTGATCTTCATATCCTGAGCATCGTCGCGGTGCTCGTGCCGCTGGTCGTGGTGGCGGCATTCCTCGGACGCTGGGTGGCCGGGAGGATCTCGCAGACCGTGTTCGAGCGGCTTGTGCTGGTACTCACCGCAGTGGGCGCCGTCAATCTGCTGCTTTGAGCTGATGCTGCGCAGCGCACCCACTCCCGCAGCAACACGCAGCAACTTGCCACCTCAGCAGAGGGTTGGTCTTGTCGCCGATCCAGAGGCCCGGTAGGTTGCGAGCATGGATCTCTCCCGCCGCAGACTCATCACCGCCGCCGCCACCAGTGCTGCCGCCGCCGGGGTGACATTCGTTGCTGCTGCCCCCGCGATGGCTGTGCAGGCCCCCGGTCAGACCGTTCTGCGTCCCAATCCACGCCGCAATCCGCAGCCCACGGAGTATGACCGCGCACGCAAACGGCAGAATCCCCGAAACACGCTGGGCTGTCCGCTGGGCAGAGGCTACTGAGTCCGGCATATCAAGTCCAGCTTGGGACCGGAATGTTCGTTGGCGAACCACCGGCGCAGCACCGGATTGATCACGCAGGCTCCAGCATAGGATCGGATTCATGAGCACACTTGGGAGCACGGGTATTGAACTGCACGGACTCTGCCTGGGTGGGAACACCTTTGGTTGGACCAGCGATCGCAAGACATCCTTCGAGGTGCTCGATGCCTATACCGCCGCGGCTGGGAACTTCATCGACACGGCAGACAGCTACTCTGCATGGTTTGAAGGCAACAGCGGAGGCGAGTCCGAGACGATCATCGGGGCCTGGCTGGCAGCGCGCGAAAACCGGGATCGGGTCGTAGTTGCCACCAAGGTGAGCCAGCATCCAGAGTTCAAGGGCCTCTCCGGAGACAATGTCGCCGCTGCCGCAGAGGCATCGCTGCGTCGGCTCGGGATCGAGACCATCGACCTGTACTACGCGCACTTCGACGACGCCGAGACTCCGCTTCAGGAGACCGCTGCGGCCTTCGAGGATCTTGTGACCGCAGGAAAGGTCCGTGCCGTCGGGCTTTCGAACTACAGCCCCGAGCGTGTCCGCGAATGGTTCAGCATCGCCCGGCGCGAGGGCTACACCCTGCCCGTGGCGCTCCAGCCGCATTACAACCTGGTCCACCGGCAGACCTATGAGTCTGGCCTCAATGAGATCGCCAAGGAAGAGAACCTCGCGGTCATGCCGTACTTCTCCTTGGCGGCAGGGTTCCTGACCGGTAAATACCGCAACCAGAGCGACCTCGACGGCGCCGCTCGCGCGGGCCTGGCGGGCAAGTACCTCTCCACGCAGGGCACGCAGGTCTTGAGCGCCCTGGATTCAATCTCCGGGCGGCTCGGTGTAGATATGGCGACCGTGGCGCTCGCCTGGCTGCGCACTCGGGACCAGGTCGCAGCCCCGATTGCCAGTGCTCGCAGCACTGCACAGCTTCCGGCGCTGCTGGCCGCCGCCGAGCTTGTGCTCACCGAGGACGACGCGCGCGAACTCACCGAAGCTTCAACTGCGATGGAGGACTGAGCATGGCGCAGAACGTGATCTGGAAGACTTCACCCAACTACACGGTGGGCCGTGGGGGCACCGCAGTAGACCGCATCGTCATCCACTACATCGTGGGGAACCTGAGGTCCTGTGATGCCACCTTCCTGAACCCGGATTCACAGGTGAGTGCCCACTACGGGATCGGTGAGGGCCGGATTCACCAGTATGTGAGTGTCAACAACACTGCCTGGCATGCCGGAAATTGGGCGTTCAACCAGCGCAGCATCGGGATCGAGCACTCAGCGGACCCAGACCGGCCTCCCACGACACAGACCCTGAACATGTCGATCGAGCGCTGCGTCTTGCTGTGCCGACAGTTCAAGCTGAACCCGCGCACCGCGATCGTGCCGCATATGTCAGTGGTGCCGACAGCCTGCCCTGGCACCGTGGACTGGGAGTACATCCGGGACCGGACCGCTCGGCAGTTCTAGGCCTCTGCGCGTTCCTCCCGAAATTCCATCCCGACCGTTGAGCTGAAGTCTGTGCCGAGACCTGAGCTGACCCCTGAGTTGGACTCCGGGCTTGACGCATGGGTCGCGCGCAGGGCCGAGGCGACCACGTCTCGGGGGTCTCCGGCGTGCAGATACGCCTCACGCTGGTAGTTTGCGCCCGTGCCGTGGCGCAGAATCTCGCAGATGATGCCGTCCACGATCCCGTCCTCGCCGTATTCGGAGAGCACCGGGCCCACCGTGTCGAGCAGCTGGGCGATGACCTCGCCTGCGGGAGCCGGGAGGCTGGAGAGCGGATTCACCAGCAGGCTCTCAATCCCACAGCGGCTAGCCCGCCAGGTCCAGGCGCGCAGAACAGGGGTATCCACCAGCAGGGGTGCCACGCCGGCTCGCCATTCCCGCGCTGCCGTCTCTACGAGGGCCCGGGCCAGAGTGGCGATCACTGCCGCGTGGGAGGCGAACAGACAGACGTCAGGAACGCGGATCTCCACGGTGGAATGGCGCTCGCAGATGCGTGCGTCGAAATAGAGCATCCCCTCATCCAATGGGACTCGCGATCTCAGCAGGCTCTCACGCTGCCGGTCATAGCTCTCAATGGAGCCGAAGTGATCCGGGGGACCTGTATTGGGCCACCGGCTCCAGGTTTGATAGCGGTAGCTGTGGAACGCTGTGTCATTGCCATCCCAGAAGGGGGAGTTGCTGCTGAGCGCCAGCAGCGTGGGCAGCCACCCGCGGATCCGGTCAAGCACTGCCACCGCCTCTTCGCGGGAGTCCACGCGCACATGGATATGCAGACCTCCGGTGAGCTGCTCGAGGGCGGTGATTCCGGCCCATCCCGCCATCTGTTGGTAGCGCTGCTGGGGCACCAGGTGCGGGGTCACCGGTCCCGGTGCCGTAGCCAGCGCCACCACACGACCCCCGAAGCTCCTTGCTGAGATGTCAGCCCAGGCTCGGCCGGCGTGGATGGTTGCGAGCTGATCTGCAAAGGTCAGCTGCGGCGGGTTCACCACCTCCAGCTGTTCCTGCTGCAATTCGGCCTCGAGTCGGTGACCGGTCTCGGCGGAAAAGCCGTGGTGTTCGGCGACCTGCCACCCCAGGGGCAGCGGTTCCAGGTCCGAATGATCGACGAGCAGGAGTTCTTCTTCAACGCCATAAGTCCGCACGGCCAGGCCCTTCACCCTCAGAGGTGGTGCGGCTATGTCTTCGGGTGGGTCGCCGCCGAGATTCGCGGGCTCAGAGTCATCCACAGTCGCCGATGCGCTGACTGTACCTCCGTTTCTGCCTGCGTAACAGGGGTGTGCGCCGGGCTATCCGGTGAAGGTATTCGGGTGTCCGCCACGCCTGCCAGGCTCGCCCTTGTCCAGCGCAGAGATCGCAGACATCTCGGCCTCGTCGAGCTCGAAACCGTAGATGTCACGGTTCTGCGCCATCCGCTCGGCACTGTTGGTCTTCGGGATGGCGACGACGTCTCGCTGGAGGTGCCAGCGCAGCATGACCTGAGCCGAGGTCACGCCATGCTGCTTCGCCAGCTCAGCGATGACCGGGTCCCCGAACTGGTCGGTGCGAGCCAGCGGGCTCCATGCCTGGACAACGATTCCCAGGTCCTGGCAGTAGCGGCGAACCTCGTCATTGGGGAAGTGCGGGTGCATTTCGATCTGATTCACCGCAGGGGTCACTCCGGTGGCCTCGATCAGCCGCTGCACCTGAGCGGGCTCGAAATTCGAGACCCCGACTGCGCGGGCGCGCCCGGACTCTGCCAACTCCAGCATGGCCTTCCAGGTGTCCACATAGTCGACCTCCAACATCGGCATAGGCCAGTGCATGAGGAAGAGGTCCACGTAGTCGAGGCCCAGACGCTGCAGCGAGGCCTCGAAGGTCTCGTACACAGCTGTAGGAGCGTGGTGGCCGTTGTTGAGCTTCGTGGTGAGGAAGACCTCGGAACGGGGGAGAGCCGAGCGCCGGACGGCTTCGCCCACCTCGGCCTCGTTGCCGTACATCTGTGCGGTATCAAGCAGCCGGTAGCCGGCGTCCAAGGCTGACACGACCGCGTCGATGCTGGTCTTGCCGGTGCCGAAGCCGATCTCCGGGACAGAAGTTCCTGAATTGAGCTCAATCATCCGGTGATCATACGCGTTGCGTTCCATCCTGCCTTTGCGATCCGGCGTACCTGCAGAACAGGGCATCGGCGCAGCAGGAATAGAAACCCCTGACGTCGGGGTTGGCCCCAGTATGCGTGCAATGACTTATTCCGAATACGGCGAACCCAATACTCTTGAACTGAACGAGCTCGAGCTGCCCAAAGTGGCTCCTGGTGCCGTGCTGATCAAGGTGGAGCGAGCCTCGGTGAACCCCGTCGACTGGAAGGTCCTCTCTGGAGGACTCGATCCGCTCATCGATGTGGTCTTCCCGGCTATCCCGGGTTGGGACGTCTCCGGTGTGATCGAGCAGGTCGGTCCCGATGTGCCCGAGTTCTCCGCTGGTGACAGGGTCGCATCCTATGCCCGCAAAGAATTCATCCACGGCGGCACCTACGCCGAGTACGTCGCAGTGCCCGCCGTCGACGTTGCCCCTATCCCGGACGGCGTGGACTTCGACTCCGCCGCCGGGCTTCCGTTGGCCGGATTGACCGCCCAGCGTGCACTGGAGACCCTCGAGGTCACTTCTTCAGACACACTCCTGATCCACGCCGCTTCAGGCGGCGTGGGCTACCTCGCCGCTCAGCTTGCAGTGGAGCGTGGGGCCACGGTGCTGGGCACGGCTTCCGAGAAGAATCACGAGAAGCTCCGTGCCCTCGGAGTGACCCCGCTGAGCTACGGCGAGGGCCTTGCTGATCGTGTGCGCGAAGTGTCTGCCGAGGGTGTCACCACCGTGGCCGACTTCGTCGGTGACGTCCTCGAAGACACCCTTGCAGTGCTCACCGAGGGCGGCCGGCATATCTCTGTGGCCGATCCTTCGGTGGAAGAGCACGGCGGCCACTGGGTCTGGGTCCGCCCCGACGGCGCGCGCCTGCAGACTCTGCTGGAGAAGGTCGCTGCAGACACGTTGCGAGTGGAAGTGGACCGTGTCTTCCCGCTCGAAGAGGCGGCCGCCGCCATGGAGGCCAACCAGTCCGGGTCCAACGGCAAGATCATCATCGATACAACCCGCTGAGCATGGACGTTGCGTAGCCGGCCCAGCGTCGGCTACCCAACGCCACTCAGCCGGACTAGCCTGACTATGTGAGGTCTCATCCCAGGGGGAGAGGACCAACAGGTTCTTCTGTGAGGCCAGCTCTGGTCGAAAACCACAGAGAAGAGTTGCAATGACTGACATCCAGATCCCAGGCGCACCGCAGGCCGAACCACCGACACCGGAGCAGCCAACGACGCCCCGGAAGCCGTTGCCGCCCAAGCAGGACCAGCGCGCAGCCGCCCCAGTGAGCCCCACGGGTGCCGAAGTTCCCGGCAGCGATGCCGCACGCGCGCAGCAGGGTGAGTACCTGACGACGGCGCAGGGTGCTCGGGTCCGCGACACCGACCACTCGCTCAAGGCAGGCAGTCGAGGACCGGTCCTACTCCAGGACCACCACCTGCGCGAGAAGATCATGCACTTCGATCACGAGCGCATCCCGGAGCGTGTGGTCCACGCCCGCGGCGCCGCTGCCCACGGTGTCTTCGAGTCCTACGGCACGGCAGGTCACCTGACCCAGGCCAAGTTCCTGGCAGAAAAGACCACCACGCCGGTCTTCACTCGCTTCTCTACGGTCTTGGGCAGCCGCGGCTCCGCCGATACCGTCCGCGACACCCGTGGCTTCTCCACCAAGTTCTACACCGAAGAGGGCAACTATGACCTCGTCGGCAACAACATCCCGGTGTTCTTCATCCAGGACGCGATCAAGTTCCCGGACGTCATCCACGCCGGAAAGCCGCATCCGGACCGCGAGATCCCACAGGCCCAGAGCGCCCACGACACCTTCTGGGACTTCGTCTCGCTGCATACCGAAGCGCAGCACCACACCATCTGGAACATGTCTGACCGCGGGATCCCGCGCTCGCTACGCATGATGGAAGGCTTCGGGGTCCACACCTTCCGGCTGATCAATGCCGAGGGTGAATCCTCGCTGGTGAAGTTCCACTGGAAGCCCAAGCTCGGCGTGCACTCCATCACCTGGGAGGAAGCGCTGATGACCAACGGCGTGGACCCGGACTTCCATCGTCGCGACCTTGCAGACGCCATCGAAGCTGGGGCGTTCCCGGAATGGGAGCTCGGCGTGCAGGTCTTCCCTGACTCCGAGGACCAGATGTTCCACGGAATCGACCTGCTGGACCCCACGAAGTTCATTCCCGAGGAGCTCGCCGAGGTGCAGATGCTCGGCAAGATGACCCTGAACGCGAATCCGCAGAACTACTTCGCGGAGACCGAGCAGGTGGCCTTCCACCCCGGTCACCTGGTTCCGGGCATCGAGGTCACCAATGATCCGCTGCTGCAGGGCCGGCTGTTCTCCTACCTGGACACGCAGATCACCCGTCTCGGAGGACCCAACTTCGCGCAGATCCCGATCAACCGGCCACGCGCGGCAGTCAACGACATGCTCCGCGACGGCTATCACCAGAGCGCGGATCACGCCGGAATCGCGCCGTACCACCCAAACTCCTTCGACGGAGGCAACCCCTACCCGGTCAAGGACATTGCGGCGGATGCTGATGCCCCCAGCGCATTGATCGACTTCCCGGAACCGGTGGCCGAGAGCGTCAAGGTACGGGCGAGCCCACAGAGCTTCGATGACCACTACACCCAGGTCACCATGTTCTACCGCAGCCTCAGCCGGACCGAGCAGCTACACGTCATCCAGGCCTACACCTTCGAGCTGGCCAAGTGCTACGAGCCCACGATCAGGGAACGCCAGCTCCAGCAGCTGACCCATATTGACGCGGACCTCGCAGCAGGCGTGGCAGAGGGCCTCGGCCTTCCTGTTCCGGAACCGCTCGTGGCGCCGGTTGAGCCTGAGGTGCTCAGCCCTACGCTGTCGCAGATCGGCGGCACCTGGCCGCTGGAAGGTCGACTGGTCGGTGTGGTCGTCGACGAGTCCAGCGACATCGAGGCGATCCAGAAGATCCGTAAGGCCATCGATGGTCAGGACATGGTGCCATTGGTGGTTGCCCCCACCGGAGCGCCGCTGTCTGACGGCACACCGGCACAGCGGACCTACCTGACCGCACGCTCGATCGAGTTCGACGCGATCGTCTTCCTCACCGCGACAGCTGCCGGTGCTGCAGGCGCCAGCCCGGATAGCGATCACAAGCTGGGCGATCCCACGGGTGACCCAGCAGTGGATCCCAGGCTGACGCTGATGGCCGCCGAGGCCTTCCGCCACGGCAAGGCAGTGGTCTTCCCTGAAGGTTCACCCCTGCTGAGCGCCAGCGGCATCTCCACCGCAGCGCCCGGCGTCCTGGCAGGAACACCGGAGAAGCTGACCGGGGACCTGTTCACCTTGATGGGTGCACACCGTGCCTGGGAGCGCTTCGCCGAGTAATCCACCAGCACCGGTGCACCGGTGATGAGGACTTCAGACTTCGGCCCCTTCGCGAGCCGCCCCTGGTGATCAGGGTCGGCTCGGGGAGGGGCCGATCTGGTCTTCCCACCACTGGTGGAACTCCGCGATGTGGTGCTCACTGGGGACCAGCGCTCCGCCGTCCTCGTAGGCTCGCGAGGACATATTCGGCTGGGTCTGCTCGCAGGCCTCAAAGTCCTGCAGATTGACCCGGTGAAAAAGCTCCACGGAGCGGGAGATGTCCATATTGCGCTCCACCACCTCGGGCAGGAACAGCCAGTCACATTCCACGATGGTCTTCGTCGCCGAGACGGGGTACATCCGGTGGAAGATCACATGGTCAGGCACCGTATTGATGAAGACCTGGGGGCGAACGGTGATGGCGTAGTACTTGCGGTCCTGCTCCGGGGCAATGGCAGGAAGCGCGACGACGCCTCTGGATCCGTCCACGGTGAATCCCTGGACATCAGGACCGAAGGAGGCCCCGTGGATCTCATCCTTGGCCTGTGAGGCCCATCCTTCGGCGAATTCTGGGATGACTTCGGTCAGCTCCGGGTGAATTGTCGCGCAGTGATAGCACTCCATGAAGTTCTCGATGATCAGCTTCCAGTTGGCTGCGACCTCATAGCGTTTGGTCTCTCCGATGCGAAGGTTCTCCAGACCGTAGTTCTGCAGGCTCTGGACCTGCCCGAAGCGGGTGGAGACCTCTGCCATCACGGTGTCCTCGAAAGAGCGGGGAGCCTCGGCCCCTGAGGCTGGAGCCACGCAGACCCAGACGTACCCAAGCCACTCCCGCACATGGACGGTCTTGAGGCCATACTCGCCCCGGTCCACGTCGGGCATGGAAGTCAGGTTCGGTGCCGCGACGAGCTCTCCTTCTAAGGCGTAGGTCCAGGCGTGGTAGCCGCACTGCAAGGTCTTGGACTTACCTTCCGGCGTGGTGCATACCCGCATCCCGCGGTGCCGGCAGACGTTGAGATAGGCCTTGATTCCTGCCTTGCGGGTGCGCACCACGATGATCTCTTCACGTCCCACCTTGACCGTGCGCCACTGCCCAGGACTAGCCAGGGAATCGGCGCGCAGCACGGCGTTCCACATCTTCTCGAAGATCTCGGCTTGTTCGCGCAGGAAGATGCCTTCATCGGTATAGGTGGACCCTGCGGGTGTGGATTTCAAGGACGTGCCCTCCAGCGGCGCGTCCAGCTGGTCAATAATCATCGGTACATCCTTCGTGAGGGGCTCAGGCTGCCAGCGCGGCCGGTTGGATGCGTCGTTGTTTCCGCCATCGCGTGACTTCGCGCAGACGGTTCATGCCCAGGATCCCGATCTCGGTGCCCTCGCGCAGATAGCTCACCAGCAGGTTGGTCTCCTCGATGCTGCCTTGGAGCACTCGGACCTCATCGGCCAGCGCGAGCATTCCAGCGGCCTGTATTCGCACGTCATGCTGGTCAGACCACAGATACGGTTCCTGCATCGGAGGAGGAGTCCCTCCGAGCAGGGCGGTCGCCAGGGCCTGGCTCTGGTCAACCGTCTCCTGCCAATGCCCCACCGGGCGAAGACCGGTTCGTTGGGCCGCCCAGAGCGCACAGTCACCGGCTGCCCAGACTCCCGGGATTCCCGTAAATCCTGTGTCATCGGTGAGCACCGCGCCGGTGATGGGATCCAGTGGCACACCGCTGTGGGTCAGCCAGTCGGTGGCAGGAACTGCGCCCACGGCGCTGATCACGACGTCGGCGTCTAAAACCGTGGAGTCGGTGAGGGTCACTCGCTGCCTGCAGTGACCGCTGAGACCCGCTGGGAGGGGATCCACTGAACGTGCGTGGGCCCGTCCGAGGAACTCCACGCCGTAGCGCTCATGCAGAGTTCGCAGGGAAAGGGCCACGGCTTGGCCCAGGCGACGCTGCCCCGGCAGCGGCTCGCCCGAGATGACCGAGACGCTGCCGGCTCCACGGGCGGTGCAGGTCGCGGCAGTCTCAAGGGCGAGGAAGCCACCACCGATCACGGCAACCTGGGCTCCGGTGAGTGAGGCATCGCGCAAGGCGGCGGCGTCCTCCACGCTGCGAATCGCATGACCTCCCAACCGTCGGGCCTCTGCTCCGGTGGCAAGGACGATCGCGTCGCCGAGGTAGAAGGTGCCGGAGCGGGTCTGTACGCCCAGTGGTTCTGTGGAGAGCCCGATGACTGGATCGGATCGCACCCAGTGCACGTCGAGCGGGTCGGCGGGGTCATCGAGATAGAGGTCTGGAAGGTTGACCGTCCCGGAGAGGTACGCCTTGCTCAGGGCTGGGCGGTCATAAGCGGGATGAGCTTCGGCCCCAAGAATGGTGATGGGGCCAGCGTGGCCCTGCATGCGCAGTTTCCGTGCGGTGTAATACCCAGCCAAACCTGCCCCAACGATGAGCAGGTGATTATGTGTATGCAGCGTCATGCGACCTGGACCCCCGGGGGAAGCTGTGGTGCCGCGGTGGATAGTTCCACCATCACGTCACCGTTCTCCACTGTGACGTGATGTGCTCGGACTCCTCGCTTGGCCGGTGGTTGGTCCACCTCGCCGGTGATCAGAGAGAATGTGCTCTCATGCAGGGGGCATTCAACCCGGCAATCTTCCACCCACCCCGCCGCGAGCGATGCGTCCTGGTGAGTGCAGGTGTCATCGAGGGCGTGAACGGTGCCCTCCTCGGTGAGGAAGATGGCGATCGGGGGGCTCACCGTGGCTATACGTAGCCCTTCGCCGGGAACCAGGTCATCGAGAGAACAAGCTCGGAAACTCAATTGCCATCACCGCCAGTTGGAGATAGTGTTGCGTATAGTGCAACACTGTTCGCGTTGCACAACAAAAGTATGCAAGCGACCCCGAGGGGTACGTCAAGGGATCGTGCTGAATTGAGTAAAAATTCATCATCACGAAACGAAACAGGGATGAGGGGTCGGATCATGAGTGAGGTTCAGTCCGTTGACCGGGCGGCGCAGATTCTGCAGCTGCTGAGTGTGGAACCGCTGCTCAGTGCCAGTGAGATCGCGCGCCGGTTGGACGTCCATCGGTCCACCGCGTTCCGATTGATGGGCACGCTTGAGGCTCATGACCTTGTGGAGCAGGACGGACAGGGCGGCTCATACCGACTTGGCTTCGGGTTGCTCCGGCTCGCCAGTGCCGTAAGCTCCCGGGTGGATCTCTCCCGTGATGCCCAGGCCTGCTGTGACGCGGCTGCTGCCTCACTCAATGAGACCGTCAACGTGGCGATCCTCGACGCAGGCTTCGCCGTGACCATCACCCAGACCGTGGGCCAGCGGATGATCGGGGTGGCTCGGCAATACGTGGGTCAGCGGGCGCCGCTGCATGCGACCTCCACGGGGAAGGTGCTGCTTGCCTACGGTGAGCAGGCCGAGCAGAACCGAGTGCTGGGCGGGGTGCTTGAAGCTTTCACGGGTTCGACCATCACCTCTGCAGAGGTGTTGGAGGCGGAGCTCGAGGCAGTCCAACAGCGGGGCTGGGCCTCGGCGGTGGCCGAGTGGGAGGAAGGAATCAATGCACTCGCTGTCCCGGTCAGGGGTGCCCGAGGTGATGTGGTGGCGGCCTTCTCCACCACGGCGCCGGCTTTCCGCCTTCCAGAATCCTCCTTCGCAGAGCACGTGGAGCTGCTTCGTACCGCAGCTGATGATCTGGAAGCCCGGCTCGGGTTTCTCCAGACATCACAGAGTCCAGAGGTCACGTTTCCTGGCGATTAAATCTCAGCAGAAGTATTGCCCGAGACCCGCGCATTCCCTAGTCTGGTTGCGTAATACACGATAGCGTTGCGAATTGCGCAACGCTGGGTGGTAGCGGAGGAGGCACTGAATGCTGCAGAACCTGCAGGGGCCGCGCGTGGTGATCATCGGGCTCGGTGTCGTAGGAGCCGCGGTGGCAGATGAGCTCGTCCTGCGAGGGTGGAACAACGTCACCGTGGTGGAACAGGGTCCGCTCTTCGAGACGGGCGGCTCCAGCTCACATGCCCCGGGATTCGTCTTTCAGACCTCGGCTCACCGTGCGATGACCCAGCTCGCCCAACGCACGCTGGACAAGCTCGATGGGCTCCAGGTGCGCGGCGAGTGGGTGATGAAGCGGGTCGGAGGAATCGAGCTTGCAAGCAGTGAGGCTCGCCTGCAGGAACTCCACCGACGCCGCGGGCTTGCCCAGTCCTGGGGAGTTCCTGGCGAACTTGTATCTGCCGAAGAGGTTTCAAGGCTGTGGCCGGGGTTGAACACCGAGGGTCTGCTGGGAGGCTTCCACACTCCCACCGACGCCGTGGTCAAAAGCGTTCGCGCGGTGGAATTTCAGGCGGGCCGCGCTCAAGAGGGCGGTGCCAGGATCCTGCCCATGACTAAGGTCACCGGAGTGTGCAGTCATGGCGGGAAGGTCACCGGGGTGGAGGTTCGCAGGGTCAGCGGCGGCACGACCGACGTCGGGCAGCAGAGTGAAGGGGACCTCGAGACTCTGCCAGCTGACCTCGTGATCATGTGCACTGGGCTGTGGGGTCCTTCGGTGGCGAGCGACCAGCTCGGGATCGATCTGCCGATGCTTCCTGTGGAACACGGGTTCGGCTTCAGCGTTCCCACCCACACCGGAGTCGATGCTCGCACCGAGGTCGTGAAACCGATGCTGCGGCATCAAGACTTCGCCATGTACCTGCGGGAATGGGGAGACCGCATCGCCGTCGGGGCCTATGAGCACCGTCCGCTGCCGGTGGCCCCGGAGGACATCTCTGGCGCAGAAGAGTTCGCGCGGACTGGTATCCACCCAGCAATACACCCCTTCACGGCTGAAGATTTCGCGCCGACCTGGGCCGAGGCGCGGCGGCTCCTGCCCCAGCTGGCCCAGTCCCATGAGGGTATGGGCGGACTGGACACCGCGCGCAGCTTCAACGGGATCTTCTCCTTCACCCCCGATGGAGGCCCGCTGCTGGGTCCGGTCCCCGGCACCGAGGGGCTCTGGATGGCGCAATCGGTCTGGGTCACCCAATCGGCAGGAGTGGGGCAGGTGATGGCGGACTGGGTGACCACCGGGGACCCGGGGATCGACACCCACGGGCTGGACCTGAACAGGTTCGATCCCGCCGTGATCTCGCAACGGTGGGCGCGCGAACAGGGGGAGGAGTCTTACGACGAGGTCTATGACATCATTCACCCCAAATCCTCCACGCTGCGAATGCGCGGGCTGCGCACCTCGGCCTTCTACCCGCGTCACGCACAGCTGGGGGCAGTCTTCGAATCGGCGGGAGGCTGGGAACGTCCACTGTGGTTCGAATCCAATAAGGACCTGGGGCAACCCATGCTCGGCGAGGTGCCGCTGCCACCCCGGGATAGCTGGGCTGCCAGGAACTGGGACCCCATTGCCTCCGTGGAGGCGGTCCATATGCGCACCCATGTGGGCCTGGTGGATATGTCCTCGCTGCCGCGGCTGACACTCACCGGCAGCGAAGCGGGGGAAGCCACGGCATTCCTGCTTGAGCTGCATTCCCGCGGAAACCTCAGCCGACGACCGGGTAAATCGGTGGGAAGCATCGTCTACGCGCTGCTCCTCGATGAGCGCGGTGGGATCCTCTCTGACATCACCCTGGCGCGGACAGGATTCGACAGCTACCACCTGGGTATCAACGGTTCACTGGATGCCGCATGGCTGCAGGAGAAAATCGCACAGTTCGGCAGCGTCGATGCGCAGGCCCAGGGGCAGCCACGCTCTGCGCCGCAGCTGCGCGACGCCAGCTCGGGCTCATGCGGTCTAGGACTGTGGGGGCCTGCGGCCAGGGAGGTGCTCCAAAGCCTGGTCGATGAAGACCTCGCCAATGAGCACTTCGCGTTCTACCGGGCTCGCTCACTGCGGGTGGCCGGTGTTCCTGTACTGGCGCTGCGGCTGAGCTATGTCGGGGAACTCGGCTGGGAGCTCTACGCCCCTGCCGAGTTCGGGGCCTTCCTCTGGGATGCGCTCTATGAGGCTGGCCAGGCGCACATGATCAGGCCAGTGGGGCGCCGAGCCTTTGAGAGCATGCGCCTGGAGAAGGGCTTCAGGCTCTTCGGCGCCGATATGACACGTGAGCACACGCCGACTGAAGCCGGGGTGAGCTTCGCGGTGGCAGGGGAGGCGGCTGCGAGACTCGCTGAGCTCGGGGCCGATGAGCCGCGTCGTCGTCTGGTGTGTCTTGTCCTGGATGATTCAGCCACAGTGCTGCTCGGGCATGAGCCCGTGTTCACCCCCGCCGGCACAGAACCGTTGGGGTATGTCACCAGCGCAGATCAGGGATTCACCCTGGGACTCTCGATCGCCTATGCGTGGATCGATGACCCGCAGCTGGATGCCGGTGAGCGACTGGAGATCGAGTACTTCGGCCAGCGATTCGCCGCCAGCATCCACGCCGAGCCGCTCTTTGACCCGAGAAGCACCAGGATGAGGGGGTGAGCGTGAACAGCGCAGCACACTACGACGTGATCGTTGTCGGTCTGGGCTCGATGGGAGGCGCCGCGGCCAACGCGCTCGCAGGACGTGGAGCGCGGGTGCTGGGTCTGGAGACCTACCATCCCGGACATGATCAAGGTTCCGCCCATGGCGGCACGCGGATCATTCGGCAGTCCTATTTCGAGGACTCCGCCTATGTCCCGCTGCTCTTCAGCGCCTATGAGGGTTTCCGAAAGCTTGAAGAAGAGTCCGGGCGGGATCTGATGCGGCTCTGCGGCGGGATCTACATCGGGCACCCAGAGTCCAAGACCTTCGCCGGCTCCTGGGCTGCCGCCAAGGAGCATGGACTTGATCACGAGGTGCTCACCGCACCGGAGATCCGTGCCCGATTCCCCACGATGAACCCCCGTGATGACGCGCTGGGCCTCTATGAGGCCAACGCCGGGTACGTGCGCCCGGAACAGACCGTGATTGCCAATGCGGAGGTCGCGGCGAAGAAGGGTGCGGAGCTGCATTTCGAGGAGGCCGTGGTCTGGTGGGCGGCAGACGGCGACGGCGTGGCGGTCCGCACCACGGCTGGCAGCTACCGTGCGGATAAGCTCATCATCACCCCAGGGGCCTGGGCTCCGGAGCTGCTCTCCGGGATGCAGCTTCCGCTGAGTGTGGAACGGATGGTCTTTCACTGGTTCACCCCGGATTTCGAGGCCGTCCCGTATGAGGCGTGGAGCGAGGACAATCATCCGGTCTACGTGGAACAGACCGGGGACAATCACCAGATCTACGGCTTCCCGATGACCGATGGTCCCGAGGGAGGATTCAAGCTGGGATTCTTCCGCGAAGGCATCCCCACCACAGCGAACACCATAGATCGCAGAATCTATGATCAGGAGAACGAGCGCATGCAGGACCGCGCCCGGCAACTCTTTCCCCACCTCAGCGGGGACGTCGTGCAGGCCAAGACCTGCCTGTACACGGTGACACCGGATGAGCACTTCGTCATCGGGCTCCATCCCGAACATGTTCAGGTGGCGGTGGCCTGCGGCTTCTCGGGACACGGGTTCAAATTCGTGCCTGTGGTGGGGGAGATCCTGGCGGATCTGGCACTGCAGGGCAAGACCGAGCACCCCATCGAACTCTTTGATCCGCAGCGCAGTAGTCTGCAGGCATGAGAACCATCGAGCTGCCCGCCGCAGGATTCACCGCCTCCCAGCTGGTGCTGGGCATGATGCGGATCAACGATAAATCGGATCAGCAGATTCGCGAGCTATACCGCGCCTCCCGCGAAGCCGGCGTTGACCTGCTCGATCACGCGGATATCTACGGCGATGGCCCGCACCACTGCGAACGTCGGTTTGCCGAGGCGGTCTCGCTCTCCAGCTCGGAGCGGGAGCAGGTCCGGATCCAGTCAAAGGTCGGGATCATCAGGGATGGCCCCAGCTATGACTTCTCCTATGAGCACATCATGGTGGAGGTCGAAGAGTCCCTGCGTGCGCTGCAGACCGAGTATCTCGACATCTTGCTGCTGCACCGCCCCGATGCACTCGTGGAACCGGAAGAGGTCGCCCGGGCCTTCGACGCGCTGGAGTCCAGCGGGAAGGTGCGCCACTTCGGGGTCTCGAACCACACTGTGGGACAGATCCAGCTGCTGCGCAAGGCCGTCGCCCAGCCACTGGTGGTCAATCAGCTGCAGCTCTCCATCGTGCACTCCCCGATTCTGACCCAGGGAATGCTCGCCAACACGCTGGGCCAGACCCCGGCCGTCACTCCTGCAGGTGCAGACATCGTGGAGTACTGCCGCATGGAGGGGATCACGATCCAGGCCTGGTCTCCGTACCAGTCACCCAGCAGGGTGTTCATCGATCACCCGGACTACGCCGAGCTCAACGAGGTCCTGGGCCGGCTGGCGCGGAAGTATGCAGTGACTGCCACTGGCATCGCCACCGCATGGCTGACCCGGCACCCGGCCGATATCCAGGTGGTGCTGGGCACCACCCAGGGAAGCAGAGTGGCGGAAGCCGCTGCAGGAGCGGAGGTCCGTCTCACGCGCGCCGAGTGGTACGAGCTCATCCGAGCGGCGGGTCACCAGCTGCCCTGAGGTGCCAGCTGCCTAGGGGTGCCATGTGCTCAGGGGCGCCATGTGCTCAGGGGCGCCAGTTGCCCCGGGTCGGGGACTTCAGGCAGGCCATTCGAGCGTGTGAGATCAGGCGCGGTAGCGCTCGGGGCGGTGGTTCAATGCCAGGATCAGGTTCAGCAGCACCGCGCCCAGGGCGGAGAATAGGACGTTCAGCGGTGAGACCACGACCAGCGCCATCAGGATGACCACCACATCCAAGCTCATCTGCACGTACCCGGCACGCCATCCCAGGCGTTCCTGGGCCACCAGCGCCACGATGTTGAATCCACCCAGGCTTGCCCCGTGCCGGAAGACCGCCAGCAGTCCCATACCGACGAGGACGTTGCCCGCCGGGACGCCGTAGAGCGGATTGAGTTCAGGCAGGTTCAGCATGGGGCCATGCAGCAAGGCATAGCCGGAGACGATGGCCACCGCAGCGACGGTCTTGAGTGTGAAGGTCCATCCCTTTTTCCAGATCGCCAGCGCGAAGAAGGGAAGGTTCACCAGCAGGAAGAGTGTCGAGAAGTTCAACGAGGTGGCGTAGGTGAGCAGCAGGGCAAGACCGGCGGTCCCGCCCGTCACCGCCTCGGACTGCTGAAGGACGTAGAGCCCCAGAGATGCCAAGAATGTCCCGATGAGCACGCCGAAAACGTCCTCCGCAGGGCTGTGCGGAATCGTTCTGTTCTCAGGCCATGGAGGGACATTTTCGGTTCCGGACATGCGGGTCAGCTTATAGCCGTGCACGCCCGGCTCGACCCGTTCACCCGTGGGATGTGAGCACTGTCACGAGAAGTCACCCATGAGCGGTCTCGATTGCGTAAACTACGGATTCGAGACTTGAATTCCAAGATTCGAGCTCCGCGACTTCCAGAAGAGGACGGCGTCATGGATTCTAAGCCAGCTACTCATGCAGCACAGTACGGCGAGAACGGCGCGGAGGACCTCTCCTATGATCCCGAACATTGTGCGCGAGTGGTCTGCGCCCGGGGCGTGATCACGGCGAGTCCGCTGGTCATCTTTGAATTCCTCGCGGATCCCGCCCTGCAGGTGGAGTTCGATGGCAATGAGAACCTCCAGCGGGCTGAGCCGGGTCAACGTGTGACAGGAGTCGGAGACGTCTTCGAGATGGCGCTGACGAATGGCAAGGTCCGTGAGAACCACGTGGTGGAGTTCCTCGAGGGACAGTTGATCGCCTGGAGGCCCTCAACTATGGGCGAACCGCCTGCGGGGCACCTCTGGCGTTGGTCCCTCTCGCCCACAGCCGATGGCGGGACCGAGGTCGCGCACACCTACGACTGGTCCCAGCTTCGTGATGAGGAGCGGATGCCCAGGGCTCGGCGCACCAGCTCCGAGATGCTGGGGAAATCCATCGCGCGCCTCAAGGCCGTGGTGGAGGCCTCCGCCTAAGCTTTTCCGCATGGAGAGCCAGACGATCACGCAGTTCACCAAGACCGTTGTTGCTGCGGCTCTGCTTCGTCAGCGCCCCGGAACGGGCCTTGAGCTGTTCATCGCGCGCAGAACGTCCCCGGAGACGGTCGCGGGCATGTGGGAGTTCCCCGGCGGAAAACTTGAACCAGGAGAGACCCTGTATGAAGGGCTCCACCGTGAACTCAGTGAAGAACTTGGAGTGACCGTCACCCTCGGCCAGGAGGTGGCCGCAGAGAGTCACGAAAGTTATCAACCCGGCGCGGGCTGGTGGCTTAAGGAGACGACGGCGATGCGGCTCTTCCTCGGGGAGGTGCTCGAGGGTGAGCCATTCCCGCTTCAGGATCACGATCGGGTGGATTGGGTCCCGCTGACCCCGCGACTGCTCGACTATCCCTGGATCCCCGCGGATCGGCCGATCGTGGAGCATCTGCTCACTCAGATCAACGCCTCGCCAAACGCCCGGCCAGGCGATCAGACAGTCGCGTGACGAGTCACATAGTCACGTGAAAAGCCCTTATATGGGGAGATGCGCGCAGAAGCAGTGAGGAGGGCCCCTGCGCGCATCGCGCTTCCCATCGCGCAAGGCCATTAGAACACCTATTCTACGTAGCTGCAAGTGTCCAGACCGGATATTCGAATCTATATTCGACTAGTGGAACCTGTGAGAATTCTGTCAGAACGAAGGTTCGATGGGTTCCCGTTGCTCAGCCCGCCGAGCGCGGCGCTGGGACCTTGCCCGCTTGGCCTGATCCAGCCTGGGAAGTACTCGTACTGCCAGAATGACAGCACCCGGAAGCGTCGAGGCAAGCGCCAGCAGACCGTAACTCACCGAAGCCGTCACACCGAGGTGAGGCGCGAATCCTGCGAGCGAGAAGGCCCACGCGGCGGCCGCCTCACGGGGCCCCCATCCACCGAAGCCGAGCGGAATCGACATCCCCGCGATTGAGACTGCCGCGAGCGCAGGAGCAAGGGCGAGTGGGATATCAGGTGTGACAGCTGAGATCGTCAGCGTGAAGAGGGTTGAAAAAGCGGCCCACCCCACGGCCGAGAACACCACGACCCGGGTGATGTCCCGCCCGGACAGTGGTCGCAGCCAGCGCCAGGACACGGCGATCGCCACGCCTGCCACGCCCAAGCTGGCAAGGCCGAAGACCGGCGCCAGTGTCAGCAGGGACAGTCCTGCAGCAGTGAAGACCACAGCTGTTCCCATGAGGCGCTCTGCTGCCATGGCCGCGAAGGCCTGTCCCAGTGCGCTGCGTCCGGCGCTGACGTCGGCATCGCTACTGTCATCCGCAGCCCGCAGAGCATCCCCGGCGAGGCCGCCGGGCAGCACGCCGTTGAGGAAGGACGACTGCCAGCAGCGAGCCACCGCAGGACCAAAAGGCACTGCGATGCTGTGATGCTCGGCAATGACCCGCCAGCGCAGGGCCTGGGTCAACACACCGATGCCGCCCAGGATCACCGCGGCGGGAAAGCTCCACCAGGGAAGCATCATGAATGCGTCGATAAAGGGGGTGAGGCCCCAGGCGTTCGCGAGGATCACGAAGATTCCCACCGTGACCGCGATCTGCAGCGCCGCGAAGAGAAGAACCTTGCCGCTGGACCGTGAAGTTTCGGTCTGTTCACTCACGGGAATCACCTCACCTAGCGATCTGAGATCAGCGCGGGTGCGCTGGGGGCAGGCTCAAGAGGTCAATATGACCCACGGTCACTTGCAGTCCGGCAGAGGCGAGCTGTTCCGTGCGAACGCGAAGCCAGTCAGCGGCGGTCTCGGCAAGGAGGGGGTCGGCCTCTACGGCGACATCTGCGCGGTCGCTGAGGTATCGCTTGATCAGCGCGGCGTCGGAGCTATCGAGGGTCCAGTTGGTCTCCGCCACTCGCACCTGCGCTCCACGTTGACGCAGCAGCTCCGCCACAATGTTCACCGCGTCTGGTCCCAGCAGAGCTTCACGCCGCTGGTGGGCGTCGAAGGCCTCCGCAATGAGGGCGTCCGAAGGGTGACCCGGATCGATCTGGACCTCACCGGTCACACTCAGGCTCAGCAGGGCCGTGACACGAGTGCCCGCTGCGGCCCCGGCGATGGCATCGGCCAGAATCTCGGCCTCCGCAAGAGTCAGAAGATCCAGCAGCGCGGAACAGGTGACCAGCAGCGCGTCCTCACCGGTGGTCAACCCTGGGAGGTCCTCCACGGTCCCGAGCACGCGTGTCGTCTCGACCACCTCGGTCCCGTCGGGCGCGGTGGTCGCGATCTCAAGCAGAGCAGAGTCATGGTCCAGAAGCGTCCAGCGCTGAGGCAGGGCGAGCCGCGGGGCCAACCAGGCCTGATTGGATCCGGTGCCGGCGCCCACATCGATGACGTGGACCGGTGCGCCCGCCCCTGAGCTGTCAGTGGCCTCGCTGCTGAGCTCGCGCAGCCGAGTGGTGAGTTCCTCGAGGAGCGGGGATGCGAGTTCGCGTGCCCGGTGGTCAGCGCGGCGGCGCTGTTCCAGCCAATCAGCCGGTACCGGCCGTGTCACCAATGGATCGCTGTTCTGAGCTCCTGCGCTGCTTCTGACCATGTCCGAAGTCTAGCCCGGTGATGCCCGGCGGCAGTGTGCCAGCGACGACGCAGAGTGTCATCTTCAAGCCAGGTCTGCAGAGTCTGTCCCCAGGCCGCGGTATCCCGGGGATCGATTGCGGCCCCTGGTGCGCCCAGGTTCGAGCGCGCGCTCCCCGGATGTCCGAGCAGGGCTTCCGCTGCCCCGGTCCCGGCTCCGACCAGGGCCGGGATGCTGCGCGCAAGTGCCTCGGTCACGACCATTCCGTAGGTCTCGGCCAGGGAGGGCAGTGCCAAAAGGTCTGTGCGCTGCCAGAGTTCCTCGAGGTCTCTTCCGTCTACCGGGCCAGTCACAGTGACTCGCTCGGGGGACAAGCCGCGTGCGGCGTCGTGCATCTTGGCGGCGTATTCGGGATCTTGGGTCAGCGGACCAGCGATCACCAGGTTCCAGCGAAGGTGGCTCAGCTTGCGGAGAGCTTCAATCAGCAGCAGGGGATTCTTCCGCGGAGTGACGGCACCGAGGAACATCAGCTGCGGCGGCGTGCCACCGGTGCTCAGGGTCGCAGGCTGCACTCCAGGCTCGGCCACCGCAACTGTGGTGAGCCCATAGCGGCTCTGCAGGTCGTCCCGGGCCCAGCGGCTCGTGGCGACGACGGCGCTCGCAGCCTGCACGGCCGCACGTTCACCGGCGGCGAGTGCATTTTGTTCGGTGCTGCTCAGACCTGACTCCGCAGGCAACGGCAGGTGCACCAGGATAGCGACCTCTGTGCCGCGGGCCGTTGCCTCGGAGATCTCCTGGGGAGCAGCAGAGGCGATGATGCCGTCGATGAGGACCCGGTCATGATCTTGTATGGCAGCTCTCAGCGACTCGCGGTCACCGAGACTCGGACGTGGCCATGCGCCGGGGATCGCGACCTCGGGGATGGTCATGCCCACATCTCGCCAGGCTTCGAGCACTCTCAGGTTATAGATCGAGCCGCCGCTGGGACCTGGGAGATCTGCCGGGACGATGAAGGCACGCTCAGTCATTGGGCGTGGCCGTCGTCGTCGTTGTCGGAGTTGGAGCTGTGAGTGTCGCCGTGCGTTCCAGCGTGATGGCATCGCGGATGAAGGAGATCAGCAGCAGCGTCAGCGCTGTTGCCGTCACGGCGGCGGCCCAGGGGAGAGGAAGGAACGGCAGCAGCGCGATCCAGAGCGCAGAGGCCTGGATGGCCGCGACGGTCCGGCGGAACAGGCTGTAGCCCAGCTCTCCGCGCAGAGCTGGCCGGAGCCAGCCCGCCGCCACAAAGATGTAGCGCATCGCGCCGATTGCCACCGCCCACCAGCCCACGGTCGCGGCAACGATGAGGGACACCACGAGCAGCGCTGCGGCATCTGCTTCCATATCAAGACGCGCACCGGCTGCTGTGGAGCTGCGCGTGCGCCGGGCCACCGCGCCGTCGACCGCATCGAGCAGCAGCGCGACACCGACAACGACCGCCAGGGTCGCGCTGCGCGGGGCAATCGCTTCCACGTAGATCAGCACAGCGGCGGCGGCGAGCACTCCGGTCAGGCCCACGCGGATCAGCGTGATGCGATCGGCTGTGGTGACCCTGCGAGGGCTGCGTCGCAGCAGTGAGGCGGCGGCCACTACTGGTGGGGCCAGAGCCGCGGCGGTGAGTGCCACTGCGATCGGAGCGCCGGGGGCGTGAAGGACCGCCAAGAGTATCGCGATGACAGCAGGAATGAGGATCAGCAGGGAGATTTCCAGGGCTACGCCTGAGTGCTCTGCGCGTGGCCCCCGACTGGCTGATCGGCTGCTGACATTGGACATAGCAGTCAATGTATCTTCTGTGCCGGTCTCCCTGGTGCTTCCAGAAGACGGCGCGCGGTGATAGGACCGGTAGCGTGGAGTGATGGACACAACTGCTGCAGCGGCCAAGAAGCTGCGACCCGGGATCATGCTGAGTGCCCTGATTCTCACCCTGACACTTTCTTCCTGCGGATTTGACCAGACAGCTTCCGGCGGTGAGCAGGCGAGTGATGTTCCTGAAACACCTGCTTCTCCAGCCGCCTCAGAGGCTGATGTTTCTGCCGAGGTTGACGACCCCGAATCGTCTGAAGAGTCGACTGATCCTGAAGCCTCGGAGGATCCCGAGGAACCTGAGGGTGAAGAACCTGAGGCTGAGGAGCCTGCGGAGCTGCCCGGTGGCGGTGACACGCTCTTCCCCGACCGTCGGTTCCTCGCCGCTTACGGCTCCCCGGGGATCCCCGGCCTCGGAGTTCTCGGCGAAGCAGAGCTCGAGGATGCGGTGGACCGCGTGAAGTTCTATGCCGAGCAATATCAGCAGCACTCTGATGAACCGGTCCAACCAGCCTTCGAGATCATCACCTCCGTGGCGACCGGAGAGCCAGGGGTGGACGGCGACTACTCCAACCCCTTAGATCCCGAGGTCATCGAACCCTGGGTGGAGCTTGCGGCCGAGGAAGAGATCTACGTGGTGCTCGATCTGCAGCCAGGCCTCTCCACCTTCCTCGAGCAGGCCCAGCTCTACGAAGAGCTCCTGGCCCAGCCGCACGTGGGCCTCGCGCTGGATCCAGAATGGCGACTCAGCGAGGGCCAGCGGCATATGGAACAGATCGGATCCGTGACCGCTGCAGAGATCAATGAGGTCTCTGCCTGGTTGGCCGACCTCACTGAGACACACGAGCTGCCCCAGAAGATGCTGCTGCTGCACCAGTTTAAGCACTCGATGATTCAGAACCGTGAAGACATCGACACCTCGCGTGAGGAGCTCGCGATGGTGCTTCACGCCGATGGCCACGGATCTCCGGATCTGAAGCTCGGCACCTATGAGTCGTTGCAGGAGGGTCTTGACGAGGACATCTGGCTGGGATGGAAGAACTTCTACGACGAGGATTCACCCACCTTCACCTCCGAAGAGACCTTTGAGGTTGAACCCAAACCCTGGTTCGTCTCCTACCAGTGACCCGCATAAACTGACCGAGATTGTTTCTACCCACCTGACACGGGAGCAGAATGTCTACGCCCGAAACACCGCACCCTCTTGACGAAGCCGCCATCGACCATGCAGTCGAGCAGGCCTTCGCCGCCTTCGCAGCCGCAGGTGACCTGGAGGAGCTCAAAGCAGCTCGACTCGCCCACACCGGCGACCGTGCCCCCATCGTGCTCGCGAACCGGCAGATCGGTCAGCTGGACAAGACCGAGAAGGCAGCGGCTGGGAAGCTGCTCGGCGGCGCTCGCGGAAAGCTGCAGAAGGCACTTGCCGCGCGCACCGAGGTGCTCGAAGCCGAGCATGCCGAGCGGATCCTCGTGGAAGAGACCGTCGATGTCACCGCCGCCGGACGGCGTCGTCCCCTCGGTGCCCGGCACCCGCTCTCAGTGCTGCAGGAACGCGTCTCTGACGTCTTCATCGCCATGGGCTGGGAGATCGCCGAGGGTCCCGAGATCGAGTCGGAATGGTTCAACTTCGACGCCCTGAACATCGCCCCGGATCACCCGTCACGGGAGATGCAGGACACCTTCTTCGTGGAGCCTCCCGAAGCACACCTTGTGCTTCGCACCCACACCTCTCCGGTGCAGATCCGCTCGCTGCTCAGCCGCGAGCTGCCGGTCTATGTGCTCTGCCCTGGCAAGACCTTCCGCACCGATGAGCTCGATGCCACCCATACCCCGGTGTTCCATCAGTTCGAAGGCATTGCGGTGGACAAGGGTCTCACCATGGCCGATCTGAAGGGGACCCTGGAGCACTTCGCGCGGAGGATGCTCGGCGAGGATGCCGCCATCCGGCTGCGCCCGGCGTACTTCCCGTTCACCGAGCCCTCCGCCGAGCTCGACGTCTGGCATGCCGAGGCCAAGGGCGGCCCGCGCTGGATCGAGTGGGGTGGCTGCGGGATGATCAACCCCGCCGTGCTGCGCGCCGCCGGTGTGGACCCCGAGGAGTACACCGGCTTCGCCTTCGGCATGGGGATCGAGCGGACGCTGATGTTCCGCAACGGGGTCCCCGATATGCGCGACATGATCGAGGGCGATATTCGCTTCAGCCAGCACTTCGGAATGGAGGTCTGAGACATGCGCATTCCGCTTTCTTGGATTCGTGAGTACACACAGTTCCCCGCCGAGGGAACGGCAGAGGACCTCATGGCCGAACTGGTCAAGGTCGGGCTGGAGGAAGAGGACGTGCACCGTCCCACCGACTTCCTCAGCGGCCCGATCGTCGTCGGCGAGGTCCTGGAGAAGATCCCTGAACCCCAGTCCAATGGCAAGACCATCAACTGGTGCCAGGTTCGCGTGGTGCCCGAGGGTGCTGCCCAGACCCTGACCCATGAGGGCATCGACCCCTCAGGCGTGCAGGGGATCGTCTGCGGCGCTCATAACTTCGAGGTCGGCGACAAGGTCGTCGTCACCCTTCCCGGAGCCGTGCTCCCCGGTGACTTCCGCATCGCCGCGCGCAAGACCTACGGGCATGTCTCCGCCGGCATGATCGCCTCGGTGCGCGAGCTCGGCATCGGCGAGGACCACGACGGCATCCTGGTGCTCTCCACGCTGGGGCTTGACCCAGAACCGGGCACCGATGCGATGGAGCTGCTGGGTCTCTATGACTCCGCTGCCGAGATCAACGTGACCCCGGACCGCGGGTACGCGTTCTCGCTGCGCGGGGTGGCTCGCGAGTACTCCCACGCCACCGGCACCCCCTTCACCGATCCGGTGGAGAAGATCACGATCAACGACGCCGCGAAGCCCGGTCAGCCGGTCACGCTGGATGACCAGGCGCCCATCTACGGCGTTGCTGGCTGCAGCCGGTTCGTGACGCGCAAGGTCACCGGGATCAACCCGGAAGCCCCGACCCCTCCGTGGATGGCCTCCCGGCTGCGCCTGGCCGGGATGCGGTCCATCAGCATCGCCGTGGACGTGTCCAACTATGTGATGCTCGAGCTCGGTCAGCCCAACCACTGCTACGACGCCGCCAAGCTCGAGGGCGGCATCGAAGTCCGCCGGGCGGCAGCGGGGGAGAAGCTCACCACCCTGGATGAGAAGGAACGCAGCCTTCACGCCGAGGACCTCGTCATCGCCGACGCTCGGGGTGCCATCGGCATCGCCGGAGTCATGGGTGGAGCGCGCACCGAAGTGGACAGCACCACCTCGAGCGTCATCGTGGAAGCGGCTCATTTCGATCCGATCAGTGTCAGCCGCAGCAAGCGCCGGCACAAGCTCCCCTCGGAAGCGTCCAAGCGCTTCGAACGTGGAGTGGACCCGTTGCTCGCGCCGCTCGCGGCGCAGCGTGTGGTGGACCTTCTTGTCGACCTCGCCGGAGGAACCGATGCGGGTGAGGTCAGCGATGAAGGCACCCCGGTGCTGCCGGAACCGATCAGCCTGGATCCGACTCTTCCGGAGAAGCTCACCGGTGTCGCCTACACGAAGGAACAGATCCACGGCACGCTCACCGCGATCGGTGCGGAGCTGACCCAGCAGGGAGAGCAGCTTGTGGTCACCCCGCCGAGCTGGCGCCCAGATCTGACCATCCCCGCAGCCCTGGTCGAGGAGATTGCCCGCCTGGTCGGCTATGACCAGATCCCTTCCCGGCTTCCGGTTCCACCGGCTGGCCGCGGTCTCACGCAGGCCCAGCAGCGGCGTCGCAGCGTCTACGCCGGAATGGCGGCCGCCGGGTTCACCGAGGTGCTGAGCTACCCGTTCTACTCCGAGGCGGCCAACACTCGCTTCGGTCGGCCTGCGGAGACCGGCACTCCCATGCCGATGCTGCGCCTCGCCAATCCCGTTGCGAGTCAATACGCCAGCCTGCGCACCACGGTGCTGCCAGGACTGCTGGAGGCACTGCGCCGCAATGTCTCCCGCGGGTTCACCGATCTCGCGCTCTTCGAGACCGGTCTGGTCTACCTGCCCAAGACTCAGCTGGGATCGGCATCGATCCCGGCTTTGGGCGCCTACCCCGGGGAAGCTGTGCTCGCAGAGCTCAATGCAGGGATCCCGGACCAGCCGCTGCATCTCGCCGCGGCGCTCTCAGGCGCTGAACCGGCAGATCAGCCCGGTGTCTCAGGCCGCCGCCGGGACTGGGCGGATGCCGTGGATGCTGCCCAGAAGGTCGCCGAGCTGCTGCGCGTGGAGCTTGAGATCGAACAGGGCCGCCACCAGGCGTTCCACCCCGGACGCACCGCCGAGCTGCGCCTGGCGGGCGCCGTCGTCGGGTATGCCGGTGAGCTGCACCCCAAGGTGGTTCAGGAGCTGGACCTGCCCGAGCGCACCTCAGCCATGGAGCTGGATCTTTCCGCGCTCATCGCTGCCGCTCCAGAACAGGTCGGTGCGCAGCCGCTTTCCACCTTCCCGCCGACCACTCAGGACGTCTCCCTGATCGTGGAGCAGTCGCTTCCGGCTGCCACGCTTCAGGAGACGCTGGCCGAGGGCGCAGGAAGCCTCCTGGAGAGCATCGAGCTCTTCGACGTCTATGCCGGGGAGCACATCGAGCCCGGGCAGAAATCGCTGGCCTATGCTCTGCGGTTCCGTGCCGAGGACCGCACGCTGACTGCCGAAGAAGCCTCTGAGGCGCGTGCCGCCGCGGTGGCTCTTGCCAAAGAGCGTCACGCAGCGGTGCAGCGCTAAGCCTGCTCGGATCAGCCGGCGTGCCGTCAGCCGACGGCTAGGATCCCGCGGCTGAGACAGAGAACTGGCCCCGACCCTCAGCAGAGGATCGGGGCCAGTTGTCTGTATGGTCGAGGTCTTTGCCGGCGCTGGCTCAGACCGTGAGGACGAGCTTCCCCGTGGTCCGACGGTTCTCCAGGTCATCATGAGCCCGCGCGGCCTCGGCCAGCGGGTAGGTTGCCCCGATGCTGAGCACCAGGTCGCCCCTGGTGAGGGAGTCGAAGAGCTCTGCGTAGCGCCAGGAGCGCTCCTCGGCATTGCGCAGGTACCAGTGGGTGGATGGACGTGTGAGGTAGAGGCCGCCGCGGCGGTTCAGCTCCTGCGGGTCGATAGCAGGGACCTGACCCGAGGCGCCTCCGTAGAGCACGAAGGTGCCACGAATGGCGAGTGACTCCAGTGATCCGAGATAGGTGTCTTTCCCGACGCCGTCGAACACTGCTGCCACGCCTTCACCCTTGGTGATCTCGCGGACTCGATCAGCGAAGTTCTCATAGCCCAGGACATAATCAGCCCCCGCCGCCTGCGCGATCTCGGCCTTCTCCTCACTGGAACAGGTCGTGATGACGCGGGCGCCCTTGGCCTTGAGCAGCTGAGTCAGCAGCTGTCCGACTCCGCCGGCTCCGGCGTGGGTCAGCACCGTCTGTCCGGGCGCCACCCGGTAGGTGGAGTTCATCAGGTAGTGCGCGGTGATCCCCTGCAGCGGCAGCGCGGCCGCCTGCTCATCCGTCACCTCATCCGGCACGCGGACGGCCTTGGAGGCGTCCACGAGGAAGTGTGAGGCATAGGTGCCCGTGGCAGCCTCCATGGTGGTCACTCGCTGACCAGCGGAAAGGCTTTCTACGGAGGAACCGACCGCGAGAACTTTGCCGGTGGCCTCCGTGCCGGGCACGAAGGGGTACTCCATGGGGTAGACGCCACCACGCTGGTAGGTCTCGATGAAATTGACGCCGACCGCGGCAGTTTCCACCAGCACCTGGTTGGGTCCTGGCTCGGGCAGCGCTGCCTCGGCCGGGACCAACACCTCGGGCCCTCCTGCCTGCGCGGCGTGCACCACATGTGCCCTGTCCGGCAGATCCTCTGGGAAAACTGTCTGTGCATTCATGGCGGCAAGCGTACCCAACGCAACCCCGCAGCGACGAAGTCTGCTGGCCATATGAATGCATAAATATTGGAACCAGCGCATATATCCGCTTAGACTGGTGATCATGACCTATAAGATCGCCGTCTCCGGCGCCTCCGGATATGCCGGGGGAGAAGTCCTCCGGCTGCTCGCCGGGCATCCCGACGTCGAGATCGGCGCAGTCACCGCGCATTCAAGCGCGGGGGAGCAGCTGGGCACGCTCCAGCCGCATCTGATCTCACTGGCGGACCGGGTGCTGGTCGAGACCACCGCAGAGAACCTGGCCGGACATGATGTGGTCTTCCTGGCGCTTCCGCACGGCGCCTCGGGGGAGATCGCGGCCCAGCTGGGCGAGGACACCCTGGTCATCGACGCCGCGGCTGATCATCGGTTGGAATCGGCTTCGGACTGGGAGAAGTTCTACGGATCGGCGCACCAGGGCACCTGGCCCTACGGCCTGCCCGAGCTCCCACATCAGCGCGCGAAGCTCCTCGGTGCCAAGCGCATCGCAGTTCCTGGCTGCTACCCCACGACCGTCATGCTCGGGCTTGCCCCCGCGTTGGCGGCAGGCCTGGTCCAGACCCAGGACATCGTGATAGTCGCCACCACCGGGACCTCTGGCGCAGGCAAGGCGTTGAAACCGCATCTGCTCAGCGCCGAGGTGATCGGTGGAATGAGCCCCTACGGTGTGGGCGGGGTTCATCGCCACACGCCAGAGATCGAACAGGGTCTCAGCCGCGCTGCGGGTTCCCCGGTCCAGGTCTCCTTCACCCCGACCCTGGCCCCGATGTCACGCGGCATCCTCGCGACCTCCACGGCGAAGCTCGCCCCCGGCACCACTGAAGCCCAGCTTCGCGCTGCCTATCAGAAGCAGTACGACGCCGAGGCGTTCGTCCACCTGCTGCCGGAAGGTCAATGGCCCGCCACCAAGCAGGTCATCGGATCCAACCACGTGACCATGCAGCTGGCAGTGGATGAACACGCTGGACGTGCGGTCATCGTCTCAGCGGCCGACAACCTGACAAAAGGCACCGCCGGTGGCGCGGTCCAGTCGATGAACATCGCCCTGGGTCTTGCCGAGACCTCGGGGCTCAACCTTTTGGGAGTCGCACCATGAGCGTGACCGCAGCAGCTGGATTCAGCGCAGCAGGAGTGGAAGCCGGATTGAAGTCCGCCGCCGCCGACGGCACAGCGCCACGCGATGTGGCGCTCGTGCTCAACCATGGACCGGATAAGCACGCCGCAGCCGTCTTCACCAGCAATCGGGTGGCAGCTGCACCGGTGCTGTGGTCGAGGGAGGCCATCAGCGACGGCCGTGCGGACGCCGTCGTCCTGAACTCGGGTGGCGCCAACGCCTGCACCGGGGCACCAGGCTTCGCCGATACCCACCAGACGGCAGAGGTCGTGGCCGAAAAGCTTCAGGCAGCGGGGACCGATGCCTCCGCAGGGGATGTCCTCGTCTGTTCCACGGGACTGATCGGTGAACGCTTGGACATGCCTGCGCTGCTGGGTGGGGTGGGGGCTGCAGTGACGCAGCTCAGCGCTGCCGAGCTAGCCGGGCAGCAGGCGGCCCAGGCCATCATGACCACCGACTCGGTGATGAAGACCTCCACGATTGAAGCTGCTGACTTCACCGTAGGAGGGATGGCAAAGGGTGCGGGAATGTTGGCGCCGGGTATGGCTACGATGCTCTCGGTTCTCACCACCGACGCGAAGATCAGCCAGCCAGATCTGGATTCCGCGCTGCGCGAGGCGGTGAGGATCAGCTTCAATCGCGCAGATTCCGATGGCTGCATGTCCACCAATGACACGGTCATCGCGATGTCCTCCGGTGCGCATCCGCAGGCCGATCCTTCCGGAGTCGACCTCGCTGAGTTCCAGACGGCGCTGAACCGGGTGTGCCAGGACCTGGCCACACAGCTCATCGCCGATGCAGAGGGCGCACATCACGAGATCGCCATCACCACGATCAACGCTGCCACCGAGGAGCAAGCGGAGACCGCAAGCCGCTCGGTGGCCCGCTCCAATCTCTTCAAGACCGCCATCTTCGGGCAGGATCCCAACTGGGGCCGGATCCTCTCGGCGGTGGGCACCACGGATGTGGACTTTGATCCGACCACCATTGAGGTGGCAGTCAACGGGGTATGGATCTGCCGAGCAGGCGGGATCGGCGAGGATCGATCCCTGGTGGATCTGAGCGGACGGCACGTGAAGGTCATCATCGACCTCAAGTCAGGTGATGCCGAAGCCACGATCCTGACAAATGACCTCACCCATGACTACGTCCACGAGAACTCCGCCTACTCCACGTGAGGGGTCCCGCCTCCAGCGCGCTCCCTCTCCGCTAGCACCAAGGACAACGATGACCTCCACCCTGAAACCCCGGGACACCGGAAGCCTCACCTCTGCGGGCGATAAAGCAGCCGTGTTGATCGAAGCGCTGCCATGGATCCAGAAGTTCGCCGGTGAGACGATCGTGATCAAATACGGCGGCAACGCCATGGTCAACGACGAGCTGCGCCGAGCCTTCGCCGAAGACGTGGTCTTCCTGCGCCACGTAGGAGTCAATCCCGTGGTGGTCCACGGCGGCGGCCCGCAGATCAACGCGATGCTCGAGACTCTGGGCATCGAATCTGAGTTCCGTGCCGGACAGCGGGTCACCACACCCGAGGCCATGGACGTGGTCCGCATGGTGCTCACCGGACAGGTCGGACGCGAGCTGATCGGGCTGATCAACAGCCACGGCCCCTACGCCGTGGGACTCTCCGGCGAGGACGCCGCGCTGCTCCAAGCCATTCGCACTTCGGTGCAGATCGACGGCGAAACAGTGGACCTGGGTCTGGTGGGAGAAGTCACCGGTGTCAATCCCGACGCCATCAAGGATCTCCTCGCGGCAGGTCGGATCCCGGTGATCTCCACCATCGCACCGGAGTTCGATTCGGCCGCACCCGATGCCCAGCCCACCGGTGAGGTGCTCAATGTCAACGCTGACCTTGCCGCAGCCGCCGTCGCCTCAGCGCTGGGTGCGGCGAAGCTCGTGATGCTCACCGACGTGGAGGGCCTCTACGCGAATTGGCCGGATAAGTCCTCGTTGATCTCCTCGTTGAGCGCCACAGACCTCCGGGCAATGCTGCCCAGCCTGGAATCCGGGATGATCCCGAAGATGACTGCCGCGCTGAAGGCAGTGGAGGCAGGAGTGCCACGCGCCCATGTGGTGGATGGCCGGGCTCCGCACTCGATGCTGCTTGAGATCGTCACCACCGAGGGTGTTGGCACCCAGATCGTCCCGGATGGGGATCTGGCATGACACAGGAGAGTGCAGCTTCCGGCGACAGCGCGCCAGGCTTCGACGCCGCCGCCATCAACAACACTCCCGCCGTCAACGCAGCCGCTATCAACACCGGGGCAGATTCACAGAGCGGCGAGCAGCTCCTCGCTCGCTACACAGATTCCCTGCTGGGTGTCTTCGGCACTCCCCAGCGCGTGCTGGTGCGCGGTTCCGGTGTCACGGTATGGGACGCCGACGGACGCGAGTACCTTGATCTCCTCGGTGGCATCGCGGTCAATGCCCTGGGCCACGCCCATCCCTTGATCACCAGTGTGATCTCTTCTCAGCTCAGCACGCTCGGGCACATCTCGAACTTCTTCACCAGTCCCACGCAGATCGGCCTGGCAGAGAAGCTCCTGAGTCTCGCGCAGGCACCGCAGGGTTCGAAGGTCTTCTTCACGAACTCCGGCACCGAGGCGAATGAGGCTGCGTTCAAGCTCGCGCGGCGCCATGGCGGCACCTCCCGGCCGCGGATCATCGCCCTGGAACATGGCTTCCATGGCCGGAGCATGGGTGCCTTGGCGCTGACACATAAGCCCAGCTATCGGGAACCCTTTGAACCCTTGCCCAGCGGAGTGGAATGGGTTCCCGCGGGGGACGCCGAGGCACTGCGCGCTTCGGTGGATGAGACTGTGGCAGCGGTGATCATGGAGCCCATCCAAGGTGAGGCCGGAGTCCACGGCCACCCTGAGGGCTACCTCCAGGCCGCACGGGAGGTCACCCGAGAGGCGGGAGCTCTGTTGATATTCGACGAGGTGCAGACCGGCATCGGCCGGACGGGCTCCTGGTTCGCCTCCGCTCCTATGAACCCAGCTCCCATGACTCCATCCCACATGGCCCCAGCGTCCGCAGAGGCGCTTCCGGTCCTGCCCGATGCCATGACACTGGCCAAGGGGCTCGGAAGTGGATTCCCCATTGGGGCCATGCTGACCTTCGGCGATCACGCGAGCACGCTCTTGGACCCGGGTCAGCACGGGACTACTTTCGGCGGCAATCCTGCGGCCACTGCGGCAGGACTCGCGACACTGCACGCCATTGAGTCCGGCGATTTGATTGCGTCGGTGAACAGGGTCAGCGCCTACGCCGAAGCCAAACTTGCGGAGCTGGACTTCGTCACCGAGGTCCGCGCGCATGGGCTGCTGATCGGCATCGACATCGCTGCCTCCGGGGGCGACCCAGATGCCGGGTCCAGTGTCGCCCCAGCGATGGTCGCCGCAGCGCTCGAGTCAGGATTCATCATCAACGCCACCGGGCCGCGGACGCTGCGACTCGCGCCGCCGCTGATCATCACCGCCGAACAGATGCAGCATTTCATCGATGCTCTTCCCGAGATCTACCGCAGGAGCACCTCATGACCGTCCGCCACTTCCTCACCGATCTAGACCTCACCCCAGACGAGCTGAACCGGGTGCTGAATCTTGCCTCGCATATGAAGGCCAACCCCTATGCGATCAAGCCCCTGGCGGGACCGCAGACGGCGGCGGTCTTCTTCGACAAGACCTCCACGCGCACCCGCTTCTCCTTCGCCGCGGGAATCTCAGCGCTCGGCGGCTCCCCGCTCGTGGTCAACCCGGGGGAGTCCCAGCTCGGTCATAAGGAGACCATCGCTGATACCGCACGAGTGCTTGATCGCATGGTCAGCCTGATCATCTGGCGCACCTATGCGCAGTCCGGGCTCGAAGAGATGGCGGCGCACAGCGGCGTTCCGGTCATCAATGCGCTCTCCGATGACTATCACCCGTGCCAGCTGCTCGCTGATCTGCTGACCTTGCGGGAACACCTCGGATCCACACAGGGACGTTCACTGGCCTACCTAGGGGATGCCGCAAACAACATGGCGAACTCCTACCTCCTTGCAGGGGTCAATGCCGGCATGGACGTGCGGATCGCCGGACCAGAGGGTTATCTCCCGGAGTCGGGCATCGTGGCTGCGGCGAAAGAGCGCGCCAGCGCCACCGGAGGATCGGTCCTGATCACCACGGACCCCGCCGAAGCGCTGCGCGGAGCCGAGGCTTTGGCCACCGATACCTGGATCTCCATGGGCCAGGAGGAAGAGAAGCAGCAGCGGCTCCAGCTCTTCGGGGACTACCGGGTGGATGCCGCCGCCATGGCACACGCGGCACCGGGCGCCGTCGTCCTGCACTGTCTTCCTGCCTACCGCGGAGTGGAGATCAGCGCCGAGGTCATCGACGGGGAACAGTCGGTGGTCTGGGATGAGGCGGAGAACCGGCTGCACGCACAGAAGGCGCTCATGGCCTGGCTGCTGGTGGAATCAGGCCTCGCCGATTCCGACACCGAGAAGCTGGTCCGTGCAGGGGAGCGATGAGATGACGCCCACCACCAAGACCGCGAGGCACGCAAAGATCCGTGAGCTGATCTCACGCTCTTCGGTGCGTTCCCAGGCGGAGCTCGCTCAACGCCTGGCAGACGCCGGAGTCACCGTCACCCAGGGCACGCTCTCACGCGACCTCGTGGAGATCGGCGCGGCGCGGGTGCGTGGCGCCCAGGGTGCACTGATCTATGCGGTGCCCTCGGACGGGCATGACCGCGAGCTGCAATCAGACCAGACCGAAGCGACGACGACGGCGCGGCTCATCACGCTGTGCAAGGACCTGCTGGTCTCGGCCGAGGCCAGCGCGAACCTGGTCATCCTGCGCACTCCGCCTGGAGCCGCGCAGTTCTTGGCCAGCGCGGTGGATCATGCGGGGCTCAATGAGGTGCTGGGCTGCATTGCGGGAGATGACACGATCATGGTGGTGACTACCAGCCCCACCGGCGGAGCTGCTGTCGCCCAGCGCTTCACCGGCTTCGCAGAGGGTCGCGGCTGAGTCAGTCAGTCGCGCAGTGCCGTCCGGGGGAGGTCCGGGGGGAGTAGAGCCTCAGCTCGCGTGTGCGTCCAGAATGGTGCGCATCGAGTCCAAGCCGAAGATCTCTGCCACCGCGTAGGCGCTCTGACGGCCCAGTCGTGGATCCGAACCGGCTTCGAGCAGAGCCTTGGTGGCTTCCTCGTTCTGCCGGAATACGGCGCAACCAAGCGCGGTCTGACCCCGGTCATTGATGCGGTGCACGTCAGCGCCGCGGGAGAGCAGGCCCTTTGCGAGATCGGTGTGGTCGTTATAGACCGAGAGGATCAGCAGGGAATCGCCCTTGTCATTGGTGAGATTCACCGGAAGGCCGCGGTCAACGAGGTCGAGCAGCTCCTCGGTTTTGCCTGAACGTGCCACATCAAACATCGACGCGAGAAACTCCATCTGCTCATCGGTCAGCTCGGGGGCGCCGCCATCGAGTGGCTGCTGGTTCTCCGGGACATTGTCCGAGTGGTGGGTCTCTTGTGACATGGCCTCAAGTCTATCCGAGGCCGGAGATCGCGCCCGGCGTCGCGGAGCAGCCGTCATCTCCCCGCGGGCCGGGCCGCGATAGCCTGGCAGGGACATCACTCCGAGTATCTGGTGTTTATGCAGACCTGCGAATAATTATGTAGAGTGTTCCCGAGCCAAAATTCCGTTCTTCAAGGAGATTCGCTGTGACTGATCGTATTGTTCTCGCCTATTCCGGCGGCCTCGACACTTCCGTGGCCATCGGCTGGATCGCCGAAGCCACCGGCCAAGAGGTTGTCGCCGTCGCCGTCGATGTGGGACAGGGTGGTGAGTCTCTGGAGACCGTGCGTCAGCGCGCCCTGGACTGCGGTGCCGTGGAGGCCTATGTGGCGGATGCGCGTGACGAGTTCGCCGATCAGTACTGCATGCCCACGCTGAAGGCCAATGGTCTCTACATGGACTCCTACCCGCTGGTCTCCGCGATCTCCCGCCCGGTCATCACCAAGCACCTTGTGGCCGCAGCGCAGCAGTTCGGCGCCACCACAGTGGCCCACGGCTGCACCGGCAAGGGCAATGACCAGGTCCGCTTCGAGGTCGGCATCCAGACCCTCGGCCCAGAGCTCAAGTGCATCGCCCCGGTCCGCGACCTCGCGCTGACCCGTGAGCTCGCCATCGAATACGCAGAGAAGCACAACCTGCCGATCGAGACCACCAAGAAGAACCCCTTCTCCATCGACCAGAACGTCTGGGGTCGCGCCGTGGAGACCGGCTTCCTGGAAGACATCTGGAACGGTCCCACCAAGGACGTCTACGACTACACCGAGGATCCCTCCTTCCCGCCAGCACCCGACGTCGTCACCATCACCTTCGACCAGGGCGTGCCGGTGGCGCTTGACGGTCAGACCGTGACTGCACTCGAAGCCATCGAGCAGCTCAACCGCCGCGCCGGCGCCCAGGGCATCGGACGGATCGACATCGTGGAAGACCGCCTTGTGGGCATCAAATCCCGCGAGATCTACGAGGCACCCGGTGCCATGGCGCTGATCGCCGCTCACCGCGAGCTGGAGAACATCACGCTCGAGCGCGAGCAGGCGCGATTCAAGAAGACCGTTGATCAGCGCTGGACCGAGCTGGTCTACGACGGCCAGTGGTTCTCACCGCTCAAGCGGAACCTGGATACGTTCATCGACGAGACTCAGAAGTATGTCTCCGGTGAGATCCGGCTCGAACTGCACGGTGGCCGCGCCACCGTCCAGGGGCGCCGCTCCGAGACCAGCCTGTATGACTTCAACCTGGCCACATACGACGCCGGCGATGCCTTCGATCAGTCCAGCGCCCGCGGATTCATCGACATCTTCGGCCTGTCCTCCAAGGTCGCCTCCCAGCGCGAGCAGCGCATCCACGGCAAGCCGGACTTCTCCGGTCTCGGCAGCTTGGATCGCTGAGCATGGTCTCGGAAAGCATGGACTCGGAGGGCGTGGACTCGCAGAGCGCGGATTCGCAGGGCAGCAAGCACGGCACGAATGAGGGTGCACTCTGGGGCGGACGCTTCGCCTCAGGACCTGCAGATGCGCTTGCCGCACTGAGCAAGTCGACGCATTTCGACTTCAGGCTGGCGAGGTATGACATCGCCGGCTCCCGGGCGCATGCGCGAGTGCTGCACCGCACCGGCCTGCTTGATGACGCGGAGCTGAGCGGAATGCTTGCCGCTCTGGATCAGCTCGAAGCCGATGTGCTTTCCGGGGCCTTCGCCCCCGCTGCCAGTGATGAGGACGTCCACGGGGCGCTGGAGCGCGGACTCCTCCAGTGCGCCGGGGACGATCTGGGCGGCAAGCTCCGCGCCGGCCGCTCGCGCAATGACCAGATCGCCACTATGGGGCGGATGTTCCTGCGTGATCATGCCCGCGTGGTCGCGGCCGGGGTGCTGGGCACTATCGAGGCCCTGATCAGTCAGGCCGAGACCCACCCGAATGCCCCGATGCCGGGCCGGACGCACCTGCAGCATGCGCAGCCTGTTCTGCTCAGCCATCACCTGCTGGCCCACGCCTGGGCCCTGCTGCGCGATCTGCAGCGCATAGTGGACTGGGATCGTCGGGCGGCTACATCGCCCTACGGCTCCGGCGCCCTGGCCGGTTCCTCGCTCGGGCTGGATCCGCAGCGCGTGGCCGAGGAGCTCGGCTTTTCCCAGGCGGCCTGGAACTCGATCGACGGTACCGCAGCACGCGATGTCTACGCCGAGTTCTCCTGGGTCAGCGCGATGATCGGAGTGGATCTCTCCCGGATCAGCGAGGAGATCATCTTCTGGGCCACCAAGGAAGCAGGTTTCGTCACCCTCGACGACGCCTTCTCCACCGGCTCTTCGATCATGCCGCAGAAGAAGAACCCCGACGTCGCTGAGCTCGCCCGCGGCAAGTCAGGCCGTCTCATCGGTGACCTGACCGGTCTGCTGGCAACGCTGAAAGGGCTCCCGCTGGCGTATAACCGGGATCTGCAGGAGGACAAGGAACCGCTCTTCGATGCGGTGGACACCCTCGAGCTGCTGCTCCCGGCCGTCTCCGGGATGATCGCCACCCTGGTCTTCCATACCGATCGGATGGCCGAGCTGGCCCCACGCGGGTTCGCACTGGCCACCGATATCGCAGAATGGCTGGTCCGCCAGGGCGTGCCGTTCCGCGTTGCGCATGAGCTCTCAGGCGAGGCCGTCCGAGTTGCCGAAGCTCGCGACGTCGAACTCTGGGATCTCACCGATGCGGAACTCGCTGGTATCTCTGCGCAGCTGACTCCCGCCGTCCGCGAGGTGCTGACCACGTTTGGATCCTTGAATTCGCGATCCTCTCGGGGAGGAACGGCCCCCAGTGCAGTGGCCGAACAGCTGGGAGAGCTCAAGCTGCAGCTGTGGCCGGTGAAGGAGTTCATCGCCTCGGCTGGAAGCAACGTCGGACCCGACAGCGTCAGTTGAGCCTATGAGGTCTCACGCATGAGCGCAGCCCGAACCGCCCTAGCCGCAATGGCTGGGGCGGTTCTGCTCGTGGCCACCGGATGCGCCCAGCCGGAGGCCGACACGGCGCTGGACTATCCGAGCGCCCCCGATCAGCGGCTCTCCGAACCTGCAGAGCCGGCCCCGAGCGCTGCCGCGGGGCAGCCGTGGGCTCCCATTGCGGAACTTGCCGATGAGGAATGGCTGGCGACCGTCTCGGCGCGTACGGGTATCCCCGAGCGCGCCCTGGCTGCTTATACCGGCGCCGCGCTGTTGGTCGCAGAAACTCGTCCCGACTGTGGACTGGGGTGGAACACCCTGGCCGGGATCGGACAGGTGGAATCCCAGCACGGCACCTATGCCGACGCCCAGGTCGAAGCCGATGGCCAGGTGTCCCCGGCGGTGATCGGAGTTCCGCTGGACGGGGCGCCGGGCTTCGCGGAGATCCCTGACACCGACGGCGGTGAGCTGGACGGGGACACCGAATGGGACCGCGCGGTGGGTCCGATGCAATTCATCCCGGTGACCTGGGGGCTCTACGCCCAGGACGGGAATCGTGATGGACTTTCAGATCCCCACCAGTACGACGACGCCGCCCTCACCGCCGCGGTGTATCTGTGCGAGAGCGGCGGAGAGCTCACCACAGACCAGGGCTGGGTGGATGCGATCCTCGCCTATAACCAGTCGATCCAGTACGTCAACGACGTCGCCGGCTACGCGCAGGGATACGTCAGCCCTGACGAGCCTTCAGGCGAGGATTCTTCTTATTGATCACATAGGTCCTTCCGCGCCGCCGGACGACCTGTGAGCCTGGCTTGTTCTTCAATGCATGCAATGAGTTTCGAACCTTCATTATGAGCTCCTATCGAGAATGAGTAGCATTAGCGTTAAGCATACGGGAAAGAAGCTGAGCGTGAATAAGTGGAGGGTCGAGGCAGTCGTGAGTCAGAGAACACCGCCAATCCAAGTCATTGCTGTCCTGGGGGCCTGTGCTCCGGAGCGGAAGGAATACGCGGCCCAGTTGGCTCGGCAGCGCGGCTCAGTCCTGGTGGAGGCCGAGCGGGTTGCCCGGGACGACACCGCCGTGGAGTCCGCCTTTCGACTGCTTCAGCTGGTGCCGGACCACTCCGAGATCATCGTGGAGTATCCGCTCGCCTCTGTTGCCACAGAGATCATCGGGTCCCTGACGGAGCCTGATCTCATCTCAGAAGTGAGCCTCGCAGAGGTGGTCTGCGTGGTCGACGCGGCACATCTCCTGGGCGACCTGTTCCGCGAGGACTACGTCGTGCTTGACGCACAGCATCCGATGGCCAATCCGGGGGATCTCGCCTATGTCTGCCGGGCCGAGGTGATCGTGAAGCAGATTGAATACGCTTCCACGGTGGCGATGGTCAATTGGCACAGTGTTGAACCGGCGCAGCTCGAGATGCTCTCCGCACTCATCGCGCAGCTGAGCCCTCACGCTGAGGTGGTGCTCTCGGGCACCGGTTCTTCAGCGGATGGAGCCGGGGTAATGATGCTTCCGGACCCGCTGCACTCGACCCGTTATTCCGGGGAGCAGGCCAGGGCGGGATGGACCTGTCTGCTCAACGGGGACTTTCACCCCCGACGAGCGCACTCCCGAGTCTCGGTTTTCAGATATGAGCAGCTCAGACCGTTTCACCCTGGACGACTTAAGGATCTCCTGGATCTCCGGGTGGAGACACAGCATTTCGGTCGCGTCATTCGATCGGCTGGATTCGCCCGTCTCGCGACGCGTCCAGGTGTGACCGCCCAGTGGGAACATATCGGGAGGTTCATCTCCCTGACGCCGATGGCCTTCGATGCCGAGGTCGGCGAGGCCGAAGAGCTCTTGGCGATAGGTCAGGACATAGCTATCTTCGGCATAGATATCGATGAAGAAGGTCTCCGCGCAGCCCTGGACGGGGCCGCGCTCTCGGATGCAGAGCTCACCGAAGGCCCCTCGCTATGGCGAGCGTTCCCGGATCCTTTCCCGCTATGGCAATCTGTCTCGGAAACCGAGGACTGAGTCGCACCACAGAAGTGCCAAGGAGCGCGTCTCAGTGATGACTGCCATCATGGGCTGATGGATTCAGCGCAGTTGGCAACCCTCTTCGACTCCCATGCCACAGAGCTTGCGCCTGTTCTGCTGGGCTGCGAACTCACCGTCATCACGGCCGAAGGCTCAGTGCGGGTCCGGCTCACCGAGGTGGAGGCCTATGGGGATCAGGGGGAGGACCCAGGGGCGCACAGCTATAACGGGAAGACCACGCGCAACGCGTCGCTCTTCGGGCCACCCCGGCATACATATGTCTACCTCAACTACGGAATCCATCGCTGCCTCAATTTCGCCTGCCACGCCGAGGGAACTGCCGGCGGTGTGCTGCTGCGTTCCGGCGTGGTCATCGAAGGGCGGGACCTGGCGATCCAACGCCGCGGCGGCCGCGACACCGGAGCGAAGCTGCTCTCTGGCCCGGGGCGGCTCGGTCAAGGATTGGGCATCACACTGCCCATGGATGCCACTGCGCTGAGGATCAACCGGCGCGGGGAACTGGCTCCGGTCCCTGAAGATCCGCAGGCAGCGCAGTTCGTCCTCGAGCCACCCGAGATGGAGCTTGCTGCCGGGCGCATCCACAGCGGACCCAGAGTCGGCGTCTCTGGACCGGGAGGCGGGGCTGCCTTCCCGTGGCGGTACTGGATAACGGGGGACCCTTCAGTCTCGGTGTACCGCAAGGGCAAGAACGTCCCTACGGACGTCAGGGGCTAGCGGGCTCTACTGCCCATCTCGTCACCTCCGGTTCACCCGAATGGAGGTATGATCGATGGTCAGCAATTTTGCGACGGAAAGCTGCGCTGCTTGATGAGTGATTCACAGTCCTCGGCCACGGCCGAGATGATGTCCGAAGACAACGAGATTCCTGTGCCCGGCCTGGAGGCTGGGGTGGAGGAAGAGCGCGAGTATGTCGGCGTGCTCTACTCACGCTTGGATGAGCTGCGCGCCGAGAAGGAAGTGCAGCTCGCCAAGGTCCGTCGAGTGGGCTCGACCGGAACGATGCAGAACGCCTCAGAACGTGACGCTTTTGCCTCGATGTACGAAGACCGGCTCGCCCAGCTCAACGCTGTCGATGACCGCCTGGTATTCGGACGGCTCGACCATGATTCCGGCGAGTGCCGCTATATCGGTCGCATCGGACTGACCTCGGCCAGCCACCAGCGGCTCATGCTCGACTGGCGTGCACCCGAGGCCGGAGTCTTCTACCAGGCGACAGCCTTCGAACGGCAAGGGGTGCGTCGTCGTCGTCATCTGCTCTTGAAGCGGCGCGAGGTCCACGGAGTCGAAGATGATGTCCTGGACGCCTCGATGCTCGAAGAGAACAGCCACAACCACGGCGACGGTGCGCTCTTGGCGGCACTGACGGCCCGACGAACCGGCCAGATGGGCGATATCGTCGCGACCATCCAATCCGAACAGGACCGCATCATCCGCGCCGGCATGCCCGGTGTGATGGTGGTCCAGGGTGGACCCGGCACGGGCAAGACGGCAGTCGCACTGCACCGTGCGGCCTACCTGCTCTACAGCCACCGCGACCGGCTCAAGTCTGCGGGTGTGCTGATCGTGGGCCCCAACGCCACGTTCATGTCCTATATCGACCGCGTGCTGCCCTCCCTCGGTGAGACCGGGGTCGTACTGTCCTCCTTGTCTGAACTCTTCCCAGGTGTCCGCGGCGTCGAAGAGAAGGACCCGCGGGTTGAAGAGCTCAAGGGCCGCCTCGACTGGGTGGACATCATCGCCGCCGCGGTGCGCCATCGGCAGCGGACCATCCCTGATGTGCGCGATGTCAACGTCGATGGCACCCGCGTAGGGGTGACCCCGAAGATGGTCAACCGCGCGCTTGAGCGTGCCCGGGCTACCGGCAAGCCCTATAACGAAGCCCGCACCACATTCGTGAAGGTCCTGGTCAAGGAGATCGCGGACAAACTCGAGCGCATCATCGAGAAGCGCTCCGAGGGCAATGAAGCTGACCGGTCCTACCTCACCGACGACGTGCGCAGCGCGCGGGACGTTCGTATCCTGCTGAATCTGTGTTGGATGCCGCGCAGTCCTCAGGGTCTGCTCGAGGATCTCTTCTCCAAGCCCACGTATCTGGCGGATGTGGCGCCGCAGCTGAATACCCAGCAGCGAGAACTGCTGGCGCGCAAGCCCGGCAGCCCCTTCACCAGCTCCGATGTTCCGCTGCTCGATGAGGCCGCCGAACTGCTCGGTGCCCTTGATGAGACAGCAGGCCGTGAAGCCGCTCGGCAGAAGGCTGCGCAGGCCCGCTCTCTGGAGAATGCCCAGCGGGCGGTGGAGAACGCGACCCCGCAGCTGGAGGAGATGGGGATCGAAGGCTTCCTCGATGCCCAGGCGGTGGTGGATATGAACACCGAGACGGGCCCGCGGCTGACCGCGGCCGAACGCGCCCAGGTCGATCGCAGCTGGACCTATGGCCACGTGGTGGTCGATGAGGCCCAGGAGCTCTCACCCATGCAGTGGCATGTGCTGATGCGCCGATGCCCGCTGAAGTCCTTCACCATCGTGGGAGATATCGCGCAGGGGTCCTCACCCTCCGCCGCCTCGAGCTGGCGCGAGGCGATGGCTCCGTTCGTGGGGGAGCGGATGCGGGTGGAAGAACTCACCGTGAACTACCGCACCCCCGGGACCATCGTGGAACTGGCAGAGCGAGTGGCCAAGGCCAATGGACTTGAGACCACGTCACTGCGAACGGTCCGCGATGGAGATCATCCACCAGTGGTGGAGAAGGTCGACGGCGCGGAGCTGATCCCCACTGCGATCGCTGCGGTCCGCGGGGAGCACGAGCGAGTGGGGGAGGGGCTGGTGGCAGCCATCGTCCCTGAGCGCCTGCTCTCCGAAACCCGCCGCGCCCTGGTCTCCGAGTTCGGCTCCCGAGTCGGAAGAGGAGCGGGCTCACTGACCGAGGACATTCTGGCGCTGTCCGCCGATGAGGCCAAGGGCCTGGAGTTCGACGCCGTGGTCCTGATCGAACCTGCCGAGATTCTGGAAGAGACGGCTGGACGAGTGGGAAGCCTCTATGTGGCACTGACCCGACCGACCCACGCACTTCATGTCGTCGCGGCCCGGGAACTTCCTGCCGGGTTCGACGCCGACTAAGCCCGAGAAGATTGGTAACGTACCTGCTGTGACCCAGATGAGCCTCGAATCCACGAATCCAGCGCTTGCCGAGCAGCGCAACGACCCCAGCTTCGAGAACGTCTGGCAGGAACTCAAGTGGCGCGGCCTGGTCCATGTCTCCACCGATGAGGCTGCCCTTGAGGAAGCACTCTCGGGTGAGCCGCTTGTGTACTACTGCGGATTCGACCCCACGGCCTCTTCGCTTCACCTCGGTCACCTGGTTCAGCTGCTGACTATGCGCAGAATCCAGCTGGCGGGTCACCGTCCGCTTGCACTGGTGGGTGGTTCCACCGGACTTATCGGCGATCCTCGCCCTTCCAGTGAGCGAACGCTGAACACCCCTGAGATTGTGGCCGGCTGGGTCAGTGCACTCCAGGATCAGGTCAGGCACTACATCTCCTTCGAGGGGGACACCGGTGCCACCATGGTCAATAACTTGGATTGGACCGAGGGTGTCAGTGCCATCGAGTTCCTGCGCGATATCGGCAAGTACTTCCGCATCGGCACGATGATCAAGAAGGACATCGTCGCCAAGCGGCTGAATTCGGACGAGGGGATCTCCTACACCGAGTTCAGCTACCAGATCCTCCAGGGCTTCGACTACCTGCAGCTGTTCCGCCAGTACAACTGCACGCTGCAGTTCGGCGGTTCTGATCAGTGGGGAAACCTCACCTCAGGCACCGAGCTTGTGCGCCGGGCGGAGAATACTCAGGTCCATGCCCTGGGCACGCCGTTGATCACGAACGCTGACGGCACGAAGCTGGGCAAGTCTGAGGGCAACGCGATCTGGCTCGATTCCGAGTTGTGCTCGCCGTACACGTTCTACCAGTACTGGCTCAACCAGTCCGATGCAGATGTGATCGACCGGCTGAAGGTCTTCACGTTCCGATCTCGCGAAGAGATCGCGGAACTGGCGAAATCGGTGGAGGAAGAACCCTTCAAACGTGCCGCTCAGCGCGCGCTTGCTTGGGATGTCACCGCTCTGGTCCACGGAGAAGACGCGACGTCGAAGGTCATCGACGCCGCCGAAGCGCTCTTCGGCAAGGGGGAGATCAGCCAGATCGATGCCCCCACGTTGGAATCAGTCGCGGCCGAGCTTCCAAGCGCTGCGGTGCCGGCGACGGAAGCCACCGGGGTGAAGCTCCTGGTTGATTCCGGTCTGGTGAAGTCCAATGGTGAAGCGCGCCGGGCAATCAAGGACGGCGGCGCGTACGTCAACAACGAGAAGATCACCGATGGCGACGCCCTGATCGATGAATCTCAGTGGCTGCATGGGCAGTACCTTCTGGTGCGCCGTGGCAAGAAGAACCTCGCGCTGATCCACCGCAGCTGATGGGTTTCCCGGCGTCTGGGGAGTGAAAACCCCCAGGTCAAAGGGATGCAGGTGTGTGACCGAGGTCGCAGTGGATTTGGTTTGCACCCACCGGAGAGTCTGTGTAAAGTTCTATCTCGTGCTCAAGGGCGCAGCGAGAAACTTCAGAAGCGGATCGCAGCCAGAGACACATTGATAACCACATAGCTTTTCTTCACCGATCTGATCGGTTGAAGGGTTCGAAACTCCGGTAAATCTGGTGTTGAACTCGAGTCGACATTGAGTTGACTCAGCCAGACACCAGGACGTAGAGTTGAGAACCGCGCAGAGGACGAGTCGGAACACATGATCAGCGCATACGCACTGATCAGATCCACTCAGAATCACGTGAACACAGCGGAAACGCTGAGTTGACGAAGCGAAAGCTTGTTGGTAAGCTTGAAAAGTTGCTTCGGAGCGATTCAGAAACACTGTTTCTGATGGTGCCGGTAGCGGTTGTTGTTTGAGAACTCAATAGTGTGCCAAGTTTGTTGATACCAAATTATTT
>Ga0308167_1000434_pt1 | contig 75320 bp, 98 predicted proteins | sample PhyCR1_2_FD_202138 | JGI IMG/M metagenome (GOLD analysis project Ga0308167, IMG submission 202138) | Phyllosphere microbial communities from UC Gill Tract Community Farm, Albany, California, United States - DLSLRC.R1 | ecosystem: Host-associated > Plants > Phyllosphere > Unclassified | place... | reverse complement strand
TAAATATTAACAAAAACGGTTGTGAAGCTATAAGTAAAAATGAGGAATTTTTTTTGTGGAATGCCCATTATTTCACGGAAAATGAGGACCATAAAAAATATTATTTAATTAATGTAAATCCTGCATGGAATACGAAATTAATTGAGGATATAAATTTTGATAAAAATGATCCATGTGAAGTGATAGAGGTAGATAATAAATGAAGAGATTAATTGATGATCTGACTTATTTTTATAGAGACATGACCGTATATGGTATATTAATTGGTTATTTGGGTTTGCCAGTACTGTTCACGGTGTGTTTCTTATGCATGGTCTGTGGAGGATTGATACCGTTAACACTAAAGCAGAGTGGTCAGTATTGGTTTTTATCACTTTTATTAATAATGATTCCTGAATTATTATTGTCGATATGGAATGCCGAGAATGAAATAAGAAAAATAAAATTATACAAGGAAGGTATAAAGACAGTTAATCTGAGTAAGGCAATAAAAAACTACGTCAAAATTCTATTAGAAAAAAATGAAATAAAAATATTTTCAATTTTTGTTTATCAGTTGCTCGCTATGATTTTCGTATCATGGAATGTTTTGTTTAATTCAGAAGCTAACATGTTACATGTAAGTTTGATATTCTTTTATCCATTGTTTGCGTTATTGTCATTTAATGTGGTGTTATTTTTAGGATATCGTATAGGTCTGAATTATGAAATGAGTGGTGATTTGAGAGAATACAGTAAAAGGTTAGTGGAAGAAAAAAAGATAACCGATGATAACTTGATTAATTTTATAGAACACTACGATGTTTTAGTAGAACAGAAAAAATTAAAAAATGATATTAATGTGAATGTGGCTTCGCCAGCCAAACAAAGTCCATGCATACGAATATAGTCGAAAAAGAAATTAAATAAAAAAATCTCCCAGCAATGAGAGATTTTCTATTTTAAAGGTTTAACGGCAAATTCAGCCGGGATACCGCCCCTTATTTTTTTTAACTATTTCGATAGCCTTTCTTCGCATTTCAATTATTTCGGGAGTTTTCATTAATCGAATAGCTGCTCGGTTTGAGCGTGAAACGCCACCTCTGTCAGAGACGCGAATACAATCGATAAATATACCTTTTGTGTCCTGAAGTTGATCGTGGTCGATATAGCCATGTCCTTTACGGTAGTTTTGAAAACGTTCCCGGCATTTTTCAGCTTCTTCTTCGTCTCCATTAGGATAAGAGATATGGCTGAACAGAGAGATAAGAGCATATTTAATAAATGTAAACATAGGATATTCTCCGTGTTGTCATTATGCCAAGCGTATCATAGGTAAATGTGAGAGTCAAAAAGAATAGTAAGAAGAAGAGTAGAAAGAAAAAAGAGAGCATTAAAACTCTCTTTTTTGTGAATTAATACTTTTTACTGAGAACTAATGTGTTTGCATTCTCGTTGCAGGTTAAACTTTGTGGAGATTGTTTAATGGATTGTCCATTAAGGAGAATATCATAATCGGGATTTTTAAGTAAAGAATAGAATTCTTTCAGTAAAATGACATGAGAAGAAGTTTCGCTTTTGCTATCGTTAGAAATGTTATCTCCTAATTCGAATGCCTGAGTGAAAGATAAAGGGGCAAGCTTCTGAATCTGTTCGCAAAAATCCTGACCGTATCCCTGAGAGTACAAAGCAATAGAATGAGCTTCTTTATTTTCTTTGACAAACAGGTCGGTATATCCACCTTCAACATTATAGACAATACCGGAACCATATTTATATACGGTGAGTTTGCTTTGTGTGCCAAAAAAACCAGGAGAAAGCGTGTTAATTTTTTTGAAATCATAGTCAGGATTGTTGTGTTTTATATCGACGGTCTGATCAACCAGGATTTTCATAGCATGAATTTCTTGTGGAGGTGTATCAGCTATGTCATAAAGTTGAGATTGATCGACCATATAATAAGGAAAAATCATAACGAGAGCAAAACTAGTAATAATAAATGCAATAGGATGGCGATTAACTAAATCTTGAAAAGACATACAGGTATCCTTAATTAAAATATTGTTCAGGAAATGTACATTAAATTGTCGCAAAAAACAAAAAAATTTTGAATAGATATCGAATATAAGATATTAACTTGTGATTAATAATAAATAATAAATAAAAAAGGAAAACATATGAATAAAGCAAAAGTTTGGAAATATTTAGCAAAACCTTTTGAAGGCATGGATGACCGGGATTCCTTAAATGTAAATGAGTATTCCATAATGCTGGAAATGAAGCTAAGATTTTTTTATATATTAACCGGAGCAACAGGAGTTATGTATTTAAATAGTGAATTAAAGGCATGGTTTTTAATGGGGCTTTATGCCGCAATACTTTTTGGCACTGGGGCATTAATTTATACGCTGGTTATGAAAAAAATGGCTGCATTAAGAAAAACAGATAACGAAGAGGCAGTTGCACTATTTTTTTTGATAAAGCATAAATTTTTTGCCAGAAATTTTTTTTATAAATCACAGTATATTTTAATGGGGACTATGATTGTTTTATTGTTATTCAAATTTCCCAATTTATTGTCGTTTGAGAATAAGTATGTATCAACAATAGCCTATATTTTATTAATTCCTTGTGCGTATTTGTTTATTGTATCGGTATATCGTTTGTTTTCACCATTAAAAATATATTTTATATCAAATGTGAAAGAAATAAGAAAGCATCCTTTCATTTATCGAAACTTTAAGAAAGCATTAAAAAAAGGTAGCGAAGAAATGAAGGAATATGAAATGGACTGGAGTGAATATGCTGTTTCTGAGGAAAAAAAGATATTAACGGAAAACTTAAAAGTTTCATGTCCACCAGCAGTGGAAGTCAGACCGAAAAGAAACAGGTTATAAAAAATATAAAAAAGGAAAGCCACATCTTAAAAGAAGTGGCTTTTTTATTATGATTAGTTAATCATGTTAAGTAGAGTATTGTTAATGGATAGCAGAGAATTAAATTTCATAACGTCATTAAACAATTGATAAGACAATCTCGTCCCCATTTGTTTGTCATGTTCACACACTAAAAGGAAAAAGTTTTTCTGTTTTGAAAAAGAAGTAGACGAATATCCATTTTCATTAAAGAGAGTATAAATTTGTGATTCCTGTGAATCAGAATAATGGCTAACAGCGACCCCGCCTATACCTTGTCGAATTTTTGGAGAAAATCCTCTTGAAATCTCATTATTTTTTAAGGTTGCCTCTTTTTCTTTTGCTGCAAAAAAGCTGGCAGAATAATAAATATGATTTTTTATGGATTCCAGTTTAAAGGGTATTATCTTTTGTGTTTTAGAACACATGATTCCATAATAATTTGAAACAAATCTGTTTAAAAATTCATTAGAGAACAGTGTCTCATTTAAATGAGGAAATGCGGTACATAAAGAAAATTGAATAAAGTTAAAAAATACTTTGATATTAGAAATAGCTAAAAATTCTTCGATTTGTTCTATGCTAAAAATAAGATTCTTTTTTTCTTTGTCGAAATAAATACGTGGTATATCGAAATAGTAATTAGTGTTATTCTTATATTCGTAAAGCGCTATTCCCAGAGCATAAATATAGGGGGCTTCAAAAAATTCTTTAAAAGAAATATTATGTTCAATGATATATTTGTTGATAAAAGAAAATAAAGAATCGACGGTATCAATAAAAAAGTCGTCAAGCATTAAATATTCACCCATATCTTTTTGCAGCATGTGTGTAACGGCTTGTTCTTGTGAGAATGTGTCATTCATTCTGCGTGACAGAATATTCAGAGTGCAATGCTGTTTGAGAAGAATAAGGAAAGATTTATAGAGTTCCTGAATTTCAGAATCAGAAGATACGGTTTCTAAAACAGGTTGGGTTATGGATTGCTGCTCAGATACAGGAACCAGTTTGTTCAGTAAATGATTATTTCCAAGTGTAACCTGAATATTAACAGAATTTTTATTTGCGGGCGCAATTTCTTCTAAAAAAGCAGAGTGTAGCGCGTCATAATTACGATAGCCAAGAGATTTTGCGAAAACTTCATTAACAGCAGTTAATGGTATTTGCAAATTTAGTTCTTCCAGATTTTTTTTAATTTTTTTAGAAATTTTTTTAAAGTTAGTCTGATTGATGACAATAGCGTCATGAGAATTATTCATAATTTTATTTTTCCTGTTATTCATTGATCGTTTAAGGAGTCAGTATGCAAAAAGGAATCAATATAGGGTTAAAATAAAATTTAAAGTATATTGAGTTTTTATGCGTATTTATTAAAGCGTCTTTGTAATTTTAAACTTTGCTCTTTCAACTGACGGCAAGCACAAGACAGGTGCTGTTAGAAGATAGAATAAATAAAAATAAAAGTCAAATAAAAAAAGGATATAAAAAAACAAGAATTAAGTTATAATGGTATAGTTATGAAAAAAATAAAGAGAAATTAAAATATGGCAAGTATATTAGAAGGTTTGATTAATGGGAAAGTTATTGACATAAACAACACAAAGGATTTGAAAGAAAAGGAGAAGATTTATCATTCGTTAAAAGAAGACATTCAGTTTGTATTTGATAATGGTATATCGATAAATGAAACTAGTTTATATTCTGGAAAAAAATTCGTTCTGGAAGATTTAAGAATGTCTTGTGACCTTAGTGGATTTATGTATAAAAAGTTGCCTGAATTTATTCAGTTTTTAGAAGATTGTGATTTAGAAATGGCAGAGGCTGATTTCAATAATTTTATGTTCAATCAGTCCTGGGCAGACAGAGAAGAATCGAACTATGCATTTAAATGGATGTGTGAGCGATATGATTATGATTTAGACCCGTTGATTGTTGTTAATTTATTAAATATTAGTCCATATATAGAAGGGAATGATATCTTTGAAGTGATTTTACAAAATCAGGAAGACATGCAGTTATTTACAAAAGCGTTTTTAGAAGAAAATACCGTGCCTTATTATTTGTTTAATACGCATGATAATCTGACGTTAATAAAATATATTACTGAAAAGTATAATATTAACCTGGCTGAATGTGCAGATTTCAACGAAGAAGGTTATGATTTTTTATTATGCAATACGTTTGAAACAACCGCAGAATACTTTCTGGAAAGAGGTGTCCAGTTAAAAGAGGATTACATGGAGGATTATTCAGAAAGAATAGTAGCAATTAAAACAAACGTAGAGAAAAGAAAATTATTACATTCTTTGCAAAATGAGGGCATTTTACCGAATCAGGCTAAATCAAGAATTTAAAAAGGAAGAAAATGTTTGAAATGTAACCTCATATTTGATAGAGTGTGTAAACTTTAATCAGGAATGAGGTTTTTTATGAAAAATTTTCTGTGTATGGCTTTTATTCTGGCAACGATGTCTCTTTCAGGTGCAGCGAATGCGGGAATTTCACCTATGTTGCTTATGGCCTCTGCAAATATAATGGGTGCGGATAAAGAAACGTATAATAAATTGAGTAATATGGAAGAAAGCGTGGCGTTTAAGAATTTTCTTGAATATTCCCAAGATATCGTTATCAGCCGTGATTTTAATACTAAATATGAAAATCTTGAAGCAAAAATTACGGAACAGATTAAGCAGCGTGGAGTGGATAAAGATCCGGCTTTTTACAAGCTTGCAAAAGAAAAAGGATTGGTATCTGACGAAGAGTTACTTTCTCATGCAATGGAATACCAGGAACTGTTGAATGAGCAGTTTTTCTCCATGCGATACAAAAAAGAATCGTCGCCGTTAATTGAAGATCTGTATGGAAAGACGTTTGAGCAGGTGTGTCAATCGGGCTGTTCGACATTTGACATTGCTGATAAAGTAAGTGAACTGAATGAGTTTAAAAAAGGAACAGCAAGCGATTTAATTGAAAAAATTACAATTATTCCGGTCTATCAGAGTAAGCCAGTAATTCTTAATATTATGGAGCCGTCTTCTCCGCTTGTGGTGAGTCGGAGACAGACAAACGTTATGATTTACAAAGCAGAATCAAAAAAAGGCACTATTTATTCATTGATTACCACCAGCCTGCCGATTGAGGTAGAGAGTACCTTGGGTAAAGGTTTTATTCTGGAAGTGGGTAGCACAGGTATTAATGTCAAAATGCCGGAAGGTATGGAAAGTGTGTATTCAGTTAAGCAGGTTTCAAATCTGGTCAGTTATGTGTATATGCAGGCTTTCGGTATGTTAAAAGATTATGCGGATAACACGGCGAATAAGGATGTCTGGGAAAGTCGAAAAATTAAATAGTAAATAGAGTGTTTTAAATATTAATCTTAAAAGCCACAAATTATGTGGCTTTTTTATTTTATATTCAGAGAGGAACCGGACAAAAATCTTCATAAAGCCAGTATGGGGATTCTTCATGTTCTTGTTGAGCTAAAAAGTAATGATCACTGTCTTCCGGGAATGCAATACTGCCAGATTCGTCAAGTATCAATTGTCCATGTTCATCCCGGTAAATATTATCGGGGTCAGAATCAATACCGTGATCGGCCATAAATGAGTGATAGAGTTCAATTGCATCTATGATATCTTTATTGTATTTGCGGGAAAATTCATCATCTTCGCTATCCACATGACGTTGATTATTGCAAGCGATAAAATAAGCGATCCCTACAATATCACGTATAATAGATGGAATGCCTTCTGAGTCCATAGCAAAAATAAGGGGTGTTCCGTCTTCCTGAATTTTTGTGGTAATTGAAAATCCTTCAAAAATGTGTGAATCAAGGAATGTCCAGCATTTTAGCTGCTCTTTTTCATAAGGAGCGATTAAACGTTCGTCTATATTAAAGTGGGAAACGGTTGAAATGAAATCGGGTCTGCCGGATTCATTAAGCATAGCTTTACAGTAATGTTCAAGAGAATCTGAATAATCGTCAAACCACTGTGGATCATCAAAAACAAATTCAGCTTCGTCAGGATGTGTTTTGATAAAATCGATAACAGCTTCTATTTTTTTATCAGCATAACGGGGAATTGAGTATTCATTTTTATTGGGAAGAGTAAGAAATTCGATAACAAATTTGGTAAATGTCTGTTCAATATTCTCTGTGTTTGAGCCTTTTTGAAGATGCTTGATTATTCCCTGATAAAATTCAGGTGAAACACGGGTAATATTCCATATATCGTTTGCTTTTTCAAACGTGATAGTATGTTCAATTTTTTTATCCTGCCAAAGATAATGACGTGTAGAAAAAGCAAAAATATTTATTTCAGTAAGGTCTTTGTTACGTTGTATATAAAAGGGCTTATCGTCGTGAAAAAGGGTAAAGAAGAGAGGTTGATGATTCATAATGGTTCCTTTTGTTAGAATAATCAACTATATGATAAATATTAAAAATATCAAGCTATTCTCCAGTCAAAAGTCGTTAAAAAGGTTATGGCAGGATAAAATATTGAAGAGATTACCTCCCCCGAAAGGAGGAGGAATTAAGCATGTTGTAGGTAAAAATTAAGCCGCTAATTTAGAAGAAAAAACGGCATTAAGTTTATCTTCAACATTTTCATTAAACGCGATACGGATTAAAGGAATATGATTCACTTTACAATAGTTGTTTTTAGTGATGTCATATTTTTTGCGTTTCAGGAATTCTTTCATACCCCCGAAGATATCAACCGGTCTGAAATGTTGTTCTCCGTCATATTCAATAAGGAGATTCATTTCAGGCACAAAGAAGTCAAAACGCAATGGTCTTTTGTTATTCCCTAAGCAATCAGGAAATGTTTTTTGTGCTTCGAAAGCAACATTCATATTTTTAAGGAAAAGAGCAATAGCGTGTTCACCGTGGGAGGTTGAACAAACTGGGCAACCATGTCCGCGTAAATGAGAACGCATAAGCTGTTCGAAGTCACCGTGTTTAGGACAGGTTATGACAGTTTTTGCACGAGAGTCAAGATAGTCACTTTTTTCATAGGAATATTTGTCACCATGAATTTTCTGAGCTTTTTTAATAAAGCCGGATTTTAGATTCTGGTACTCGCTGGCCGCACGACATTCAGGGCAGCCATGACCCAGCAAATGTTTTTCAGGAGATTTCTGAAAAATACCGTGTTTAATGCAGCGAATACGGATTTTAGATTTAATGTTTTTGTATTTTATCCGTGAGTAATCATATTTTTCGCCATGGAGTGCTTTAGCTTTTTCAATAAAAGTATCCTGAGTGAAAGACAGAGCATAATTGGCGCAATGAATACAACCTGAGCCCTTAAGATGTGATGAAGGTTGTTGTTGAAAATCGCCATGAACAGAACAGGTGATAGTAATTTTTGTTTTGTTATTAGTATAATGTGCATTTTCATAAGAATAGGTATTTTTATGAACAGCCTCTGCGCGTTTAATAAAACCTTCTGTGGTTTCTTTCAAATGAGTACGTGCGCATTTAGGGCAAAGCGAGCCACGTAAATGTATATGAGGTGTTTGTTCAAAATCACCATGTTCAGGGCAAGTGATAACGAGCTTTGTCTTACTGTTGACATAGACAGATTTTTCATAAGAGTAAGCACCTGCATGTTTAATCAGGGCTTTTTCAATAAAAAGTTGTGTTTTATTGTTCATGATAAAATCAGCACTTTGCTAAAAACATAGTAGGATTTTAGCAAAGCGCCCGAAGAAAAGCAAAGGTTATTTGAGGCTAAAACAGGCAATATCCTCAGGTAATTGAGAAATGGCTTGTTGAACTTCTGGTGAAGACATATCCATTTTGTAATAATTATAGCCACGAATTCGAAGAGTATCAGTAAGTTCAATACCTGATAAAATGGTATCTAATCCACCGGTAAACTCAGGTCGGTTTTTCATGGGAATACCTGACATAGCACAAACACCATCATACATAGGTGAGGTGTTATCAAAAAGAGGTTTTTCAGGAAGACAAAGAACATTCATTTCAGGTTGTTGAACAATATTCTTGTTATGAGCATAAAATACAGAATCGTCTTTAAGGACAAACCGAATATTATCAGAATTTAGCGTTCCCTTTTTACCTTTTTTGTAGACAGCGACAATATCAAGAAGTGATTTGTGATTAAAGCGTGTGATATATAATGGAGTCATATTTATTATTCCTGAAAAGGAGAACGTTGATTATTTTGTGATAAACCATTAAGAGCTTTCTGATAACCAGTCTGTTTTTTAATGGCCTGTTCGGTAGTCAAATCTTGATCAAAGCATTGTTTCTGTGTGAATGTTTTTTGTTGTGCTTCTGCTTCTTTGGAAACAAGAAGGTCGATTTCCTGTTGCGTGAAGCTGTATTGGCTTGGAGAGGTAAAAATATTTTTGATAGTATCAACCCTTGCTTAAATCCGCAACTATCGCAAAAAATATTGCTTAGTTGTTATGAACAGGGTGCAAGTTACCCATATTTAAGATTGAAGATAATTGTTTAAGGTAGATACCTCTCGCTCCATTGATATCTCTGTCGACTATCATATTATTATCTTTAATCGTTTTTTTATTTCCCAGGTTCTCATCCATAAAACCATTCCAGCTATACGTTTTACTGGTATAACTTTCATTAACTTCCACGATATGTTTTCCATACTTTTTGCCATACCATTTTAAAATCTGTTTAAACTGATAATGTTTAAGAGAAAGCATGTTATGCACGGTTTTTCTGTTTATACTTCTTTTGTTTCTGTAACTCATTTTTGCTGTTTGAAAAGCAGGAAGAAAAACTATATCATATTTTGAAACCAGTTCGTAAGCCAATTTATGGTGTAAATCTTTCACCTTATTCTGTCTTTCGCATTCCAAATCATTCAATTGCTTTTCGCAATAACGCAGTCTGTCCTGAACCCACTGTTTATCTGCATTTTGTAAACTTAATTTCTTTTTTAACGATAACAGCTTACGCATTTTTTTTGCTAACGGCAATAATACTTTAACCGCAAAATCTTTCCCTGCAATTAATACAGCTTCTTCTGAATAGCATGTTGAAAAAGTTCTTACGCCCGGATCTATAGCAACGCATTTCATCTGACCTTGGCTTTCGGTTTTCAGACTGATATGTTGCTGTACTGCCATAAACCAGCGACCGTGATCGCAGGTTATGGTAACTTCTTTTCCGGTAGCTTCTTTGGGTATACTTTCCGTTATAAACACGCTCCCTAAACTTTTTATACACGGCATAAAAGATTTAGGGAGTCTGTCTAAGGTAAATGACTGTATTTTTTCTTTACGGGATTTAAACTTTAACGTTGATATACCTTCTTTTTTGCTGTTTTTCCTGCAGACTGCAACAAAACAGGTTTTAGCCAGTTTTACTGCCTGCTGTATTACATTGATATCATAAACCTGTCCTGTTTCATGACATTCCTTTTTAACCTGTTCTCTTATTACAGGGCGTAAATCCAAAGCGTTGCCTTTCTCATCAAGATATTTTCCTTTATTTAACATTTCAACGGTAAGATTATACGCTCTCCTGAAAACAGCGTTCATCTGCTGATAACGTTCTACATTTTCAGGGTATATTCTGATTTTTTTAACTGCTTTAACTGTTACGTTTTCTGGCTTTTGCTGAACGTTTTCCATAGTAAGAATTACAGAAAGAGGTGATAAAGGCAATAAGTTCTGTACTGTTAAAATTTTCGGTTTCAACTTCATCATCAAGGAGTTCAATTTCACCACCTGATAATTCGATGAGTCTTTGAATAAGTTCGAATCCTGAACGGGCAATTCTGTCCTGTGAGGAAGCCACAAGTTTGACTGCAGTTCCAGACAGTGCTGATCCCAGTATGGCTTCAATGCCTTTTCGTTTAAAGTTGAAAGCACTGGCGGTGTCAGTAATAAATTCTGCTTCAGGATAGAGACTTCGGAGTCTGTTGATTTGGTTTTCAAGGGAAGTATGTTGTTTGTTTGAACTGACTCTGGCATAACAAATAATTCTCCTTTCTGTCTGAATTTTTATACGATAATGACCTGTTGGTGTTTTTTTTACTTCTTTATATCTTCCCGCTTCTATATAGCGTCGTATGGTCTGAGTAGTTACGCCTTCTTTTTTAGCTAATTCTGTCGTTGACAACCACATAATCACTCCTGCTTTTCTTTATAAGACATACAATATGTTGCGTTAGTTGTCAAATTTATTAACCGTTTTCTGGAGAGCAGCATTTTTTTGTGCGTTATAGTAGCAATTTTTAATCTGATTAGTGCCTTGTGCAGCCGCAATAATAAACTGAGTTGCGTCAGTATCGTTTTCTACTGTCAGTGGAAATGTCATGTTGTTAATTTTTTCAAGTGTGGTTTTTGGTTTTTGGTTTTTGGTTTTTGAGTTTGGGAAGCACAGCCAGAAAGGAGGATCAGGCACGAGAGCAGAAGAAATTGTTTAAACATGACACTATCCTTTTTGAGAGAAAACCTGATTGGGGGATTATAGCAACACTGAAAAAAAGATTCCAGGTTTATCTATTGACGAGAACATAAAAAAAGATAAGTTATAATAAAAAGGAAAAATAATGATGAGTTTAATAAAAAAATTAAAAGACCATCGTGGTTGGTTAATTAATAGCGCGATAAAATTAACTATTATAGGCGGGAACTATTTTTGTTTTTCAGGCTGGAATCATAATTTATTGTATATTTGTGTTATAGGCTTTATGATATTAATGGAATATTCCCTGGAAAAGGGGGAAGATGATTTTATGTTAAAAAATCAAATGCATATGCATTTAACTTTTATATTGTTTTTATTTTTGCCTATGATAAACCTGTTTATACTGGCGTCAGAAGCTATGCATAAATAATGAATGAAGATTAACTTTGTTGCATATTTATTAATCTTTTTCGTCAGAGATTATGTTTGCATAAATAATTGCTAATGCCATAGCAAAAGCGAATAAATCCATAGCTACAAGCGCCCGCATCATATCTGGTTGATAGTGAACGCTATAAACATTAATAGTTCCGACCACAAACATAAATATAACAAGATTCATTTAATTCTCCTCTATTTTTTTATATTTATAGCATTTATATTTTACTTGTCAAAGCAGTTGTTATAGTAAGTGGGATATTAGTTATCACATTCTATTGAAGAGTGGAAAGAATTAAGCAAGCAGAAAAGAAAGGATTATCAAAGCAATAATATACAGAATTAAAAATAAAGTTATTCTTATTTTTCTAAAAGAAAAAGCCACTTTAATTATCTAAAATGGCTTTTCACACTTCGGCGGTATCAACAGAGTGCAGGCACCTGCGACCCTATCAGGAGAGTTACGAAAAGTTAAAGCAGACGTAACAGATAAAATAATAAAAGATAATTTTTTTGTTGTCAATTTATTAATATTCTTTGTTTCCTATATTAAAATAAATTCATTCTTTAAAAAATCCAGTTTATGTTGAATATCTTCATTATATGCGATTCTTGTTAAAGAAATGTCATGATCACAACAAAATTGGTTTTTAATATCGTCATGTTTTTTCTGAATAGTAAAGGTTTTCTTGCCCCCAAAAATATCGACAGGTTTAAAGTGCTGCTGTCCGTCATATTCAATGCATAGATTCAAATCAGGAAGAAAAAAATCAAATCGCAATAAAGAAGTGGTGCCTTTACATCCTTTAAATGTCTTTTGTGTTTCAAAATTAATATTATTTTGAGAAAGAAAAAGTGCGATTTGACGTTCTCCTTTTGAAGCACGACAATTAGGGCAACCGCAACCAGAAAGGTGTATGCGGGGAGTTTGTTGAAAAGCTCCATGTTTGGGACAAACGATGGTGACTTTTCGTTGATTATTGCCAGAATAGTTCACTTCGTTATAATCATAGAAATCGCCATGAATCTGTTTGGCTTTTAAAATGAAATCATGCGTAGTGAGTCGGTTTGTTTTACAATGAGGACAACCATTTCCGGCAAGATGGTTAGAGGGATATTGTTCAAAATCACCGTGTGTCTGGCAGGTTATGCTGACTTTAGTGCTATTATTGATATATAGGCTATTTTGATAAGTATAGGTAGATTTATGGACTTTTTGTGCCTTTCGGATAAATTGTTCAGGTGTATCACGTTTACTCTTAATCCAGCATTGTGGACATGCACGACCTTTAAGGTGGCAATTTGGCGTTTGTTGAAAATCGCCATGTTCAGGACAGGTAATGGAAATTTTGGTTTTATTATTAATATAGACAACATTTTCATAAGAGAAAGTTGTGCCATGTTTCAGGATAGCTTTCTTAATGAAGTCTTTTGTTTTGTTGTCCATATATTCCGGTCAGAATGAGTAAGAATAAAGCTATCATAACAAAACCGATCAGGAGAAACAACGAAAAAATATGAACAATGGCGAAGATTTTATTAAAGTCTTTTTTTATTAACTGTAGAATGATTGGTTAATTTAATGTCTTTTTTCAATGAATATCGTTCTATGCTTACGACATATTCTTTTTGTTGTTCACTTAACAAAGATAAAGGAATTATGTTAGATTTATTAGCAAGATAAGGATTAGCTCCCATAAAAATAAGCATTTCAATAAAGCAGGATTCAGGAAAATGTTCAAGGACTAAATGTAATAAAGTATTGCCTTTTAAATCCTGGTGGTTAATGTCATTTTCAAGAATAACTTTTCTAAATTCAGCATGAGAAATATCGTTAATCTTTTTAGGCTGGGAAAAAGGAGTGAAAAGATATTTCATGGCGGAGTTTTCGCCGGTTTCAATATTTTCTATATGAATTTCTTTGAACAACAAGTAGTGTTTATGAATATTGCGACAAAGAATGGCAAATGAGATAATGAAGCAAACGAACGAGATAGCGCCAATTATGGCTGAACAAACAAGTGTAAGAAAAATCAAATCAATAAAAAAAGATTTTTCGAGATGGATAAGATTTGCAAAATAAAAAGTTACGCCGCAGCATCCAGATATAAAGAATGCGCATAGAGAAAAGGTAAAGGTATTTTTATTCACTCCGCATGCGTTGAAGAAAACAGATTTTTTTTCAGTTAATGTCATGATTAGAGCCTTTTTTTCGGATAACTGCTTTTATTTTGAAAAGTTGAATGTGTATTTTTAGAAATTTCGGCATATAAAGATTTCTTTTCCTGATTAATAGTAAAACTTCGTGCAAAGTTAATAAGTTCTTTTTCTTCCTCCAGGAATAAATAAATATCTTCGCCATGAACATTTTTAATCGTCATGTCAATTTTTGGATTTTGTATAAGATTTTTAATCAGTTTATGAATTTTTTTATCGCTTAAATCAGAATACTTGCATAATAAATGGAAAAAAGTATCTAAATTATCGTTCTGGTGATTTATGGTATCTATATTTTCATTAATAATACGAAGGAATTTTGCAGAAGCAATAAAACAAGAGTATCGCCTTTCAGAATAAAGAGAAGGTTCTGAGACTAAACTCATGAGTGGAGTTCTATTTAAACTCTGATCGCGCAATAATTTGTTTTGCAGCATAGTAGTTATCTTTTGATCTTCTCCTGTCATAAATAGAAAACGTATTGTTTTTATTAAAAAATTGAATGTAATAATTAATAAAAAAATAACAGTAATGAGTAGCAGTATTAAAAATTTTGAATGAATTAAATCAGTAGATTTAATGAGGAAAATTAAATAAAAAGATCCATAACCTGTCATTCCGCTTAACAAAAAATAGAAAGCAGAAACATAAAGTTGAATCCTATCCGAGAAGAAAATATTAAAAAAAAGAGTTCTATTTATTTTATTTAAAAAAATAGGATTCATAGTCTTGTCCTGTGAGAAACATTAAGTGAAGAGTGAGCTGTGATATTTTTATTAAGAATTTGTTTATTTGCAAACACTTTGGGCTGTCCTCCTCTCATATAATAATGAACTGGACGATTATTTGCATCGCAAATAAAAATATCGACATTATCATATTGAAGAATATACATAACAAGCGTTTCAATATCAGGTTCTGTACAATCGTACTTGTTTAATAGTTTGTGAAGAAAAGTATCGTTTTCTTTATTTTTATGATTAATAGAGTCAATGTTTTTATCGACAATCTTAAAAAATTCATCCGAACAAAGAAAATCTTTATCCCAGCTTAATGGTTCCTGAACAAAACTCAACAAATAAGAATTATTAATTTCAGCATCGTGTTTTATTCTCATTTTGACTGCCCTATAAGTATATTTTTCGTACAAAGCAGTTTTGACAAAAAAGAAGAGAAAGAACAAACAAATTCCATTAAAAACAAAAAAAGAAGACGAAGCAAAGGTTAATTTATTTTCATGCATATAATATGCATTCAAAATAACGGTAAAAAAAAGGTATACAGAAATCAAAACGAATAAATAAGGTATACTGATTTGATAGTTGTTTAAATATAGTTTTCGGTAAAATTGGTTTTTAATGAGTTTAAGCATACTTACTTTCCTTTTATTGAGAATGATGTTTTATCCCTTAATAAATTATAATCTTGAAATTTTATTTCTTTCAGGAAGAACAGATATATTTTGTTGAATTTTTTTCTTTTCACGGTCAATAACAAATGCCTGCTGTTCTGTGTTCAGATAATCAAAAATAGACAGATTATCAGCATCACAAATATAGACATCAACACATTCATATTGAAGAATGTACAGAATCAGAGACTGAATAGCAGGTTTGTCCGAATCCAGCCGTTTTAAAATTTCATGAAGAAAAGTCTCTTTCTGATTATTTTGGTGATTAATAAGATGGATATTATTATGAATAATTTTTCGGAATTTTTTAGAGCAAATAAATTTTCGACTAATAGGGTTATTATCTAAATCTGGTTCTTCAAGGAAACGCATAAGAAAAGAATTATCGACCTGATTATCATAGAGCATTTTCAAAAGAGTATTACTGATTAACGATTTATCAAGAAAAAATTTGATACTAATAAAAAGAATAAAAAATAACGATAAAACATTAAAAATAACCAGACCAATAAACTGTTCGGTAGAAAAACCGGCAGGATTATCATGTATATACTTTGCATTGACCACAAGTGTAATCAAAATTAACATAACAGGGAATGCTAAAATAAAAATAAGATTATTTTTAATTTGATAAAGATAAAGTTTACGGTATATCGGACTTTTTAATATATTAAACATGTTTTTTCCCTGTATCAGATTCTTATTTTGTTAAAAGAGGTATCGGGCAGAGGCTTTATTCCTTTCAGTATGTGAGTTTTATGCATTTGGGAAACAAAAGCCTGTTGTTCATAACTGAGATAATTATAGACAGGTTGATTTTGAGCATCACAAATAAATACATCAACATGTTCATGTTTTAGGATGCTCAGAATAAGTTCATTAATATATTGATTCGGATTATCTTTTCTTTTTAGAAGAATATGAAGAAAGGTTTCTTTATTTTTATTTTGATGATTAATTTTGTTTATATTTTCAAAAAGAAAATTTTTGAAGATATGAGATTCGAGAAATGATAAATCAACAGATTCATTGTTGCCCGATTCAAGAAACCGCATGAGATCAGAATTATTTAAAAGTTGGTCTTTATTTTCTTTATTTTTAATTTGTCGAATCAATGGTCTGTCATAAAGATACTGAATAAAAATATAAGTAAAGGCAAAGATGCAGGAAATATTAAAAGAAATGAATTTGCCAAAGGAAGAAGAATTAGGTTGAATCGCATTAATGTTAAAATAATATGTATTAATAAACAGGAAAAGACTACTAATTGACAAAATAGCAAGAATAAAAATAGGGCGATTTTTTTTTATTTCATAAAAATAAAGCGTCTTGTAAATTTTATTTTGTAATATTTTAAACATATTTTTGCTCCATTGATACAAAAAATGATGATCTGATAACCGTATTTTTATTAAATCGATTTCTGGATATTTTCTTATAAAGTAGAAGTTATTAATTTAATGAATAAAAATACGAAAAGCAAAAAAAAGGTGAACCATGTTCACCTTATAAAAAATTACTTACAAAATTTGTAAAATACAGTTTTTGTGACAAGTTATATTACATTTTAGGTTTTGAACTGCCTGTGTTAACTTCTGGTTCAATTGTTTGAGAAGGCATAAAGATATGTTGCTGATAGAATTTAAGTTCTTTAATCGATTCCTGGATATCGTCAAGACCACGATGCTTATACGGTTTATCAACCTGTGCTGCGATGTCAGGATAAACACGGGCAGCAATTTCTTTCAGTGAGCTGACATCAATTTTGCGATAGTGGAGCATTTTAGAAAATTCTGGCATTTGTGCATCCAGGAAATTTTTATCAAAGCTGACATTATTTCCACATATAGGACTGGATTTAGGCGCTATGTTAAATGATTTTACATAATCAAGCATCATTTGCTCCGCCATTTTTAAAGAGTAGTCAGAGTTTTTGACTTTTTCAAGTAATCCGCTTTCGGTGTGCATTTTAGTGACAAAATCATTCATGACTGCTTTAAGGTTTTGTTCGCGATGGTGAATAACGATTTCAAAACCTTTATCGATAATATTAAACTGTGAATCGGTAATATGCATACCAATTTCAAGGATTTTGTGTTTATGAACACCTTGCATATTCTCTGCGACGTCAAGGCCTGTTGTTTCAAGATCTATCCAGATAAGTAAATCAGTGCGTAATTCATTATTTTGATTCATATAACGTTTCCTTTTAATAAATTTAGGTTAATTATAACATATTGCCAAAAACAATCTATAAGGACATATATTTTGTATAAAAAAAGACATCTGCTATAATAAACAAAAATAATTAAGGAAAAATGAATGAAAGATATAGAAGAACTTTATAACTATTTAAGTGGTATGTTTTTAATGTTAATCAGTGAAAATGCGGACGTTTCCAGTTTTGGTATTCGAGAAACGACAACCTCTGTTATTTTGAAAGACATAATATCGAGAATGGGTTCGCATGAAGATAAAGATTCCTGGCTAATGGAAGAAGAAAATAATTATGGTATCCCATTTTTTAATAAAAGACGTATGGTGAGTCTGGCTGGTGAGATTATGCAACTGGAAGCATTCCATCTTGCAAATAATTTATTAAAAGAAAACCTGTTAGTTCTGGATAATAAAGAATTAAGGCATTTATTTATCGATGTTCTTGCAAAATATTCAGGAATATATTTGCGCGGTTTTCAGTCGGATCAGGAAAAGGAATTTTATAAAAAGATAGAAGCCATGTATAAAGAATACGGTACAGATAAAAATGATTTTAAGCGAAATGTTTTAAAAGTTAAAATAGAAAAATCTATGGAAAAAAAGCAGTATAAAAAGGCAGCAAAAATTATTCAAGCCTATCCCGAAATTGTATTGCAGGAAATATCCTTTTTAGTGCCAACAGGCGGGTTTGGCGAATCTGAGCCGAATACGATTGAAGCATTCTTAGATAAAGTATCCTGTGGAAAAATAAAAATAGATACGGATTCTATGCCATGGATAGTTGAGATTCAAAAAGCATTGCTCATACAGTCGGTACCTGTAAATAAAAAGCCAGTGAATGTTGGTGCAAAAAGAATTTAATGTTATGAAATTAAGAGAATGACTGGTATTGAATCAGAGGCGTGAAGGTCTTTTTACACCAGAGACAGGTGTTGTGTCCAGACTAATCTCGTTTTCGAGAGATATCTTTTCAAAGAAAATGCGAATATCCTCGATCCGGTCATACATTCTTTTTTCGTAGGTATGCCTATCTTCCACGGATGCCTTAGTAAAAGAATGGGCGATTCTATAAGGATAAAGCCTCTCTGAATGTTTTTTCGAGTTATCTTCTATGAATTTAAGCGATAACATATTAAAACTGGCACTCAAAAAATTGACAAATTCAGGGTTTTTTATTTTTTTAAGTTGGGTGATAAAATCTGGCTGAAATTTTAACTCAGATAAAATCAGGGAGTCAGCCAGAGAATAAGCGTCAGTTATTTTTTCAGAAGAGCAATGTTTCCATAGCCTTTCACTTTCTTCAATTTTATTATTAGTAAGTAATTTTGCCATAACCAGAAACCAGGAATCCAGTTTATGTACATTGAGATAATGTTTATCCAGTTTTCGCTCAAAAATAAAGTCAATAAACCACGGTGTTAAATAATATTTTGTAATGTCTGAAAAAATGGAACTTCTTTGTATTCTGAAATAACCCATTTTGAGTGAATCCCGCATAGACTCATAAGCTTTAATCTCTTTTTTCTTATGGGAGATAAAGCGTTGAGCACTATAACTATCAGGCGTTTTATGACTATATTCACTGATTTTTTTTTCAAAAATTTCACTATCCATGCCTGCTTTCTGACAATATTCAGGCAGTTTTTTTGAAAAGCTGTTATTTATACTTAAAGAAGAATCAAGGCTGAATGAGAGGGAATCTGTTTTTGAAGAAGAATCATGCTCTGCCATAAATTTCATCAGGTAATAATATTCAACCGAAAATTTCATTGTCTAATCCTATAATGTTCTCATTATTATAGCACAAAAAATGGATTCATAAACGAGAGTGCTTAATTTTTTTAGTTAAAAACAAGGTAAGAGTATCATGGAGTTGATTTTTTTGTAGTATATTTTGTATTTGGACAATAGTTTCATAATTTTTGATAAGCATGTCTTCATTTGCACCATTAGGATAATAATACTCTTCCATGCGCATTTTAAAAAGATCATAATCAATGTTATTAATAGCACTGATAAAAAAGTCAGCTAATTCAGTACGATTGTGTGTCAGGTAATAGTATATCGAACTATTAAAATAATAATGCCAAAGGATAATAAATTTTGAAAGAATATCAGAATCAATTTTGGATTCAACCTTATTAAAAATTAATTCACATTCATTAATTTTATGGTTAAGTAATAAGAACAGAACAATAAATTCCCATGATGCCTCAATAGTTTGTGTCAGATAGAGTTCTTCTATATTATGTTCAAAAATAAAGTTAATATAATCTTTAGTTATATAAAGAGGTGGGGTAAGAAAAACAAAATTATTTTTTATCAGTACAGAAGAGAGCGATTTATTTTTCAGAAAACGCTTTTTGTGTTTAATTGCAGAAATGGTTCTCATCTCTTCAAAGTTTAAATTATAATTTTTTTTGTCATTTATATATTGCATACCTGCATCAAATGAAAATTCACAGACTCGGTGTGAATTATTTAAAACAAAACGCTCTTTATTGATAGTATGATTATCAAGATAGGAAAAAAGCATATCTTGATATCGATCGTTAAAAAGCCTGATTTGTTCAGGCGGGTTATCATGTGAGAATTTAGCAACTTCCCGAAATAAATGCTCATTTTGTTTTGTAAATTTAATAAGATAATATTCGTATAAGGAGAATGACATTTTTTATTATCCTATAATATATATTGTGTTTAATTTTCATAGTCTTTTAAGCTTAACAGGTTCTGAAAAAGAAAGAGTAATATTGATTTCTTTTTTCTGCATAGTTGTCTGGATATTAGCTATTCTTTGCTGAATTCGCTTTATTTCGTCCTGCCGTTGTTTATAGGTTATCATGCTATGATAGGGCATACAACTCCATTGTTTCATTTTCAGATCATAAATGGCGTCATAGGTTATATTATAAATTGTCGTTTTAATAAATTCACGCAAAGACTGCTGATTAACACGATCAACTGCCCACAAAAAAGCAGCAATATTTTTGTCATGCATGCTGAGCAAGGCTTTAATAAAAAATAGCTCTTCGAAAGTATGCCCTGTTTTTTTCCAGAGCATTTCAGCTTCCCGGTATTTTCCATTATTCAGAAGCTGATAGAGCACGGTTTCCCAGTTCTGAACATGCTGAGATTTAATATAATATTCATTAAGTGTATGTTCAAAAATAAAATCAATAAAATGAAGGGAAAGCATTTCAGGTCGTGAAACAAAAAAATAAGATTTCATTCTTTCATGAAAACGTTTAATGCCTTCCTTGTTGAAAAGTTTGCTAAGTTGCATATATTCATAATGGCTGAATAAAGTATGCTTTTTGTTTTCAAGCCATGCTGAGGCTGAAAGATATAAGGTCTCTTTTTTTTGTTGAACAGGCAGAATTGTCAGGATAAAAGCATCAAAATCAATATTTATGCCTTTATCCTGACAATACAAAGTAAAATCCTTTTTAAACTCAGGAAGCAAAGTGTTTGTTGCACGATTTTCAGATAATAAATATAATAAGCATCCTGTATTAGAGGCGAGTTTATCACAGGCCATTGTGTATTTAGCAAAATAGTATTCTGTGAAAGAGAAAGCCATGATAACCTCTTTTGAATGCAAAAAAGGCTCCTGAGAGCCTTTTTCATGATAGTTGCGTATTAATAGTCTTCGTAATGTTCTTTTCCGCCACGTGCTGTTTTATTGCGCTTACGGGAGTCCTCATTGCGACCACCAGCCTGACGAGCCTGCTTATTAGTTTTAGAAAATTTTTCAACTTTTTGAGCAGAAGAATTGAACATGTATGAATCACCTTTTGTTATGTGGGAAGCTGTATTGCTTCAATGAGGTTATATTACCGGGTTTGCGCTGTTGCTGCAAGCTTTTTTTTGTATTTTTTGAAAAATAAAAATCAGGCATGCGTTACCATTAATATATTGATATTATTAAATATTTATAGAATAAAAATGATAAAATAAGACAGTAACGCATATGCGTTACTGTCAAAGGTATGCGTTACTATGGATAAAAGGAATCAGAAGAAAAAGAGCTGAATCAGTTTAAAAATCCCAAAGGCGGCGGCCATAATCATAACTAAAAAAATGGCCATTTCAAACGGGGCAGGAGACGTTGCAAACAAAACATCCGTATTCTGATTAACCTTTTTATTAATTTCTGCGAGGATGCGCATATCAGGCTGGTTTAAAGGTATATCTTTATTAATCGTGAATAATGTTTTTTCAAGGCGAGTCTGGTAGTCTGCAATTTCCAGTGCATCTATGATATCCATGTTTTCTTCTTCTGTCTGTTCAGTGAGTTTATTTTTTATGGCAGTCAGCAGATATATGGCGAAACGTGATTTAGTATGGTTTAAGGAAGAAATGTATTGAGAAAAAAGGTCAATTTCATGAATAAGACTGTAATTGTCGAGTTTAAAAAGTGAAGTGTCATATTGTTTGTATATGTTGGAAAAAAATTTATCAATAATTTTATCTTCTTTTGTTGTATCTTTTTTAATAATTTTTGTGGTTTGTGTAAGAATAGTCATAATAGTATCCTGAAAAAAGAGTCCGATAGTGAATACCGGACATCTTAATTTAATTGAATAGTAAGTCAATATAGATTAGTTATAAATTTTTACCAGCACAACAGAGACATTAGTTCCCTGAAAAAACCCGGTTTTAACATCAGAGTATTCATGTTCTTTACCATCGATAATAACCTGATTTCTGAATGTTGCAGGAATAATTGCCACCAGCACACCTTTTTCTTTTAACAGAGAAAAAGCCTTTTCTGTATGCTGTAAAGCACGTCCTTCACTGAAAGGAGGATTCATTACAATACGTGAGAAACGCAGTGATGTTTTTTCTGCCCACGCAATGAAATCTTCATGCACTGCGTTATAGCCTTTTTCTTTAAGAATAAGGAAGTTAAGTTTAGAAATTTCAATTGCCAGCGTGTCTTTTGGCATAAATTTCAATAGTCCACCCTGACCGGCACTGGGTTCAAGACAGGTATCGTTTTCACTGATATCTGCCATTTCTATAGCTTGCATGGCAAGAGGTTCCTGGGTTGGATAAAATTGATGGCTTTTTTGTTCAGGAATACAGCCATTCATAACAATTTCCAGAATTGTTTCTCGCACAGAGTAATCAAACTCATACCAGATAGCCGCATTTGTCTGACGTCTGATACCACCAATAGCATAAATAACATTTTCAGCAGCTTTCAGGGTATCTTTTGAATTTTTTTCAACAATATAAGAGTCAAAACGCAGACTATTTTTATTTTCTGTCCAGTAATGATTATGGTTATGTTGTCCAAAATTACCCACAGGAGGGCTGGACATGTTATTGAGTAATGTTAATACAGGATAGGGAAGGCTATGTTGTAAAAGCGTAAAGTTTTTATGTTGTTTCACAGGTTTTGGTTTGCGATTCTTTTCTGGAATAGCCATTGGATAAAGGTGAGCTAAAATATCATTAAGCTGAAAAGAAATATCTTCGTTAATTTCGAAATGAACCGTGCCTTTTTTAAAGACTTTCATAAGTAATGTATTGCCATCAAGAGGGATCCATTCTCCTGTTTTATTTTGATAAAGATTCTGAAGTGTTTTATAGGAAGATGGCAGGATATCACCTTTGTTGGTAATTTTAGCAATGACACTACGTAGATCGTCAATATAGCCGGTTTTTGTTGAGCTGGGATGACCTGTTTTATCAAGAACATTTGCAACAATAAAACGACGACCGAAACCTTCGGGGCAATTGGTGACATGCGTATCTGAAAGATTATGAAAAACACCATCAATTTTTTCAGCGACAAATTTCAGGCGTGAATTGAGCAAAGAGATAATGGTTGAACGCACATTATCTTCAGTAAAATCAGGTGTTTGTTTTTCTGAAATTTGTTTATTCCATTCTTCACGGCGTGCCATGGGCATAAGATCCCATACTTTGGTCATGTTCATAACCTTTGTCCAGAAAATACTTTTCAGATAAGAAAGCGCTCCTGCTTCTTCAAAAAGAGAATGAGGGTTGACTGTGCGAAAAATAGAATCTGAGTCAAGATTGCCTTCACAAAAATAGTGAAAAACAGAAAAAGAATTTTCTTTCATTTTACTTGCAAATTCTTTGATTTGTTTTTCTTCATTTCGGTATTGAGCAAGAAGAGTATCAATCTGATCGGTTTCGGCCGGAGCAAAAAAAGCATTAGCAAGTGTCATTCATTAGACTTCCATAAAATAAGTTAAAGGAAGTATAGCAAAACAGGCAAAGAAAGACCATCGTTTTCTTTGCCTGTTTAAATTTTTTATCTGAATTTATTGATAATAAAATTGTTTGCTAAACATTTGAACATATTGTGGAAAAGTAGTTAGTGCGAGGAATCGCCAGCGTCCAGGAACCACAGACTGACATTGGTAAATTTCATAATAAAGTTGACCTTTTTTATTATAATGTTCAATAGCGACTTTATCAGGATTAGTACTTATGTTTTTTTCATTATTGTATGCATGCAAAGATTCTTTACATCGTTCATGTGAAAAACGTTCCCGGTCTTCTGAATAATCAGGAACCTTTTGTTTTGCCAGAGTTGCCATAATAGTATGCGTTTTATTATCAACAACAACACGATCGTTAATAAAGGGTCCCTGTTTCTTAAAAAGATAGCTTACACCATAAATCATTTGGTCTTTATAGTACCATGCATCATAAAGAGGTTTTCGGACAAAATCACTACCCGGTTGCAGGTCATCGAGTGAAATAGGCGCACTAAGATTCGTGCGATAAATAATTTCATCCGTTTCAGACATGCAGCCACATAAGGAAAATATAAGAGAAAAAATAAAAAATGTTTTTTTCATAAGAGCGTATTCCTGTTTAAAAAAGAGATTATACTGATTTTGAAAAAATAATTCAATTATTTTTTATCAGGAGAGGTTGTTTAGAATATTGAAACACAAAAATTTGTTGAAAGAGAAACTAAATGGTAGTGTAGTAAAAAGATAAAATAAGGAAAAAATTATGGATTATTTGATCAATTCAGGGGAAGAACCAAAAGTGATTGAGCAATTGCAAGTTTTGAAGAATAAAAAAGAAAAAAAAGATTTAATCTATAAAATAGAAGTTATTAATAATGATAAAAAAGAAAAAGTCTTGAGAATATAGGTTAAGCAGATATGAAAAAGAGAAAAAATATTGGCCGGTTAAGAAAGCGTCGTAATAGAGAAAAATTGCTTGAAAAAAGTATAAAGGAAGACACTCATTTTATCTATAAAAGAGATAGAAAAGAACGTGAGCGTACAATGGAGAAGCATTTTAAGTGTAAAACATATCACAATATATTAGTAAATGAATTGCAGGATGATAATTATGAGTATTATCCAGAAATAATGTATGAGTGTTTTCTTTATATGGATAAAAGAAATAAAGATTTTTTCTTATATATGAGTGAAAAATATCCTTATGGTATTGCAGTATTATCAAATCTATTATTTTTAGGGCAATGGTTAAATTGTGATCAGAGTACATGTGAAGAAATAAAACCGTATATAAAATATTTTGTTTTTAAAATTGAAAAATACAATATTTCAATAAATGAAATGCTGGAAGCAACAACAGGTTATGGTGCGATATTTAATCCTGTTGTTTTTGAAGAGTTATTTTATTATGCAATAAGAAAAGATATTAAAATTGCCAAAAATATGATTCCATATTTTTTTCATTCTTATCAAGATGAAATGGAGAAATATATTCTGGAAATAAACGCTATAGAGCAGCAAAAACAACTAAAGGAAAATATATCTGTTCAGGAACGAAGCCAAAAGGTATCCACATTAAGAATTTAATCTTATTTTTAGAATAGATAGCCCCTGAGAAGAGAGGGGCATATTTAAGTTAAGCAAAATGCAGGCAGTGAAATGTCTAAATGCCAATTTCTGTATATTTAATAGCTGTATCCAGATATTTATGAAATTCCAATATTTCTTTGTCTTCTGCTGAACCCGCATTATAAAAAAGTTGATAATCTTTATTGTCAACAAAATTTCTTACAACATGTTGGTCTATATTTTCAATCTTTACAAAAAGTGTATTTCTGAAAAAATATAAAAAAGCCGCCATTAAAAAGGGAAAAACACAGAACAGGAAATAATTAAAAAGCGTTTTTTCAATGTGTGCATACTCTCCGCTTATAAAACCATAAATAGACATGCAACCCAAAAGGAATAAGAGGAAGGCCATCCATACTAAAAGAAAGCTGTGTGAATGTGTGAAGCTACTTTTAGACTCTTTGTTTGCAATTATTTTCATTCTTAAAACAGAATTATTTTCAATCATTTTTTGAAGTGTGGAGGTAAGTTCTGATTTCATTTGTTGACTATTGTTGCTCATAAAATTCCTCATTAGTTAACATAAAAAAGCACAGTGTTAAACGTACCACGTGCTTAATAAATATTCAAAATTTATTCAAATACAATAAGGAAAACGAATGAAAAAATAAATTGCTGGTGGCACGTTATAGCTTTTAGTTCCCTTAAAAGAGAAAGGCTTTATTCACTGAGTGGGACAATATGTTCAATTTTTGTTTTGCACCCACGCTCAGAGAATTAAAAATTTTTAATTTTTTCGCGCTCTGCGGGAATAGTCCAACTTTTGGTATGACAAAGCGTTATGGTTTGTTAAAAATATCAAAAACAGATATAATAAAGAAAAGAGATAGCGAGAAAATAAAATATGTCAGAATATGCAAAATTAGAGAATGCAATAAAAATCTTCAAAAAAAATTCTACTGAAGAAGAAATGAATAATATTTTTGAAATAGTGCGGAATGAACATAGAGAGGGATTACCTCTAAGGTATATGGAAGAAATCGGTCTTCTTGTTGACTCAAAAGATCCTAATTTAAACGTTTTGCTTATGTCTGTCATTAATATGTTTTTTGATTATCCAGGGATATACCATTTTTTATCAAAAGAAGATGGGGAAACGCTAATAAATAAATTAGAAAATAAATATGGGATTGAAAAATTATTAAACACCAGTCTTTGTTTTTCTGGGGAATTTCAAAGTGCCTTGATAGATATTAATGAACGTTATTTAACAGAATATAAAGAGCTCATGTTGAAAGGTGATGATTTTTGTTTTAATTTAATCAATGATAAATATAGAGAGTTTCATATAGATAATCTTAGAAAGGCTGGATATTTCACAAATCAATTTTTTAAAGATTTAAATCGAGATGAATTTAGTTATGTCAATATTAATGGTGTGCATAAAACATTATTATATCTTGAAAATAATGGTTTTGATATTATAAAAAATCTAATAGACAAGAAAGAAAACAAAAAATTACATATTTTATACTGGAGTCTATTCTCAATGGGAAGAGTATATACAAAAGAAGAAAAAAATGCGGCAAATGATTGTTTAGATTATATAACAGGTAAATTAAATCAATCAAATTCAATGCTTAAAGATGTATTGGATTTTTCACAAACAGAAAGCAGTAATATAAGTAAATATGTGATTGAAAGATATTTTGATTATTCTATGGAAAAAGAGCCTGAAACGGCAGATATGCTCATAAGTTGTGTAAAAAATAATAGTTCTATTTATGAAAAACTATTAGAAATAAAAAGTAAAAAAGAGAAAAACATATTATCAAAAGATTTTGAAAAAGACATCCCGTTAATCGCTAAAAAAGGCAATAGGATTTAAGGGTTATGAATCAAAGATAAGCACAAATAAAGGCACAGAGCTAAAAGAAAAATATCTGAGCATAAGAAACCAAAGAAATTGCTGGATTTTCCATAAGATAAAGTGTACTATCCAGTTATCATTTTAACAAAGGTATATAATGTGGATAAATTACATCTTTTTCAATTTTTCAGACAAGTAACTGAATTTTTGTTTTATTACTCTCGCTTTATTTTGATATTGTCTGCGGTAATGACCGTTCAGTATTTGTTTGTTAAATTAACCAAAGGCGACGAGAAATCTTCATGGTTTAGTATGATTAATAAGCTAGGAAGTCCTTATAAATATCTGAGTTATCCGGTTTTTGCTTACATCACTGCATGGTTGGGGATGTCATGTATTGGCATTTTTATTTTGCTTTATCCTGCTGCTATTCTGCCAAAGCTTGCATTTACGGGTTTTCTTATGCAGTTTATTTCATTGCTATTCACGGTTTGTTTTATCGGATATATTTGTTATGGCAAAATGAAGAAACTTGTGGCGGGTCAAAATAAAAAGGTAAAACAGGTATAGCACAAATAAAAAAGACCATTGAAATATGGTCTTTTTTTTATATAAAGTAAAAGTTAATCGCCAGCAACCTGATCTGCGAGGTTAAGACCAAGCCAGGTCATTCCAGCGCCTGCGAGTAAGAGAACAGAAAACGAAAGCAAAGATGCATTCACCATGTTGAAATCATAAAACAGAAAAGCAACCAGTGTATTAAGAGTGTCAGTCATAATGGCTTCCAGAAAAGTTAACCTGCGTTTTTTGTTAAAGAGATTATAGCTCAGCACAGTTTTAAAAACAAAGGAATTTTTTATTTTTTTGCTTAAAAAACGAACATTTTTAAGTCAGGAAAACGTAGATAAAGATTTGAAAATTTAAAATAAAGAAGGCTACTCGCAGCAAGTAGCCTTCTTTAATAATTAAATAAGGATAACGGGACTATTTTCCCAGGTAATACTATCTTCGGGATAGATTTTATGATTACATGCAACTTCAATATCGCCCGTTTCAGTCTGAATAACAGCAAAATACGCAGCCTCTCCGCCAGAATTTTTACTAAAACGAATAGATTTAACGCAGCCTTTTCCTGAGCGGTCTTTCGTATGAAAAGAAACCACTTGTTCTTTTTCAGGAGCAATCAATTGTTGTTGACGCTCTATCACACGATTAAGGTTCAGCGTTTCTGTCAAAGGAATATTTGGATTCATAGTCGAAAAGAAAAGCCGATAAAGAGTATGTTCTTTTTCCAAAGGACGAACTGAATAAATTTCACCAGTTTTATTTTCTTTAATCAGGTATTCATCTTTGAGAACTGCGTCAATACGACCTTTTCCAAATACAATAATGCCGTCTGAAAGACATGTGAAAGTAACCTGTTGACCAACTTCAAAGAAAAGATTCTCTGTTTTCAAATTTTCCGGTTCAATTTCCTGGAAAAACTGGGGAAAAGGCATATCACCATTTTGCATAAAGTACTTTTTAAAATCAAAAGGAGAATGAGAAACAAGATGATAACTGAGCTGTGCTGCAGAAAGTGGGGTGCCTTCTGCGACCAGAATATTTCCAACATAAATGGCGTCTTTTTCGACTTCGTGAGTAGCAGGATTTTCATTAAATACAACGTGGTCAACTTTAGTGACTTTCATAGTATTTCCTTGTTAATGATAAAATAATCAGGTTAAGATTATAAAAGAGAACATCTTTAAAAACAATAAAAATAATTTAAAAAAATGCATAAAAACAGGTTGTACAATGAAAACAGGTTGTACAATGGTGTGTTGTTTTGCTAATATGAACATAAAGAAGTACACGAAAAACTGAAAACCAGAGGATATGATCATGATTACCCAAATGTTGCTTTCCGCGCTTGAATCTTTGAAAAAAGGTGAAATTCACAGCACCCGTACAGGAATTTGCAACAACGTGTATGAAATGGTAAAGACTGAACATGGTCTTATTTCTGCTCTTGAAAGCCGTTCTTTGCTGAAAGAGACGTTCATTAAAATGGGATTAAGTGAAAAATATCCTGTTGAATGTGCTTTTTTCGATGAAGAGGAAAAAGCGAAAGAAGAATATTATGAGGATACACGTAAATGGAGTGCTAAATCCAAATATGGAAAGCGCCGAATTGAGCTGGTTGATGAATTGATTGGTTTTTTGCATTAAGAAAATAGCTTGAATGAAAAGACCTTAATTGGTCTTTTTTTTATGATAAAAAATAAGAAATTTCTTGTATCGAAACCATGATTTTGCTATAGTATTATCTCCTGACAAGACCTCCGGGAGCAGATTTACTCCGAGAGGTGGAAGCGAGAATGAGATTCTCTGCAAGACTCGTCTTGACCCGAACGTGTGGAAGCTGGATGGAATAATCGGGTCCCTGCATATTTTAAAAAGGAGGCTTTATTGCCTCTTTTTTGCATTGAAATAGGAGTTAAGTCAGTTTTTGTTAAAAGCTGATTGATGGTAAAGTAAAGTGCATATTAACTCATTAATTTAAATTTAAATTTAAAGGTAAAGGTAAAGTATGAAAGTTAAAGCAGGTAAAGGTTTTAATAATGTTTTTGGTGCAGATGATTTGCTGCGTTATTTCCCTGAGCTGAATTCAGAAGGTGTGGAAGTCAGATACTTAGGTGATTTTTACTATATTTTTAAAAATGGTAAACAGCAGGGAGATAGTTGCTTTTTTTCGCAGGAAGAAATCGATAATTATATGATTGTGGTAGGTGTTTAAATCTGTTTTGATTAAATAGATTTTTATAATAAAATTGATTTTAGAATCTAAGAAATAAAGCTTGTACCTGCTGTATAAAAAGCTTATAATCTCTGTATCTTAGTTAAACACGGAAAGCTTAAAATGAAAAAAATTATTGCAGTTGTTCTGGCGTCAGTTCTGTTAGCAGGTTGTGCAACAGGTCCTGAAAAAGGTCATTATTACACTGACCAAAATGGTCAAACGCAATACGAACCTTCTGCTGAGGCTAAAAACGCAGATTCCTGGGCAACTGCGGGTGTCGTAGGAGCAACCATTGGCGTACTTGCAGCTGTAACGCTTGGGATTGTTTCTCTGACACGATAAATAAAAAGGAGACTTCGGTCTCTTTATTTAGGAGAAAAATATGGCTATTCAATTTATTCCAGCTTATTTGAAGCATAAAAGAAATACGCTTGAAGTCAGGATTTGTTTTGAACATGGGGATGACGATGCTAAAACCTATGAGGTTTTGCATGTAGAGATCCCCAAAGATAAAGAGCACCTGATTGAAAAGGTTGTTTTGTTGATTGTAAAAGGCATTGAACAACTGAATAATGAGCATGAAAAATCTATTTTTCCTTATCTCGAAAATTCGGAGATGGATAAAAATAATTTTTACAGTGAAAATAAATTACCTTTAAAAGATTCAGAATGGTGGTTTGTCAAAGAAGGTGAATCCGAGTCTGGTTCTGTTTATGCAAAAGGTCTGATTGTTTCAGCAGATGAAAATAAAGTTGTTTTGAATTCAGAAGGTGTGCATTATACCATTAAAAACACGTCAAGGTATATTGCACCGGTCACAGCATTACCCTTTATGGAAGCGGGAAGTAATGTGGTTGATTTTGATCTTGAAGGCATTAAGGTAAGAATAGAACCCATTATTGATTGTACCTTTAACGACAACACTATGGCCCCTGCTAAGGTTGATGAAATTTTTTGGTATGATGGTGGTGCAGAAAAGTTTATTGTTTGTGGATTTTAAGAAAAAATAGTGATAATGTATTATTAGATTATCACTATGAAAATGTATTTTAAGGTATATTTTCATAGTGGTGGTTCAATTCCACCTCGTTGACTGAGGCTTGGGAGGAAGGTAGGCAGGTTCGAATCCTGATGATGGTTAACTAAGCAATAACTTAGTTATAACTCTGGTGAGACATAAAGTCCGGGCGGCCAGCCCGTAAAACGCACTGAGAAATCGGTCGGGGGGCAGAAAAGAGTACCTAATGGTGCTCTTTTTTTATAGCATAAAAATTTGATTTATAAAAAAACAATGGATAAGATAACAGTTATCTGACTTTTTAAAAGGAAAAATCGTGAAAAAATCAATTGTAGCATTAATGGTATTGGCATTAACAGGAAGTGCAGTAACCGGAGCAATTGCGGCTCAGGAAAATACAGTTAAATCAACTACGATTGCTCAGTTGAGTGATGTGAAAACTATGAAAACGCAGAGTTCAACAAAAGTCGACTTGCCTGTTGTTGAGACATCAACCTTAGTTTCTAAAAAAAGTGAAGGTGTTTTTAGTGGTCATTCATTAAAATTGTATAATGTTTCAGTTGTGCGCAAAGAAATTAAATCTCTGTCAGACGTACAGCCATTTTTAGTGTCAGGTAAATTATTTGTTAAGGTGTCGGATAAAGCACCCATTAAATCTTCGATTATTTACAGCGCATCCTCTGCCCAGTCTGAACCCTTTTTATATATCATAACAAAAGAACATGCCTATATTCAGAGTGCGCATATTACTTCTACTAAGGATAGGGTTGACGCTACGCTGACGCCTGCTGTTGCAAAAGAAGGTTTTTATTTATTGATTGATTCAGAAAGAACCAAAGATAACAATTTGTTGTCTAAAATCACGCTGACTGAGAAAAGAATTACCAATCTAAAAGAACTGGAAGAGAAAGTGTCTTTGCCGTCAAGTAAAGAGTTTTCAGCTTCTAATCGTGTATTCTCAAAACCTGGTGAGACACTGACTATACATTCTGTTGTTTACAAAGAAAACGATAAAAATTATCAGAATATCTATTCTATAACAATTCGTTAATCAAAAGAGTAAAAGATAAATCCCCTTTACTGGGGATTTTTTATGACTGGAAAATTAATTAAATTCTGTTTTTGGGTTTATCAGGAATGTTTTTAGAAGAAGTGGTGATGCTTTTATTTAATATTGTTTTTTCTGCATTAATTTCGTCGCTTATAGTATTATGTTGTATATTTTTGATAAGGTTAGACATAGTTTCTTTATTGTTTAATTTATTTTTATTGAGCATAAAATTAATAAGGATTAATTCCTGCCGTTTAAGATAAAACTCGTTAATAAAAAGATGCAGACTGATAAAAAAAGCAAAGCCCAGTATGATAAAATCAAAAATGATATTGAAATAGACTGGAATATTAAATGAAGGACAGATAATATTCATTAATGAAATCATTGAGCCTGAAAGAATACTAAAAAGAAAAAATGTTTTAATGATTTCTACAAAATAATTTTTACCAATGCCTGTTATTTTTTTATGTTCTTTAAATAGCAAATTTAAAACACGGATATTATAAATAGCGTTAAGTGTTTGAACAATTTCTGCATCTGAGTCAGGATTACATTGCCTGATTTTCTGCATTTCTTTTTCTTTATTTTTTTTTGAAAAAGTAAAAGAAGATATTGTCATAAATAATTCCTTATAAAAATTCCATATTACGTTAAAATAAAAATAATTTCCATTAAAAAATAAATCAGCAAATTGTATAAAAAATGTTAATGGTAAGCGTTTTTATATAAAAATATCATTAAAAATTATTAAATAATATTAAAATCTTTGCATATCAGCCCTGATCAACAGGGCTTTTTAGTTTAAAAAATCAATTAATTAACACCTGTTCTTCAACAGAAGTTTCAACAATATATGTGGTTCCATCAATATCAACAGAATTTTCAACCGTTGTTTTTTCATGTTTAAGAGCAATACTATCGGTGAAAGAAACGATTTTAAGCGTCTGAGTTTTCCATTTATTATCAATCGTTTCGGTGCTACTTGTTTTCTTCACATTTTCAGGGAAGCTGACCGTATAATTTAAGGTTCTTACACCTGATTTTTTGTTGACAGAAGCGTCAAGATAAAAACCAGTAGTAAGATGTGAGTCTTTGTTGGTATTTGTAAAAGACGCTGGATAAAAATTTCCTTCTTTATTAGTTACTGTAGACAAATTTCCAATCAGATTACGTTTCTCTGTTTTTTTATAAATACTGGTTTTGACAACATATCCTGCTGTATCTTTCATGGACTCAATCGTATTATTGAGTTCAGAACCTGAAACATGTTTTTGATGGGGATTTTCTTGTGCGAAAGTCGTTGCTGAAAAAGCAATAAGAGAAAGCAATAATAATTTTTTCATGAAAGTCTCCTTTGTAGTTAATTATTAATAAACGACAAAATTAAAGGAGTCAAATAGAAATGCCGTGCTGATAAAAATATAAAATGAACCGATTTGCAATTTTATGAAAGTTAATATACATTAAGTCTAACTCTTGTTATTTCATGAAAGATAAAAAACCGTGTCAGGTCAGGAATGAAGCAGCACATTTTATTGGAAGTGGTAATAGCAAGAGCCTCCATTACAATTGACTTTTTATGATTTTAGATTATGATTATGTTGCCTCCTGGAAAACAAGAGGTACGTTGCAGGCATTAAGAATACAATGGTATGTCTTTCTAGCCGAGATATAAAAAAGCCTGATTTTCGTCAGGCTTTTTGCATCTAATGAACTGTTTATTCTCTTCTTATGGTTTAATTAGTTTTTCACAAAACGCATGCTGATTATCATGAATAAATTGTTGTTCTTCTGATGAAAATAACGTTTTCCATGCAGGAGCATATCGTTCAACATTTAGTGAATGTTTAAGGCAAAAAAGATATACGTCCAGTACATTAAGCTTAGTTCTGACCTCTTCTTCAATCAATTGTTCTTCCTTGATAATCCCTTTTAATAAAAGACTGCGGAAAAGAAAAAAAGAATGAGGCTCACCTAGTCCAAAACGAATACGTTTAGAGAATTTTTCAGGTACGCTGTCGAGAACCTGTGTGATAAGGGAAGAAGCATAACCTTTACCACGATATTCGGGAAGAATAAAAGTTTGCACAGTGCAGTATTCTGTCATAAGAAAAGTGCTGATACCAACAACTTGGCCTTGTTCATGTTCTTTGGCTAAAATAATAAAACTGGTTTTAAGTTTATCGGGTGAAATCAAAAGAATTTTTTCTAATGCTTTTTTAAGATGAAAACCTTCGACATACAGTTTTTCATTGATAGCGGTGAGTGCTAAATTTTTAATGGAATGAATATCAGATTTAATAAAATACATAAAAGAATCCTCCTGATAGGGTGAAAATATAGCATTTTTCAGGACATTAAACAACTCTTTTTATGACATAAACACCTTTACTAATAGGGCATAATAATAAGTTTTATTATAGCAAAAAAAGGGTTTGTTTAAAGATAAAGCGTGACTTTTTTCTGAAAGAATAGCATAATTTTGGCTATCAATAAATATGAAAAAAAATAGAGATGATTATGAATATCAAATTTCTGGTTCAGGATGTTTCAAGATTAAATTATGCAATTGAAGATGATTTCAATAATCTGAACGAATTAGGTTTCGATATTATTCCTTTTGGTGTCATTCCTTTTGCCTTTGATATGACAGGTGTTGAAAACTTAAATACAGAAGATATCTATATAGTTCGTGGTGGAACTAAAATTATTTCTATGATTGAGCATGGTACTATTTCTAATATATCTCCTGAGCTATTAAATCATTTAAAATCAGGGATTCACCATAATGATAATCGTTTTGACCAGGCATTCTATAGCAAATTAGGATTACCTCTTTTAAATGAAAATCCTGTAATATTAAATATCAGGGATAACTTTAATTTATCCTTTGACGTCGATAAATTTGTTAAACCTTCGTCAGATATGAAAGCTTTTAATGCTGGTATTATGCAGGCAGGAACCAGGTTAAAAGATTATATCGAATCAGGTTTGTATCGTTCTGAATATGACAGAGAAACGATTCTTGTGCATGATAAAATAAGGATACATTCTGAATTCAGATTTATATGTATTAAAGATAAAGTTATTGCAGGTTCAAGGTATAGACAAAATAACAGATTGGTGGTCAACGATCAGATTCCAGTTGAAGTGCTTAACGTTGCCGATGAATATGTTAAACTGTATCAGCCTGACGATATTTATACGATGGATTTGTGTGAAACAGATGAAGGGATTAAAATTGTTGAATATAACTGCTGGAATGGAGCAGGGCTATACGCAATGGATATTAAAAAAGTATTCAAGGCAGTTTATGAATATTACGAAGAAAAATTTAATCCAAAAATGAAGAAAAAAGCGCGATAAAATATTAATAAAGAAGGTTCGTTTAACCTTCTTTATTCATTAGAAAAAAGTGTTGTACCAAAAGACAAATAAGCATATAGTTATGTTTAAATGAAAATTTTAGACCAAATCAGCAGGAGTTTATAGTGAAAAAATTATTTATACTGTTAGGTATGCTTGGGCTTTTTTCTACATTCTCCTATGCAGATTTTGGACCAAAAAATGGTCTGAATATTTATTCAGCAGACCCGGTTCAGAAAGAAAGTCAGGAAAAATGTAATTTTATAGTCGAAGTGAATAATACTCAAACCAAAAAGCAAAAAACAAAATCAGTTGGTTGCAACAAAGACTTCACGATTATTTATTATAATAAAAAAGAGATAACTCAGTATACAGAAGATGAAATCCGAGAATGGGATATAAGAGTATTGACACAGGATAAAAAGAATAACGAAGGTGTATCTGCATTGCTGGTTATCGATTTGTATACAGGAAATGATAATAAGAAAAGAATCAGTAAAGAGATATCGCTTATACCAGGAAAGCCATTGTATTTTAAATATGGTGGCCCCGATACCGCATTAAATACCATAAACTTTAAAATTACCTACTTTCAATAATTAAGAAAGCCCTGTTGTGAAGACGGGGCTTTTTTTGATAAGATATACCTTCCATAAAGAAGTAGGCTTTAAGGATTTTTGTGGTCAAAGTTTTGAAAAAATTGCTTGATATGAAAACATCATTGTTTTATTATATTCTCAGTGGGTAGCTAACGCTGGTTAGCTACATTTTGTATCTAAAATAAGAGTGAAAAAATGTCAAAAGTTTCCGTAGATTCTTCAAAATTACTGGCTTTATCTCTCGGTTCTAACCTGGTTTCTCAGGAACGTTTTATGTTACATGCTCAAGCTGTATTTGAAAGTGAATTTGTTTCTGCTGGCGACAATGACATTGAAAAGAAAAAAGTAACTCAGAAGTTCACAAAGCGCCTGAATGCCATGGCGAAGGATATGGACGATATTCATAAGGCAAAATCAGGTCTTCTCTCTGTATTGAAAGAGTTTAAGTGTGCTTATTCCATTGTATGTAATGACATTGGTTATGTTTATCTGGCAAAAATTTATGCCGCACTTGAGTATGCTTTAAAAGAATATTCAAAAGTCTTAAAAGCTCAAAAAAATAATCCAGAGTTAATGGAATTGCTCGCTCCGTTCGACTTTGTTCTGGAAGCAAATGCATTTGATATGATGCAAAAAGATTTTGTTTATCTGGAAGAAATCGTAAAAGAACGTCAGGAAGAAAGTAAAAAGAAAGAGCCTGATTTTGTTCCTCGTTCAGAGGTGGGGCATGCGCCGGATTGGGATGCTGTTAAGGTAGCCTATAAAAAACGCCTTACAGAACTCAAAGAAAAAAAATAAATTTTATTTTAGTTCAGCGCATCATGGAAAAGTATACGTTGAACTATAACAATCATGACAAAAAAATAAATCAGAAAGATGAAAATGTATTTAAATCATCTTTCTGATTTATTATTAAATTCAATTCCCTAAAAATTATTGCATTTCTTAAGCATTATTATTGAGAAAAAAATCTGGAAATTTATCTTTGACCTTTTCTAGTTTAGTCTGAATATTTGAGCATGAAAAATACTCATTAGGTTTTTTCTTATAAAAATCTTGATCATATTCTGAAGCTTTTTGAAAGGATTCTTTATCTGCGAAAAGAACTTTAGTATAAAATGGTTCTGTATAGCTTATTTTCAGAGTTTCTATTTTTGAACTCACCATATCAAATACTTCCTTTTCAAAACAAAATATGGCAGGTCTGCAAAGTGGATAAATGCATTCTTCCTTTTCCCATGAAATCAAAGAGGGATTATGAGTCAGGAAATAAATGTCAAGAAGTGTATCAAGGCTGACAATAGAACTATCATAACGGATAAGTACTGATTCAATTTTGTCATCCTTTTCCCAGGCAAAATCAAAATTATCAATATTATAATATCCACATTCAGAAAAATTAATGCCTTTTATTTTTTGAAAAATAGCTTGCGTACTCCAGAAACAAAGCCCTGTAAAAATAATTTCTTTTTGCATATAAATCCTGATTTTTTAATTAATTGTTAAATAATGTTAAATGATTAATTTTAAAGGTCAATATGTTAATAAAATTAAAAGAAGAGGTGATTTATATTCCTGTTATGGGTAAGGTTCTACTGATTTTTCTTGTAAAAAAATACCGAAAAAGAAAGCAATAGAGAAAAACGATCAAAAAATCAGCGAACGACATAAAAATAGAAAAAAAGAGTTGTACTTCATTATTTTTATAGGTATAGTTGTTTACATAGAGAGACGGATAGAGGTAAAGAAGGCTATCTAAGTTCTTTAATAATTCGGCCCCTTAGCTCAGTTGGTCAGAGCAGTCGACTCATAATCGATTGGCCGCTGGTTCAAGTCCAGCAGGGGTCACCATGTGTTTATGTTCTTCCTGATCAAAAAACAGGCAAACGAACAAAAAAGCAAAAAAAATGTTGTACTTTAAAAACAGGTAGTGTTATAGTCTTTCACATAGACGGCGAGACGCAAAAGCGTTAAGAAGTCTGAGCAATAAAGCAGTAAGTAAGGCCCCTTAGCTCAGTTGGTCAGAGCAGTCGACTCATAATCGATTGGTCGCTGGTTCAAGTCCAGCAGGGGCCACCAGCAGTAGAGAGTGAATGTTGTAGTAAGAAATAAAAGCAGTACGGAGGTGGCTTTATGTGCCTCAGAGTATGCCCTGGTGGTGGAAGTGGTAGACGCGACGGATTCAAAATCCGTTTCCGAAAGGAGTGAGAGTTCAAGTCTCTCCCAGGGCACCAGATATGCGCCGTTAGCTCAGCCGGATAGAGCAACTGCCTTCTAAGCAGTAGGTCGCAGGTTCGAATCCTGCACGGCGCACCAGTCCAATGATAAGTCTGCGGTATGTAGTATCCTGTAATGTTACCTGCATAACAGGGAGAAGTAGAAATAGAAGTACAAACTGAGGTGGCAGTGTGCTCCTCAGACTTTGCCCAGGTGGTGAAATCGGTAGACACAAGGGATTTAAAATCCCTCGGCTGTAAGGCTGTGCGGGTTCAAGTCCCGCCCTGGGCACCAGATAAAAGTTGTATGGTTCGTTGTTGTAGGTAGTGGCAGTAAAAGTAGTAAATAAATATGGCCTTCATGCTAAAAGCTGTATTTATGCTCCGGTGGCGAAATTGGTAGACGCACCAGATTTAGGTTCTGGCGCAGAAATGTGTGAGAGTTCGAGTCTCTCCCGGAGCACCAACTATTGGGGTATCGCCAAGCGGTAAGGCACCGGTTTTTGATACCGGCATTCCCTGGTTCGAATCCAGGTACCCCAGCCAATGCTTCTTTAGTTCAGTTGGTAGAACGGCGGACTGTTAATCCGTATGTCGCAGGTTCGAGCCCTGCAAGAAGCGCCATAAAATCCAGCCTTAAACATATTCGATCATTCCGTAATTACTCTATTTAAAAATAGTAATACATTTCATGATTTTTTTACCAACCAAATCCGTAAAGCGTCCTCATTAAAAAGTTAGTTGACACTGATTTTTTCTACATCTATATTATTTATAGCTGGCACGGATCCCTCATAGTGAAATCTGGTGCACTGGCAAAGAGTAGTGGGAAGTTTGGTAGTTTTAGCTGGTGTGGAACACTGTGAAAGCATTTCTGACACAATGGCAAAAGAGATAAGTCCTCGTATATTTTTATGCGGGGGCTTTGTTTTATTGGTTGCTGAAAATAAAAGTTGTACTTTATTCTGATAGCTTTTATAATTAGCTTAATTAAGAAAATGAGTTATCAAAATGAATACTGAAACGCAAAAATTCATAAAAAGAGTCGTCGCCATGTACGGTGATAAATTTTCTTTCGAAAACACAGTGTTTGTTGATTATAAGACAAATGTCACTTTAACCTGTCATAAGCACGGTTCATTTGAAAAAAGGCCTGACAAGTTAATGGCAGGTATCTATTGTCGTTTTTGCAAAATAGAAGAACGTCGCCTGGAAAAAGGCAAAAAAATATCGAATACACAACAGGCTGGTACACCACAAAAAATCGTTTGTGATAAACATGGTCTGCAGGCTTGTTCAAGCAAGGATGTTTGCAAAGTTTGTACCAATGAAGCAAGGAGGAAAGCTATCAGTCAGACCATGGTAAAGAATCGTGGTGGCAAAGCTATTTTTATCAAAAAAGCCCGTGAACGCCATTCGGACCTGTATTCTTATGATAAGGTTGAATATGTTCGCAGTAAAAGCCCCGTAATTATCACTTGTGAAAAACATGGTGATTTCGTTCAGAAGCCGAATGATCATATCAAAGGTTCAGGTTGCCATTCATGTTGTGAGTCAAAAGGTGAGAAGCGTATTGATGACATTCTGAATAACAGAAATTTGTCTTTTATCAAGCAACAAACCTTTCCTGAGTGTGTTTATAAAGGTCTTTTGAAGTTTGATCATTATATTCCCGAACTGAATCTCTGTATCGAATATGATGGAGAACAGCACTTCAAGGCAATTGATTTTTTTGGTGGTGAAAAAACCTTTAAGGAAATTGTTGCACGAGATAATGTGAAAAACACATTTTGTCAGGAAAAAGGTATTCACCTGTTGCGCATTAAATATAATAAAAATCCAGAGAAAGCCATAGAGAAAATGTTAGATAATTTATCGTCACAAATACTAACTATGAATCAGGTATCTCTTTTTTTCTTTTAAAAAATGAATAATTTTTGCTAAAAATAAAGAGATTATGATATATCTTGTGTGAAATTATTATTATTAACAACCGAGGGTAAAATGAAAAAGCATAAAAAGAGTATTTTATTGGTATTTATAGTATTGATTGTTGCTTGTTTTTTTATTATCCCTAAATATGTTGTCGTTCCTGAATCACCGATCCAAAAAGAGAAGAAAATCACGGAAAAGGAAATAAAAAATGGAAAAGGTTTAGTTCATTATGAGGAAATTTCAAAAGAAAAAAATTTAACCATCGCAGAATATATTGATGCACTAAGTATGGATAAAAAAAATGAACATTCTTCATTAAGTGAAAAATTGAATGCAGATGAGGTGTTTGTAATAACGAGTCTGTTTAATAAAAATAAAATGGTGCATGAAATTTTAGGTGTCAGTATATTTAAAGATTCAGAGCAATTAAAAGAAGTAAGTTTAGGTAATATGTCTAATGCCGTTGATATAAGATTAAGTAAACAGCCTGTTTACCACGGAGATTTGAGTAAAATTAAAACAAATGATCTTTTTGTGCGTTCAGTATTAATGGGTGAAAATTATTTCACCACGAGAAAAGAAGAAATAAAAGACGCTAAAAGAAAAATCGAAAATTGTATCATGTTAAAATCAGGCAAAATTATAGAAGATGTGTGGATTGATTTATCATTAAAAGAGTCGGATATAACAACCATGCAGGTTGGTGATTTTCTAAAAAAATGTGGATATAAAAATGCCAAACCTTCTCAACCCTTTTATGATTTTGAATCAAAAAAGAATGATAATGATGATTTAAAAGTTCTCGAAGGTCATACGGGAGAAATCTTATTATCTATGATTTATAATAATGATTTTTACGCTAATAAAAACTGGAAAAGGCTTCCTTACGGTCCTGACGAAATGAATGCAATTATGTCATACCTGGAAAATGATTTTGAAATACCGAATTTAGATAGAAAGGATTTGGTAAATGATAAATCAAAGTTAATATTAGGGGATATTGTTAAATATTATAATAAAGAGAATATCGCCTCCCCCGTTATAAGAGATAGTGGTTTAGATTTTCAGAATTATTATTATAAAGATACGATATTTTTGGAAAAAATGGGATATATAACGCCTTCACAAGGTGAAAAAATAAGAAGTTGTTATTTTGAAATAAAAAGCAGTGGTTATCTGAAGTATAATTTATCGTTAGGTGAAAATGAAAAAATTGGTTCTATTTTAGAAAAATGCAAAGAAAATTTAGACCCTGCGAATTATAAACGATGGATCTGATTTTTTTTGAAAATGTGTTAGTTTAAAAAAGATAATATGTTCTCTCTATAGAAATTATATATAGAGAGATTTTTTATTGATTTTTTTTAATTGTAATGATAATGATTGAAGGATAAAAATAAGAAAATGTCGTATGGAAATACATTATTAACATTAGTATAGATGAAAGAGCAATAACCTATTAAGAGAAAAAGAATGCTTAAATATTCATAATGTAATTAAAAAGTGTTTTATAAAATAAAAGAGGAATGCAAATTAATGTTATCAATTTTATCAATGCTACTGTTATTAATAGTGGGTTTTACCGTAAGTGTCGGCGCAGCAGGTGTTGGTATTATGCACTGGAATCGTGACCGTCATGCAGCAATCATGCTTATGATTTTTCCATTCTTTTATGCTATTTTATTTGCACTTATATTCTTTATTAATAATGCGTATATAAAAAAAATGGTGGTTAATTTTAATAGTGATATTATTGAAAATGTGAAGTCAGATAAGATTATATCAAAATTAGATTTTAAAGAAATCAGAATATCTGAAAGTGAAAGGAAAATTGAACTAAAAGAAGAAGGTAGTTTATTGTGCGACTATTTTGCCAAAGAAGGGAATACAAAGGATATTTATGAAACGAGAGATAAACATATAAAATATAAGATTAGAAATATTACTATAAACGAAAATAAAGGTTGTTCCAAAAACAACACCGCTAATAATATACAATATACGTTGAGCAGAGTTTAGTATAAAAAGGTTCATATATGAGCCTTTTTCTTTATTAAATGGGGAATAACAGAAAAGAATAAAGAAAAAAAACATTAGGTGTCATATTTGAACCTTTTCACTCACATAAAAAAAGCCCCGAAGGGCTTTATTTTTTATGTTCAAGTGATTTGAAAATACTTTTATCCGGTAAGGAGAGAAGCTGATTGTCAACATGTGAATTCATATCAGAAGCCCCTCTGAAAATGTCAGCAAGTTCTGTGTGAATTAATTGTAAGCGGTCTGCAAGGCCACTAATGATTTTGTATTGTTCTTCACTATATGGGACAACATATGTTTCTGCGTCAGAATCAATTTTTGGACGATAATTACGGAGATCCTGGCTATCAGAAACAGGAGCCTGTTCATTTTTTTTGTCAAAATTAAACGCTGTTTTCTGAATGATATTACCATTCACGTCGCAAAGATAATAACGTTTACCAAATCTCACCGCAACGGCATGTTCAAAATGAAAGGACTGTGTATGAATAGCATTACCTAAAATATCATTGCTATTGGCATGATTAAAACGCAGAAGGTTAATTTTATCATCCTGAAGCGTTTTATAGCGAAGAATGATAACTTTTTCACCTTTTTGCAAGGTCATTTTATAATTTTTATATTCACTAAAAAAGTGCTCAAAAGCAGGAGCATTTTCTTTATCAATATCACTCATGCTATCGAACACAAGTCCAACATAAGGGAATGTCTGTTCTTTGCTTGGATAAATTTGCACAAGCTGGTTATCAAGAGGAAATTCAGTTGAAAGCGCAGAGATATCTCGTGCAAAACGATAGTCTAAAAGCACAACAAATTTATCAATTTTCTTGTCATAGAATATCGGCGTTTTCTGTCGATAAATCAGATTGGATTCATTTAGTTCGTAGCGTTGAACCATAGATAAAGGATAGAACGTGGTAAGGTCTTTATCTTTAATTTTTACAAGTTGATTTTTAGCAAGATCTTTTGCCGCTGGAAAATGCAGCACGTTATTTCTGGCTTTAATATCACTTTCTACAGTGAAATCACCGAGAATACCGTTAGCGCCTACGACTCGTCCTTTTTCATTTCGAAACATATGCAAGAGAGTATCGTAGAATGGTTCAGCACCCAATTTTTCAACATAGGTGTCGTTATCATTTCTGTCATAGGGCTTTTGAATAGTCATAACAACATCCTCTTTTTAAATTAAAGTCATTTTAGCAAAAAAGAGGATGTGATACAAGAAATAACGTATCCGTTGTTGGAAAATGGATACGTTAATATTGTAATAAAATCAAAGCGTTTTAGTTAAAAAAGCGAAGAAATCTTCATTAAGTGAACGCTCGGCTTTATCGCTTAAATTACCGCTTAATGATTCTGTCATATTTTCGTCTTCGGCCGAATCCGAATTGCCATAAGCTTCATTGGTTTTTAGATTGTAGCAATAACGGTTGCCTTTTGGAAAAAATCCTTCAAGTTTTTTACTATTTTTTGGCAGATAATAATAAAAAGTGACCGGATGTTCCCAATCACCACCAGAATAACCTTTAAGATAAGAAAAACCATTTTGCTCAACAAGAGAAAGAGAATAGTTTTCACCATCAAAATTAACACCTGTTGTTTCTGGTGTGATTTGTTTTCCAGCCTCGGATTCACGGAAATCGTATTCCATATGACAGAGATCAACTTCTTCTGGTAATTCAATAATGCCGTGAAGTTTATTGATAATGAAAGAGTAGTCCTTATTTTCAAATAAGGAAATCATTTCTTCTTTTGTGAGAGGTTCAAATTTATTATTGCTTGGCAAAAAGGTGTAGGTTTTGTAATCAAAATGGATTTGGCTAAATTTATCAGAAAGGTTCTCATTTATTTCTTCGAGATTATTGTCCAGATAATCACTGACAGAAGAGAAATTGCCATTTTCAATACAACATTCCATGTCAGTTAACAAGGAAGTCCCAATCAGGCAGGCAAGAAGTTCATCCTTAGTCGCCAGTTTCTCGGCAAGTTTTGAGAAATCAAATCCAGAAAAGAAGTTATCCAGTGTCAGTTGACCATTTTTGTCTTCAAGAATGCTGATTTTCATATCATTAACATCGTTTACAAAAATCCGAATGCTGCCACCACTTTCATGTTTAGTTTTACTGACTCTTTTCCATTTGATTTTTTTATCAAAGTTATGTTGATCTGCTAAGGATTCAATAAAAATTTTATTATCTTTGGTCGACATTTAAACCACCTCATTATGTATAAAATATATATAATATTAACCCCAAAAAGCATAAATAGCAATGAATTTTTTCATTTTACAAAAAGTAAAAGTATTTATAAAATAATAACTTAGGCTTAAAAATATTATAAATATATAGTTCACAGGAAGAACTGATATAAGAAGAAAAATTGAAATATAGAACATAAGTGTGGTTAATGTGGTTAGATAAAATTATGCAAAATAAAGTAGGATGATTATTTATTTTAATGTAATAATAGATAAAACAATATAAATTTTTAAATTATAGCTAAAAGGAATCATGATGGAAAAATTATTAAAAATGTCTGATGGTAAAATTTATGATTTTGGCTTTTTGTTTAAAGAATGGAAATCTCTTATAGGTAGTATTGATAATAATCAAAATTTTAAAATCAAAGAAAGAAGAATGAAAAATGCTATTTCACTTCTGGAAAAAATTATAAAAAAGGTAGGAGGCGAAAATAATTTAATAATTATATCGAATAAAGAAGAAGGTGTTAATTTTATTTATGAAAAAATAAATGGTTCAATCTTAAAAGATTTTTTAATTGATGAAAGAGAATGTTATATATTGAGTATTTATTTATGTGAAGCTATAACATTTAATTTAGATGCTTTTTCTAATGTTATCTATGTCTTAGAAAAAATAATTAAGAATGTTTTTGAAGATTGTGGTATTTCTACGATTACAAGAAAAAGTGCATACAATAACTTAACAGGTTCCTGTAGCACTAATTTAATAGAACAGTTAAATGATAATGATAAATTTATGAAAATATTAGAAAAATATTCTTTTATAGGTTTTTTAAGATATACTCACGGTAAAACCATGGGAGAAAAAAAGGGACAAAATATAAGAACCTCAATGAAGAAGAATACATATGACCTTTACGATATAAATTTTAGAGTAAATTTAATTTTTATAGCTATGTTTATATTATCATTAATTAATATTCCGAGAAGATGTTACTTTAATTTTAAGCATAAACAGGATATTGTATTGCCAGAAATAAATATAGATTTTACTTCAATAAGTAGTGAATGTTTTAATGGTTTACTTAAAGATATAGATAATCAAAATATAAGTTTAACTTACGAAAACATTTCAAATATTCAATATTACATTTTTGAAAATCATATAAGTTGCAATCTTATCGAACTTAGAAATAAAATGAATATATTGATAAAGAAAGAGGTGAAGTCTATAGAGATAGATGATAAAGCTTTTTTTGAACAAAATATCAAACCTTATCTAAAAGATAATAATATAAGTGAAATGATAGATATATATAAAAATTTTTATAAAGGGGAATATTTATATGAAGAATCTATTATTGAATATATAAAGCATACTGCTGGATCTATGGGTAAGGTATACCATTTTAAAGACGAAGAAGAGAAGAAAAAATATTTATATATGATGTTGTTATATAGATATGTTACAAAATATATAAAATCAGAAAAATTAGACGAGTCAGAATTAATTCTTGTTTTAAATGAAAGAGGAAGAAATTTAAACTCAGAAGATCGTAATAAAATAATGAGTGCTTTATTAAATGGGTTTGCAGGTTGTTTTTATAATTGCTTAATTTTAAATACTGTAATAAATAAAGCGATTGGTGAATATCTAAATAAAAGAAACAAAAGTGCGGAAGAAAAGAAAGAAGTAGAATATATTAGATTTTTTAATAACAAAATGGAGATTTTTAATCAGATAAGACATGGAGATTTTGCTAGAAATGAAATAGAGTATTTTGGTTTTATTTGTTTTGTTATAAGTGTAATGTTATTTTTTATTTAAAAATGAAAAATTGTTGTTGCAAAAAAGCGAAACCCCGTGAGGAGACGCCTGTCCTGTCACGGGGATCTGGGGGCGGTGTGAGGACGCATATTATTGTAAAAATAATAGAGGAGCCACATCGACTACCGTACATAAGAATATATCAAAATTATTATCTAATCAAGTGTCCTAAAAAGTTTAGTGTATTTTTCTTGAACAAAAATAAGGCATGATATACAATGCCTGGATATAAAAATTTTAACAAAAGGAGTAATAAAGATGACGGATAATTTAGCATTTTTGATTGAATCTGCTGGTTGTCCGGCAAGATCTGATATCATAGCCTATCATTTGAACATTTCCGTTTATCCCTTAGAAAAAGAAAGCAAATGTAAAGCCGTTTTTGATCTGCATAACAAAAAGATTCAATATCACCCAGCTTTATCAACCAGTGAAATAAGAATGCTTATCGGATTAGGGATTGTTTTAAGCAATAGTTTTATTTCCACCGAAAAAATTATTATCGAAAATGAAAATATCAGTTCGCCACATTTTAAGTTTAGTCAGGCAATGAGACAGGTCGGAAAAATGCTTCTTACCCAAAAAAATGTAAGTTTATTTGTTCATAAGCTGAAAATTTACAAAATCGAAGAACTCGCACAAAAATTCGATGTTTCTGAGGAAATGATGTATTACCGGTTGAAGGAACTCAAAATGATTAATTAGTGGTTGTATACAGAACCAGCTTATGATATAGTTTTTCGAGAAAAATGTAAAAATCAACTGAGGCTACCATGTCCACTCTTTTTGAAACATATCTTGAAAACATTAATAATCATACAGCAAATGACTGGAATGAAGCTGATATTCGGACTCTGAATGATTATGAAGTCAACCATCTTGTGGCAGCATTGATGCACAAATCAAAAAAAGACATTTTTGTTGTGCGTGAGATACCTTCAAAGCCCGGTGTTATTGTTGCCAAAGGAGAAATGTCTCTTGGTCTTTATGACTTTTGTAATATAGCAAATGACGCGTATCCTATCATGTTCAAAGAAGGTATTGGTATTCGCCGTAAGATTATGAATAAAAAAGAGTGGGAAGCTCACATCGAGTTTGTTCGTGAAAGTGATAATTATAGCTATGATCTTCATGCTTGCGATAAAAAACCACTTCGTGCAATGATGGCAGTTTATTTACTAAAATATGGTTAATTTGTTGACAAACAATTAATAAATAATTATATTTTAAATACCAACACCTGCGGTGGTCCAGAATATCGGAAAATCAGCAGGTTTTTCCTTTTTTAAATCAAAAAAACTTGTACTTCACGTCAAAACTTCTATAATCATTATAAATATCCTGCTATGTTGATTATTATGAATATTTCAAATACAGAAAATTTTATCAAAAAAGCACAAGCTATTCATGGAAATATTTATTCTTATGAGAATGTCTTTTATGAACATGCCCATTTCCCTGTTAAAATTTTATGTAAAATACATGGTCTGTTTGAGCAAAAACCAAAAGTTCACCTTTTAGAAGCTGGTTGTCCTGAATGTAATAAAGATAAAAGACAATCACAGGCATTAGCAACACGATCTATTCGTCAGAAAGAATTTTTAAGAAAAGCAAAAGAAATTCATGGCGATCTGTATGATTATTCAAAAGTAGACTATATCAATAGTACAAGTGATATACCTCCCCCTGAAGGACGAGGCTTTACGGATTTGGTTGGTAAAATTCTTATCATTTGCAAAAAGCACGGTAATTTTCTGCAAACTCCGGGTAATCACGTATATAATGGTAGAGGTTGTCCTGATTGTGGTGTAGAGAAAGCGATTAAAGTAGGATCAGCGAATCCGGCCTGTTCAACAGATTTATTTATAAAAAAGCAATAACGGTTCATGATAAAAAGTATGATTATTCGAAAGTAATCTATAAGAATAACAAAACACATATTACGATTATTTGTCAAAATCATGGTGAATTCATTCAGCGTCCTGATCATCACTTGTCTGGTAAAGATTGTGAGCGTTGCATGCGTGAAAATCAGGAATCAAAAAAATTGCCTGCCTTAGATGCATTTTTAAGTAACTATAAAGTAGAAAAAGAAAAGATGTTTCCAGAATGCAAAATGATTAACCTGTTGCGTTTTGATCGCTTTATCAGTGAACTGAATCTTTGTATTGAATATGACGGGGAGCAACATTTTCGAAGTTCCAGTTTTTTGGGTGGAAATGAAAGCCTGGCTCTGATAAAAAAAAGAGATAAAATCAAAACCGATTTTTGCAAAAAAAATAAAATTAATTTATTGCGAATAAAATATAATCAGGATCCCGTAGAACAAATGAGAAAAATGCTTTTGATTCTGAGTAATGAGAAATGCTCGCATTTAGTTTATGGAAAATTAATTAATCATTAGTTATGTAGTATTTAGAAATCACTTTACCGTCAAAGCAGATTTTGCTATACTCATTTTATCTTAAAAATGTGGAAAAAATCATGAAAGCTTTTCTTTATTTTGACAATCAATTTTTTTTCTTCTCTCTGTCAGTTTCTCAACTGATCGATTCCGTTCAGTCTCAATTTTTTCAGCGCATGACTTCAGATAAAGTTATTGAGGAAAGTGAATCGCTACAATTAGAACAGCATGTTTTCCCTTTGGACGCTTTTATGTCAAAGAGAAAGGGTTTTTCGTATCAAACAAAAGTTCCTGATTTTGTTTCTCTTGAAAATGTATCATTTGTTCAGGTCGACGAAAAAGAAGAAGGTAGTGTGAAGATTGTCGTCTTAACGCCTTGTTATTCGTTTGAAACTGGCGAGGAGCCAGAATACCGTTATTCTTACTTTTCTGCAAAAAGCGCCGAGCATTTTGTTGAGAAATTCAAAGAAAAAGCCCAGGCAGCTTTTAAGAAAAATTCTTCTGTGATCAATTTTGGTCAGCATGGTTTTAATACAACCGATTATGTGCATAAATCTAAAAAAGAGATTCATGTATTTGCGCCAGAGTTTTTTTGTGTAGAATAAAAAGAGAAGGATCTGAGTATCCTTTTTCACAAAAATAAGGAAAAGCGTATGTTAATTGTGCTTGATCAAAATAAAAAAAGATACAGTTTTTATGATGTTATGAAAGCCACAGGTATGACGTCGCTTGCTTCCATAAAAAAATATTTCAGTAATACGAAATTTCATGTCAATGAATGTGAATTGAATTTATATGAAAAAACAATTTATGAAGAAAACTTTCATGTTTTGGTTGCAGAGTATAAAAACGATGAGGATTTTTTTGCCTTTGAAAAAAGGATGCACAGTAATATTCATTTTTCGTTCAGTAAAAAAAATAGTGCTGAAAATATATTATTGCCTGTCAATGTTAGCCGCATATTTATGTCTGTTCGGGAAGATTTTGCTTCTTTGTGGCTGGCTAAGCTGAAACGAGAATTGGTTGATTTTGATAAAGCGAGTTATTCAAGAAAGAAAGAAGATAATTATCCTGCAAGAAAGTTGTATGTTAAAAACAAAATTATGCGTAAAAACTTTAATGACTGGTTATTCACTAAAGAAGTAGCAATGCTTTTGCGTGATGATGTTAATATGGTTTATTTGTTAAATAAATTGAATGCATCGTCTGAGTTTGCCAGTGAGATTTATGAATGTATTGCAAATGAAAAAATAGATTTTTCAATACCGCCGTTATCAACTATTTTCACTGAACGCGAAGACTGGTTGTTTTTACAACGATCTGCTTTTTTTAATGAACATACAGTAAGTATTCTTGATAAGTTGAATTTACTGCACGTTGAAAAACCTATTGGTATTAAGTTGAATGGTGAAATAAAAAAAAGGAAAGGAAGTAATTTAAAAATAAATCTTCATGAAAATCTGGCTTTTATGAATGGCCAAAAAAATACCTGTCTGGAAAATGCAGGCGTATTAGTCCGTGATTCTCTCATTGAAGACATTTTAGACCGGTTAACTCTGAGAAGTGAAAACAACATTTCTGCAAATGAAAAATTGGGAATTATACAAAAGATTGTTTTGAATGCAAGTCTTGAAAACAAAGAAAAAATTACACAGGTTTCTCCTGTTGTTAAGGCAAGAATTTAAAAAGTTTTGTTCTAAACATACGAGTATGCTATACTCTTTCTCTCAAAGAAAAAATATTGCATAAACGAAGTCTCTTTTAATAAATAGCAGAGGTTTGTATGTGGGCAGGCAACGAATATCAAAATGAAGTTAAGGCACTCTTTGCGCGTTATGAGGCAAAAGAAATTTCATTTGAGCAACTGCGCAATGAAGTTAATCAAGTTGTGCAGGAAGTTGAAGACGCTTTGTGTTCTGAGTTGGAAAAGCAGGCAGGAGACGACATTTAAAGAGAAAGCCATAGCGATATGGCTTTTTTATATTAAACGCAATATATTTTATAGAGGAATGTTTATCATGAAAAGACCATCTAAATGGCCGAATGAAGTTTCAGTTAATCAGCATTCAACAATCAATAGCCCTCTTCCGTGGCGCTGGTTGCTATTAAATCAGGAAAATGAAGTTATGGTAGATCTAAGCAAAAAAGATGCCAGTGGCAATCGTATTCTGCCACAAATCAGAGGGAAACCGGCACAAATGGTGAATGATTCAGTTATCATGAATGGCTGGAAATATGCAAGTCAATCTCAGATTGAGCAATATCTGAAAGGTGAAACAATCACTCAATGATAGTATTAGTATTGTAGTGAAAATAAAAAGGATACTCAGGTATCCTTTTTTATGTCTGATTAAATCATGACATTGATCACATTTTTTTCTTTCTTACACCTGGTTTTGGTTGTTCAGCACTTAAATTTAAACCATAGTTCATATTAATAACATTATCCGACCATTTTCTTACATCGAAATCATCACTTAATAAATTTTTATTATTTTCAAATTCATTTATAAAGAGCTTCAGAACTTCGTGATCTATGTTATTACGATTACCGTTTTCTTCGAGGTAATTGTTAAAATCTTCTCTTTTATAAGCTTTTTCATGATTATAGTCTTTATACATTTCTTTAACTTTTGAATCAATAAAATAAGAACTTATTGCTACGGGTCTATCATCAACAGGTAAATTAATAGTGACATTATGTATATATAATTGTTCCTCAACTATGTCATCAAAATAATACATATTGTTCCCTTTTTCTTCTTTAATATAGACATCCATGCTGTATAAATTATTATCTGACTCTCTGTATAAAGAAACGTGTGCTTTATGAGTAACTTTAATATCTATATCGTCCCCGCCAGAAGATTCTATAAAATCTGCTTTATGTTTTTTAAATATTACATTTTCTTCGACTATATATCCGACACCTTCAATAACTAAAGGATCACCTTTTCTTAATAAATCTGCTTTTATTTTTAGGTTTCCAGGATTTATTATTTCTGGAAGGGGGTATTTTTCAGTATCAGGAGAATAAAATAAACTGCGTAGTTCATTATATTTTTGTTCATATATTTCATCAGCATTTTTATTTACGTTTTGAGCCTTATTTCTCTTAATATCTTTTACGATTTTATTTTCATTTTTTTTATTTACTTCAAAAGGTTCAAACTTAAAAATGTCTTTTAATAATGCTTCTTCTTGTTTTTCGCTATAACTGAGATAATCTGTTATCGCAAAAGGGCTGGAAGGAATGTTATCTTTTACTGCTTCTAATATACTTTTTTTTATCGACATAACATCAGAATTATTTACGCGGGGGTCTTCTTGTCTGTTTAAAATATATTCAAGCATAGTGCCTAATTCGTCATGAAAAACCGCATCGTTATTCATTAAATTTTCAATACGACAAAAACCAACTGGGTTAAATGGTTCCACATAATCCAAAGTCACTAATCCAAAAGAAAAAAACTCATCATCATAAGATATCTGAACGCCACTACTAAAAATTTTGTCGTTTTTGTACTTGAAAAAATAATCAGGTAATGGAATCCATTCACTTTGAAAAATAAGGCTCCCAAATCGTTCTTTATGGCTTTCTATTGTAGAAACCACCCAATCATACAGTTCTTGCACATTAACTCTTTCTTTATTATTCATTTTCTTTCCTTTTTTGTTTTTTGTATCTAAAACTATATTATCATAGTTGAAATAACATTCAATCTTTTCAAATATAACGAAATGATACGAATACTCTGCATTGATAATTAAAAAAAGGATAACCAGTATCCTTTTTTTATATCTTGTTAAATTATGACGATTTTAATCTATCGAGTATATCTTTAAATGGTCCCTGATTACCAAAAGGACAATCGCCAAGCATTTTTAACATATTATCTTTTGAATATTGAGAGAATCCACCAGCAAAAATATTGCGATCTCCATTACGTTGAATGTTGAACGTAAAATTATATTGAGTAGACATATCCATAAAATCATTAAAATCTATATCAGGTATAAAGGAAGGTTCTGAACTGATATAAACATATTCATTATCTTCTTTTTTTATATCAAAACCTAATTTTTTTAAAGCAGCTTTATCAGAAAGTTTTTCGGTTTTAGGTATTGCGGTTAGTTCTGCGTTATGATATTTCGCATGAAGAGAGATATAGATCATATTATTTTTTCTCATAGGAATTCCTTATTATAATTTTTATTAGAATTATATTATTTTAAAGCATTTATTTGATCGTGCAAGTATTATAATTGCTTTAATTTAGATTGAGAAGATAAAAAAGCCACTTTAATTAGTGGCTTTTAAATATGAACAATAAATCATAGCTTGTTCATTTGTGACAGAGAAAAGATTTCATCATCTCCGATTTTAAAGATTTGTTCATCACATATTGTTAATTTGTGATTAAAGGAAGGATTAATAAATATAAAACGAGTTCCTTGTTTATTTAATTTTTTTATCAGTTTAAATGTATCATAATCATCAATGTCATCCATGATAATGATATGAGGTTTATGTTTTTCAACAGACTTAAGGAATGAGTTATAGTTTTTAAAGTCTTGTTCTAATTCACTATCAATACCATTTGATTTCATTGATAGTGAAAATTTCTTATTTTTTAAACATGAAAAAAAGACTTTATGGTGAAAAACTAAATGGTTTTCAATTAAAGAAAACAACATGCTTTCATTATTAATATTATGGTTATGACGGATAATAATATTGCTCTGAATAGCGCTATCAAAATCAGCAATGAACTGCTCTTTTTCTGTTAAATGCAACAGATGGAAATCAAAGATTTTAATTGTTTTGTTTTTAACTTTAAAAATATATTGATTTTCATTTTTAGTAAAAGAAATAATAGCCTCCTGATTGAAATGAAAAGGATAAATAAATTCATAAGTTTTATTTTCTTCGATATTGATTTTCAATTCTTTTTCAACAAACCAACGAATATCTTCATTATCAAATTGTTCGTCTTTTCCGGTTAACGTTGAATAATTAAGTTTTGTTATAGTCTGACCATTATAAGAAAGGATAAATTCATTGTTTTTAAATTCAGCTTCATCATAAGTATAAAAATTCAATAAATTAAAGAAAATTCGAATTCTTCTTTCATGCTCACAGGTAAAAATGATATTAGAAAAAGAATTAATCATTTCTTTTTTCTTTGCCTGAGCCATAAAAGCATAATGATTAAGGTAATGGCTGTATTTTTCTGTATTAAGAAGATTGATTCTGACAAAAAAATTCATGTCTTTTGAAAAAGATTGTTTACTATCTGTTTTTCCAATTTTAAAGAGGTATTTAACTTCTTCAACATCTATATAACTAAAATATTTAAAAATTACTTCATTGTTTTTAAAATCAGTAGTCTCAGTGAAGTTTAATGTAGTATTAATAAAGTTTTCTATATCTGAAATACGCAGCCGGTTTTTTAATGTTATCTCTTTGTCACCTATACAACATAAAACCTTACCGTCATTATCGAAATAAAGACTGAATAATTTTCTGCCTGCAAGAGGAATACATTCACGAACCAGGTCTTTTATCACTAAGTTAAAATCACCAATTGTAGTAATTTCCTGAATGGCTTCTTTTTTCAATGTATTTTTTAAGGTGTAATAATTTTGAAATCCAAGTATTTTAGAAAACATTTCCTGAGCGTCATGCAACTTAAAATCAGGTTGAGTGATACTCATTTCATTCTGTAATCTTTTAATGTGTCTTTTAATAGAATGGGGATTTAAGGTAATATTTTGCTCTTGCATATAAAATTCTCCAGTAATGCCTTTATAGTAATTCCAACAATTAGATAAAAGCAAGAAAATTTAATATTAGTTAAATGTCTATTAGTTTTTGAGAAGAGCAACTGATACGGATTAAGTTTCGCCATTGTTGGAGGCATGGTCTCAGTAACCTATTTTTCAATATAAAGAAGAAGTAGTCAATGTCAATAATAGTAGAAAAAAAATAATTTATAGATATAATAGAGAATAAATTTTAACAAAAGAGAGTTAAATTATGAGTAAAAGAAAATACGTTGATGATTATTTAAATGACATGAACTCAACCCAGCCCCTATCTACTGAGGAGATTTTTAATCATATAGCGGTTCTGGAAGGAATCACCACAAAAGAATTAAAGGTGAGAATGCTTATCGATTATATAAAAAGAAACAGAAACCATCTGGAAATTTGTGAAGGTCTTCTTGATGTGAATAATGGAAATGTTATCTCCCCAGAAGATATGAAAGCACTGTTTGAAAAATGGAATAAAGAAGATGAAGATGAATCCGAATCTAGTAATTGAATGTTAAAAGGAAATAATAGTATGGGCGGTGCAATTTATAATTTATGTTCTGAATTGAAAGACAAATTTGATAAAGATTTTGATTGGACAAAATCCTCTCATTTCATTGAGATAAAGGTTGTTTTATTTAGTAAAGACATGACGGGAATTATATCACCAGTAGACAATAAACTAACAATGATAGCTAATAAACAATATTCAAGTGGAGATATTCAGCTTGTCAAGAAACAAAAAAAATCATTAGTTATAGAAGAATTAGAAAAACATGTAGGAATGTACGTGGCTCATGTGTTATCTCGTGATCCACTACTTGATAAAGAACAAACGTTTATTGGATTAACATTGAAAAGTGGCATTGCAACGTTTAAGTCAGAGCTTGTTTATATAAATTCAGGTAGAGACATATTTAAAAGAATAGAAATAGAGAAAGAGAAAAACGTATTGGAAAGTGTATCGTCTTATGATTTATCAGGTAATCCAAAATTGAAGAGAATATAAGTTTCACGATTGTTGAAGGGATAGTTTCAGTAAGTTTTTAGTATAATCAAAGTGTTAATGAAAAAGTCAATATAAAAATAAAAAGTGTAGAAAAAAAGATAAAAAAGAACTATAATTTAGCATATTATTAATAAGGAGATGGTAGAAAATGACAGAGAGAAAAAGAGTAAACGATTTTCTTGAAGAAATGGATTCCACCAAGCCGGTAGACACAAATGAAGTGGTGCGCCACATCGCTATGCTTGAAGGTCATACAGAGCAGGAGATTATGGTGAGGGCGCTACGTGCTTATATTAAGGCTAACCAGCGTCATCTCAATGTGCTTGAAGGTCTGACTGACGTTGATAGTGGAGACGTATTCTGTATTGAAGAAATGTATACACTTTTGGAAGAATTAAAAAATAAAAAATTAGAAAATAAAGTTTAGTGATAAAAATTATGCCCTACTGCCATAAAGGTATACAGGGCATAATAGCGTATTTATTCCCAAATATTATGCGTATTTAAAAAATCTCGCGCTTCATTTTTGTTCATATCCAGTAATTCCTGTTTTTTATTGTCGAGTTCGTCCATATAATCATATGTTTTATCAGCATATTCTTCGATGACTTTTGCCACAGATTGAATTTTATCGTAAGCTTTCCCTAATTCTGATTTTGCATCCGAAAGGGCAGATAAGGTAAAAAATCCATAAAAGTCGAATAAAATATCCAAAGCCATGTTGAAATTTAACGAAATAAACAGAGAGTCCTTCTGAATCTCTTTAATATTGCACATTTCTTTTTGTTTGAAAGCTTTAACCTGTTCAGCAAAGTCAGATATAGCCTGGTTTGCTGAATCAATGTCATCATGGGCTGTCGCATTATTTAAAGCAGACATCATTTTTATTCCGCTATTACTTGAACATATGTCCATAATTTCAGTGCTTTCTGCAGAATCCACAGAATCAATAGCCGATTCAATTTGAGAAAGGCATTCTTTTCCTGAATTTAATAAAGATAAAAGTTCACAATAAAGTTGATTTGAATTAGAAATGAGATGAGAGACATGTTGATAATCGGTTGCCTGATTTTTTAAGGTAAGATTAGTCAATATGCTATTATATAATTGAGAATACAGTTCTTTCTCAGTAGTGGTTATTGATTTTAAATTCTCCATCAATGCCTGTCGTTCTGATTCAAGAGAGTTAATTTCAGATTTTAGAGAAAAGGAAATAAGTCGCTTTAAAAAAGAATATTCGCACAATTCTTTTTGTTTTGCCTTTAAGGAAGATTCGGTTTTCTGTAATGATTGCTGATTTGTCTTCATTACTTTTTGACTGCAATTCCACTGAGTCTGGTATTCAGAAATTAACCAATCTTGATTCATGATGTAGCCTTTAAAGGAAAATATTAACATAAATGTAGCAAAATACAGGTGAAAAATCAAACATTTTCGTATATAGTATAGTGATATACCTCCTCCTTAATGACGAGGCTTTGCGGATTTTGTTAGTAAAAAGAACAGGAGAAAAAAATGAGCGCTATTATAACAGAGATTTGTCAAAAATTAGTTCTACAAATCTTTGACGGAGATATCGAAAAAAAATATTCTCTGTTATTAAAGGCGATGACACAAGTGAATAATCCTAATCAGAATAATAAAGCAGAATTGTTGTGGTTTGACACTTCATTGACAGATTTGTCAAATCAGAAAATTAATGTTTATTTTATTGACGAAATAAAAGATCTGATTTTGGATTATATAAAAAAGGTCAATGAAAAAGAATATTCTACAGAGAGAGAATATGGTATAGAAAAATATAATGAAAATTTTCATTTGATCATCAGTATTATTGCAGAAAATAAAGAAATAGCACACTACAAAACACCATATTCTATAGCCCGAATACTTATTGAAGAAGAAAGAAAATATCTTGAATCATTGCTGGTAAATAAAAATGAAAAAACGGAATTTATAAGATTATAAATAAGGAGTTAAGAATAATGTCTTTAATTTTTGAAAGTGAGATAATAAGAGAGAAAAGTCAGGAATTACATAAAAAATTACGTGAGTATTATCTTGATGAAAATGAAGTTATTGTAAATTTTGAACTGGTGTATAGAGTTTATATTAAGGTTGATTGTCCAGCGGAAAAAATGATATTAGGCTGTATTACCTACCATCATACTATGTCTGAAAGTGTCAATGTTTCTGAGGCTATGCTTTATAATCAGGCGAAAAAGACTATCTTGTCATTGATAAATGATGAAGAGATTCCTTTCAAGGATAGAATGGGAGTTATAATATACGTTTATAGACAAGGAGGAGATGAAAATATTTTTCATATTGATATGAAAGAATATCTTATAGATAGATTGAAAGAGGAAGAAATACAAAAAGAGAAAAAAGCGATAGCAGAAAAAATAAACAAAGTTTCAGAAAAAAATAAATTAACACGCTTATAATAGTATTCATTCAGACAATCTTAACGAGAGTTAATTGAAAAAAATTGATTACCTGATAAAATAAAATAAATATTATGAGAAAACCAGTATATCAATATTGTATATAACAAATAAATTCATACTTAATTTTTAAGGAATAAATAATGAGTACAGTTCTTAATGATTTTTGCGAAGAAGTAAAAGTAGATTATGAAAATATAATAAAATCAGGCGAATCTGCAGGAAACATTCAAAAAGAAAAAAAAATAAGCTTTGGATTGCTGTCTATGATAAAAACGAATAGTCCTTATGCCAGTTCTATGTTGTTAGACGCCAATGTTGTTTTTTATCATAAAAAAGAAAACGAAGAAGAATCGATAAATGTTAAATTTCTTGCAGATTCGCTTGAAAATTATTTTGATTATCTTAAAAATAAGGAAGAGTTTAAGTCTCATGTTAATCAAATGAGTTTTCTGGTAAGAATCTATGATGAAAATAATGCTGTGATTTCAGAATCAAAAACTGACTTTGGTTTTGTTAAAAGTGTAGACATAGAAAAAGAGAAAGAAAAATTGCACGCAGAGATTAAAGATACGGCAACCTTAAATAGGCCACAGGATACACGAATTTAAAATTTATAATCGGTTTATATTTCTTTTTTCAGATTTAACAGAATTTGTGGATTGAAGAAGTGTTTTTTCGATAAACGCAATATATTCTGGATTATACTTAATCAACAAATCATAAGCAGAAATACCTTTATTGTTTTTTATATGAATGTCTGCATTCATTAGTAATGCTTTGGCAATAAAAGGAGAGTGTGGATCGGTTTGCAACATATAATGTAAAATAGTATCACCATTGTTATCCTGGTGATTTATTTCATGCTTCATTATTTTTGAAAAAACGCGATATTGCTTATAATGATTTCGGACTTCTTGATCCATGGAATAATTGTCTGGATGGTTTAATGTTAACCATTTTGACATGGCGCTGGAAAGATGAGTTTTGCCGTTTTCGTATCTTTCATAATGAAGAGAAGGTATAAGATTTTTTAAATTGCCATCGGTTTCGTGAATAAGCGTTTGATTATCAGAAAAGAAAACAATTAAACTCATAGAAAAAATAAATAACAATCCCAGAAAAAGTAAACCAGTCAGACCAAAAATATCAGATTTGCGTACAAATAAAAAAGTTAAAGTAATAATTCCCATAATTAAAAACAGAAAAAAGCAAGACCATAACGTCTTGTATGAAATGTATATAAACCGCTCATCATCGTCAAGTCGTTTTAACGTGATAGATATAGCTTCACGTCTTATTTGAAAGTATTCACGTATTTTGTTTTTAATATTCATTATATCCTCTGATAATTATTCATAACCTGGCAACAGGTTTTTTATAATCTGTCGGATTAGGAATTTTGGCTGAAATGTTAAGTTTTTCCAGGCAGACAATATATTCTGGTGTATGCAGAATAATTAAATGGTAAGGAGAAATACCTTGATTATTCTGTATGTGGATATCCGCATTCATTAAAAGCGCCTGTGCAACAAAAGGGGAATGAGGCTCATGTTCAAGAATATAATGTAGTAGCGTGTCGCCATTTTGATCCTGCTGATTAATGTTTTCCTTAATTTCATTATAGAATTGTTTAAATTTTTCGTCATGATAAGGAAAATCTTTATTATTTCTTTCACGGTTATAAAATAAAGCTAACCATGTTTTCATTGGAGAAGAAATATTCTGTATTTTTTCTTCGTGTTCAAGCAGAAAAAATTCGTTTTCTTTTTTAAGAATTTCATTATCCACAGGGTCAATAAAATCAGAATAACGCATGATAAGGAAGAGAAATGCAGGAAGTAAAATAAAAAATCCTGAAATAAAGAAAATTTCTACAAATCCTGTTGGCTGGCGAAGAACAAATTGAAGGAATGAGAGTGAGGCAAGGCAGAAAAAAATAAGAAGCAGAAAAGCAAGTGTATTGCGTAAATAATAAAGAACACGGTGCTTATGAGAAACAGAATTTAATACTGTTTTTGCTGCTTTTGCATTGATATCATTCTTCTGATTTGTAGTGGGTTTTTTCAGTTTCATGAGCAACCTTCTTTATGTTACAGTCTTGCAAGCGGTCTGCTTGCAGAAGTAGAAATGCTATTAATAAGCTGGTTTTTTTCTATAAAAATAAGGTATTCAGGTTTGTGTTCCTGCAATAATGCATATACGGAGATATTTTTATTGTTAGTGAGATAAATATCAGCATGAAGCAATAGTGCTTGCGCAATAAAAGGTGATTGTGGATCTTTTGTAAGCATATAATGCAGGATAGTATTACCTTTTGAATCCTGATGATTAATGTCTTTATGAAGGGATTTAGAAAGTTCGGAGCTGATATGTAAAAATCCCGATTCTTCCATACAGGAATTATGAAGATTATGCCAGTAAAGCATGGACTCAGATAAATCTCGTTTATCATTATTCTCCTGAAATTCTTCTTTCAGGCGTTTACTGTGGAATGAAATTTTACTGGTAATATTATTATAAAAAAACTTATCGGGTCTTATTGAAAAATAAATAATTATAGCTATTAATATAAAAGTACACAAAATTAAAGCAGTAATTGTATTAAAATATGAAAAACTGTCAATAAAATTAAAAGACATGATTATTGTTGCAGCAAAAAAAGACAGCACTGAAATAGCTTTACAGTGTGACATATTTTTGTAAGTAGTAATCTGTTTTTTAGACATAGAACAAAAAACTATATTTCTGGCGTCATTCCAGAAAGAACGGTGTTCGATGTTGTCAGAATCAGACATAATTACATACCTTTTGATTTAAAATTAAGCGAAATAATAACATATTCTTAAAACAAAAATCAATAAAAAATGTTAAAGACGCTTCATAGAAATGTTTTCTGCTGGCACGTTAACTGATTTAACAAGCATACTTTTTTCAAGAAAAACGATATACTCAGGTGTTTTCTTTTTTAATAATTCGTATACAGAAATGCCTTTTTTATTAGTAAGATAGATGTCGGCATTCAGAAATAATGCACGACTGATAAAAGGAGAATTAGGTTCGTCTACAAGCATGATATGAAGAATAGTGTCGCCACCAGTGTTTTGATGATTTACACTTATACGAAGAACTTCTGAAAAAGTGTCTATATATCTTAAATAATTTTCATTTCTTTCTTCTTTAACAAGCTGAGCCAGAGTCCAGTATTTCATAGCTTCTGAAAATCCAGAAACGTTGTTTTTTTCTGAATTTTTAATTTCCAGGGTTCTGGCATTTTTTTTGATTTCTGAAATTATATCAATAAAAAAAGAAGGGTAGGGCTGTACGAAGAAAAAACAAGTACCACATATTAAAAATAAAATAAAGAAGCCATAACTTATAAGTCCCGCGATATGCTGAGTTTTATTGAAAAAAACAAAAATTGTTGATATGGAAAAAAGAATGGCTAATATAAAACATGAATTTTTCAGATACTTAGCAAATATGTATGCGCGAACGTTTTTTTCTGAAGATGAAGATAAGAAGGCTTTTTCAGCTTCTTTAAAAAATTTATTTTTACCAGAAGCCATAAGCATATTAAGATATCCTGTATAATAAAATAATACACATAATATCATAAAGTATAAATGAAATACAAACATTATAACTGAATCGCCGTTATAATGTTTGTATTATAATCAGAGTCTGTTTATTTTTTTTGTTGCCTGAGAAGGTTCTGCTTTTATAGCAGAATGAATAATATTTTTTTCATGGTAAATAATAAATTCTTCGCGAAGATCATGTTGAATAATATAGGAAGTAAAGTGGTGATAAAATCCGTTATAAACAAAACGGGCAATATACAAAAATAATAAAGAAAAAATGACAGGCGCAGTAATTAATACTGATTTAGCAGCTGCTATGGTATCAGGATTAGAATATAAAGAAATAAAAAGTAATACTGGGAAAGGAATGGAAAAGCCAAGGAAAATGGTCAGTAATTTTCTGCATAGTAAAACATATTTTTTCCAAATAGGAAGTTTCCTGGCATAGGCAATATTTTTGGTAAATAATTTTAATGTCATGAACGGTTTAACATCTAAGTTTTCCATAATATATCCTTACAGTCTTTGACGAGGCGGAGATGAAACCGTAGCTGTTTTAATTTTATTACTCAGACTATGTTTTTCATGCATAGCACAGAATTCCTCAATGCGCCCAGATTTTTCGAGATATTTAGCTAATTCTATCTTTAAATCACAAAAAATAAAACCTGAAAAAAACAAAAGGGATGAAGTGAAAAATAAAGCACCCGCAATAGTAAAAATAAGAATGCTTGCATCCTCTGACATGTAGCTACTGATTAAAAGTGCTGAAAAAATAGACGGAAGACTGATTATTGCAATAGTCTTTAGTATATCAAAAAATGAGGTATAAGGCTGTTCACCTTTACAAAATTTAAGATTTTTAAAAATAAATCGCACAGATAAGTATTTTACAGGAATCATATCTTTATTATTCTGAGACATATAAACCTCATTATGAAAAAATTCCGGGAGCCTGCTAGTCTGCTCTTAATTATGTTAATCATAGCAAAGGAAAACAATAAAATACAGGAAAATATAGACTAAAAATTAAAAAATTATATTGATTAATGTCTATCAATCTGTATACTGAAATATTCGACTTTTTAAATTATCTAATAAAAGGCAGAAAATATATGTATCTTAGCCGAGCTATGCGTGAAAGTTTGCAGTTTACTTTTTCAACTAAGAATGAATTGTTAATAACTCATCAGAATCAGTCTCCTTTGCCATTTGATTTTTTACAGAAATGCATGGAAGCTGACGAAGAAAAAGAAATGCCTTTTTTCCTTTTGGAATTTCTGGATACGCCCGTTTTATTTGAAAAAGAAATAACCATTGTTAATATTCTTAAAGCACTGGAACCCTGGCAAGAAGTAATTAATCCTTTATTAAAAAGGAAGATAGGTGATTATCTGGAATATTTTGCAAAAGACAACTCAGAGATAAGTCAACATGAAAAATGGTTGAGAATTGAATTTTGCAAAGGTCGGGCTATCAAAAAAGTCAAAAAAAGCTCGTTAAGCTTTAAAGAACTTATAGAACGTATAAATAGTGGAGAAAAGGGTTTAAAAAAATATCAGTCTTTCACAGGTTATATTGAGAATAGCGTGAATCATTATTCTTTAATTTATTTTGAAAAAGATGGTGAAACTAAATCTTTTTCAGGAGATCCCTGTATAGAAGTGCTGAGTTATAAAAATGTTCCTCTTTCTCTGGCAGAAGAAATGGAAACAGAATCTGAAATGTTTGATAGTAATAGTGAAGCCGTAGTCCAAAAAGAAAGGCAGTGGGATAAAAAAGTAATCAATGTTGCCAAGGAAAAAGCTGTCTTCACCTTATCTGATATACTGAAAAATATTAGCGTGCTTCTTTATTTTGAAAGCCCTTTGACACAAGAAAAGCAACAAGAAAACAATATGCGTTTTTCAAAAGATTTTAATGAAATGAAAGAAAAGTTTGAAAAGGCAGAAGAAGGCGAACTATCCGAAAAAGAATTAATGCCTCCTAATCGTTATATGTGGAAAGAAATGACTATTATTTATGAAGAATTAAAGGCAAAATAAAAATAAAGGCATCATAAGGTGCCTTTTTTATTGTCAAAATAAATGCTACTATATTATAAGAAAACGATGGGGAAAGATAAATGTATAACAAAGATTCTTATGATTATGTAAGCGACCTGGTTCGCTATTTTCATGCTGAAACAGTTGCAGAGATGGAACAGATTTTGAATAAGAGGAATATTACGCCGAATGTAAAAGATTCAGATAATAATAATGCCTTTTTTTATGTGGATACGAAAGAAATAGCAGCCATAGATTTTCTGGTCAGTAAAAAAGTAAGTTTAACAGAAATCTCTAAAAGCAGTGGTCAGACACCGTTATTTATGACGAAAAATATTAACAAGCTAAAAAAACTGGTCAGTTATGGTGTGATTGATATTAATAAACAAGATAGTTCTGGTGCGCCTTTCTTTATGAAAAACTCAATGACTGAAATTGTTGGGCCTGAGCTTGATTTTTTTATAGAAAAAGGTCTGGATATAAACCAGATTGCAAAAACAGGTTTTTATTCACTAAGCTTTATGGATATGAGTAAAAAAGGAAATGTCAGTTTTATGTTACACCTGTTAAAACATAATTATGCAGGTGATAATATTGACGAGCTTGTTGAAACTATCGTGGAGGAAAAAAAGAAAAACTGGTCTGCTCTGATAGTTAATCCTAATAAGATTGAAGAAAAAATAAATGAAGAGCGACTTATCTGGAAAGAGATAAAAACCTTCCATGAAAAAAAATTACTCAGCGATGCTACGCCATGTGTAGAAAAGGCAAATATAATAGTTCGCATATAAGGCTGGATTTAAGATAACATACGTGATAATGTGTAAGAAGATAAACCGGAGGTACGTATGTTATTTAATTTTTTATCTGCAGATAAACAAAAAAGTTTGACTCAGGAACGTTTGCGTAAAGCACTAAAAGAAAATGCAGGAACATACCATATAACTAAAAATGGTCGTGTGATAATCAATTATAACCATCCTACAATCCGATCACGGCTGGAAACAGTTTTTGCTTCTCTGGCTAAAATTAAAACAAAAAAAGACCGGTAAGGTCTTTTTTTATAATCAAATTCTTTTGATATTCATATTTGTATAAATGACAGGTTTTGCATCGAATTCTTCATGTAATAAATATTTTTCATGAAAATTAGTGATTATATTTTTCCATTCTTCAAGAATGTCCAGCTTTCTATGGTTATAATCAGTAGGATATTTTTCAATCAATTGTTCTATTATTTGTAATGATTCACGATCAAGTGTTTTAAATATAATTTTTTCTAAGACAATGTTCATAGTATTAGTATCATTAATATCCATAAAATTATCGATCATATTTTTCCGGTCAGCAGTCAGGCCATATTTTAACAACAAATCAACGTATTCAGGATGACCGTTGTAGATAGCGTATTCAAGAGGATTACATTCTTCGAAAACAATATCTATGTTTATACCAGAATCAAACAAAATTTTTAATTTTTCTTCGCTCATGTAAGGTTTTGAATAATGGAAAAGAATATTTGCCCCATTAGATTCATGATTGACATTGACTCCCATGTCAATCATGGCTTTTGTGACATAAGCACAGGTATAGTAGATAAGACTTTTATTATCTCCTGTTCGACTTTGATGAATATTCGCACCATGCTCAATCAGTAAATCAAACGTTTTTTCCGTTGAAAAAATTAATGCAGGAAGCTCTGAATCGGGATTTGCTCCTCTTGCTAAAAGGAATGAAACAAGCTCTCTGTCTTCTTTTTCACAAGCAAAAATGAGTGGCGTTCGTAATCCCATTCCTTCGTAATTAACATTACCCCCAGCTTCAATGAAGTTTATGACATTCTGACTTGTCCAGTTATGAAAAACTTGCGGATAAGGTAATCTGGTCACGTTGAAAATCTCTATGTATTTAAGATATTTTATTATAGCAAATATAAAAAAAAAGGCTATTAATATAGCCTTTTTGATAAGTAATATTTGTTAGAGTCTTGATGTTTTATTCGGTGCTGAGACTGACATATTTTGAGAAAATTTAAGCTTCTGGAAATTAATCCACAGAGGATTATTTAAACTATCCAGTTTACTTGCGGGCATTTCACCTTTGTTGTTGGTGATGCTCGGGTCAGCCCCCATTAAAAGCATTTCCAGAATAACATGAAAAGACATATCATAACGCGTCATTAAATGCAGTGCAGTGTCGCCTTCACTGTTCTGGTAATTAAGATCGATACCAGAACGAATCAGTTCCTGGAAAACGGTTTGTCTGTGATCATTGCCTAAGAAAAACTCAGGCGTAAACTGTTTATTTGAAAGAATATAATCCATAACCTGAGAAGAGCAGGTTTTACCAATGAATAAAACTTTTCTTCTTTCAGCTTCTTCTTTTGCCTGATCATTAGTCACTGAGACAAAGAAACCTATGGAAAGTAAAGCCATAACTCCCGCAACAAAACCTAAGAAAATAGCATTGTCAATAATATCAGATTGCAGACGCTCTATTTCTTTGACGCTAAGAGCAGAACGACTAAGAGCCGTATATTCTGAAAAATTATGATAATGTAACCATACATTAATAGAAATGATAAAAATAGCGAATGCAGTGGGAAGTTTGTTTTCTTTTAATGCAGAAAACAGGAGTGGAAACTTGTTGATTTTAATGTCAAACTCAGGAACGGTGTGAGTGAAGAAAGACATTTTTTTAACCTTATCATTTCGGCTGGATTAAGGTAATTATAGAGAAAGAGAGCCAATATCGCAAGGAAAATCTGGCATTAGTAGCCCTTAAAAATGTAAATTTTTTTCTATAAAAACAAAGGTAAATCACAGCCTGTTGAAAGATTGTTTTTGTCCTTCATCCCCAGAAATTTCAGGATTAATCCCTTTAATGTTCATTTTTTCAATAGCTGCAATAGTTGGATAAAGTTCAGGCGAAATTAAAGAAAAAGCTGTTTTGTTTTGATTGTTAAGGATATGAATATCACCGCCTAACACCATAATTTCAATAATAGAAGACGATACCGGAAAATGTTCAGCAAGTAGATGAAGTAGTGTATTGCCATCGTCATTTTGTTGATTTAAGTTTCCAGATTGTCGGTATAACGTTACAAAAGAAGCAAACTTTTCGATATCCTCCTTATTATGGATGACTATATCAAGAAGATAATTCATAACAGGAGAATTACCATTGTTTTGTTTGACTTTTGTAATCTCCTGATTCACATAGTCAACATTTTCATAGCCTATATAATCCAGTAATCCTTTTGCACAAAAAAGGAATAAGGTTCCTGTCATCATAAGAAATAAAGAGGATTTAGTGTGTTCTGGTTCAGACCATGAAATGATAACAATGAATAAAAAAACACAGGAAAAAATAAAGGTTATTGAAGTAAGCAAAAACAGGGGAAATCGCTCTTTTACAGAAAGCAACAAGTGCCTTAAAGATAAAGAGAACAAATCAATATCAAGGTTATATGTTTTAATATTATGATATATTTTCATAGAATTTTATAGCCTGTTAATGAGAGTATTCGCTGACAATGCAACGGTATTAGTTAACTGCTGTTTTTCATAAGCTACGCAAGCAATAAAAGCAGGTTCATTCTTTTCTTTCAGAACATCGTAAGGGCTGATACCTTCATTATTAGCAATATGTGGATCCGCACCTTTAATAAGTAGTTCGAAAATGTAAGGAGAATGCGGCATATTTCTGACAATCAGAGAGAGCAAAGTATCCCCATCGTTATTTTGATGATTCAGGTCAGTTTCTCTGTTTAAAATCTTCTGAAATTCTGTTTGATTTTTATCATAAATTTTACCCATGTCATTTTTGAAAAAATGAAGAAAACCGGCCATAGCAGGAGAATGATTTTTTTCATTATGCTCGAATGAAATGATTTCATTTATAATAACATTTTTGTGATCGATTTTATCGGAATCAATGAAGGAAGAAAGACCCGAAATATAAGCAAGTCCCAGAAGAAAAACGATTAAAAAAGAACCACCCATAAATTCATGGTAAGCTTCACGAAATTCTGGAGAAAAGCAGCAGGTCAGAAGAAATAGCGCACTTAAAAAGAAGATTATGTGACAAACAGGATGCTCTTTGAAATTTCTGATAAAAATCTGCCCATAAAATTTAGCACGATTCACTTTAATGCCATAACCAGGGATGGTGAAATGTGAAAGTGACATGGCTTTTTCTCCTGTTTGTTTCATGCATTGTAGCTCACTTTCTAAAGGAGAATCAAGAAGTTTATTTTATAAAAAATGCGAAAAAAAGATTGAAAAATAGTCAATGCTGATTTATTATTTCAGAACTAAATTAACAGGAATTTCACTATGCCACTTGCCCATCTGATTAAAATTATTATGGTTCGTCTGCCTAACATTCAGACAATAAAAGAGGTAGAGTTATTCACTAATCAGGTGCGCATTACTTTACCTGAAGGTAAATTTGCGATTCGTGCCACAACGTCAAAAGAAGTTATGGTTGAAGAAGTTAAAGGTGGTTTTTTACATAGTAATTCAGCCGCGAAATTACTGGAAAAAAAACTGAATGGAAAAGGTTAGTCTGATTTGACAATGCTTATTCCCCATATATTATAGAAAAATATAAACTCAATCATAACACCCGCTAAAAATTGCTGAGTCACTATCTATGATTATAAGTTAGTTCACAAAGGGAGGAGAAATCTTCCTTTTTTTGTTAAAAATATACAAGCAAAGCTTGAAAAAAAATCAAATTTATTCTATATTCGAAGGTTGAGCCGGTTGAATGTTCAACATAAAATATATGATGAAGGAACCGAAATGAATCGACAAGATTATATAGAAAAAGGTATTTTTATTGAGAAACTGCTCAGGGAAAATGGTGCAACCGGAAAAGGTTTAAAAGAGCTGGCAGAATCTATCAGTGAAAAGCTGGACTTAAAGGCGAAACAAGCATTAAAACATGCAGGCTGGGTAAGAAACATGGCCGCTCATGATTATGAATTCTCAGTTTCTGAACAAAACAAAAAGAAATTTCTCGATGCCATTCCAACGATTGAAAAATCACTGCTGGCATATAAAGAGCAGGAAAGATTAGCTGCAGAGAAAAAATCTCAGGAAGAAAAAGCCATAGAAGAATTTAAAGAGCAATGGGAAAAAACGGGATTTTTGGGTAAAGTAGGATTGGTTGGTCTGGCTATTGGTGCTATTGCTGTGGCCGCATTGATCGCAAAAGGTTAATTAAGAAAAGATATTCTTTAAAAGATCCAAATAAAAATAAAGAGAGCTTAATGCTCTCTTTATTTATTATCTATATTTATGCCTTCAAGAATTACAACTGCTTCTTCTCATGTCTATCGCTTAGCATTCCAACGGTTAGGGACGGACGTCCAAACTAAGTCGCTCTAGATCAGCTAAGCAAATAATGTGGTTAATAGATATAGCACATTATTGTTCGCTTGACGAGGATCCTGTGAATCCAGCGTACACGGGGCAAAATGCATAATCGTATTATGCGTGAGTAAAAGATAGCATAGTTATAAAAAATTATCCATTTTAATTATGAAAATTGATTATTTTGGAAAAATAAATAGTATGAACAAGAAATAATGTATGCTATATTTTTTATTGTTATTAAGTAAAAAAAGGACAACAGAAATGGCAGAGTTTCATCCTGAATTAGGTTTAAGTAGAAATTATTATTATCACAAAGCAATAAAAGAAGTTAATGATAAATGTGATAATGAGATAAAAAATAAATCTATGTTCACCAGTACGTCTTCAATAGAAAAAGAAAGACAGGCTGCATTAAAAAAAGTGGAAAATAATTTTGATAATGGACATCGCGGTGGTTTATATATGGAATAAAAAAGAGGGGGAACCCTCTTTTTTAATGACTAAATGCGGTGTATTTCAGGTTTTATGACAGTGTTAACTGAAATAGATTGATTTAGTGAAATTTTTTCGAGCAAAATATCAAGTGTTTCTTTGAATTGTTTATTTGGGTCATTCTTGCAAAGCTTTTTGATATATCCTTTTGCACCTAAAATGTTAAATGCCAGTTCAACGGGTATATTTTTTAATTTATCTAAAATATGCTGAGCATTTTCTTTGTTCGGTTTTTGAAAATAAGCATAACTAATATCGATGAATTCGAAATAGTCTTTGGAAAAACACTCCTGAATATTATGAGATTTTTCATACTGAATCAATTTATTAACAAAAACTTTTTTAGCGCGTTCGTTGAGTTGTTTGTTAGAAATTCGACTGGAATCTGCAAACAAAGAAAAATAAAAGTTTTGGTTAAAAAGATTAAGATAAACGTTATCACACTTTTTGGCAAAAGTCTCAAGGTTGAGTTCTTCAAAAATATGCAATCTCATTTTATACCAGTCAGCAAAGCGTCCTTCTTCCGCAATCAAAAAATTAGTTAAATTATTTTCTTTATTTTTGCTTTGAGATAAGAGTTCTGGGAATTCTTTAATATAAAGCTCTAAATTTTCTTTTGTCAGATAATGAACATTCATTAAGTGGCTAAGCAAATTAAAAGACATTTTTTCAATATACGATTTGAACTGGATATCATCAGCTAACAACACAAAAAAAGAGGATGGTTCTCTTTTTAGAATATTAATAAAAATATGCTCATTAAATTCAGGTTTTTTATAAAATAGATTATCAACCTTATGAAGGTCAAGAATAGAAGGTTTGTTTATCTGATTTTTTTCACTAAAGAAATTATCAAATACATAATTTTTAATCTGAGTTTGTTTACTGTCATCAAATAATTGAAAATTTTTCATAATAAGAAGAAAAGAAGGTCGGTTTGTCAGAAAATGCTCAAGAATTGCTTTTCTCTCAAAAACAACATGATTCTGAATTTCAGGATATTTATCTAATCCATGTAAAATACATTCAATTTCTTTGTTTTGATCAGACTGAACATATTTGTTTTGTGTTATATAATTAAAAAGTTCGTTGTTTTCTATTTTTTTAATTTTTTTCAACGTGTTCAAAAAAACATTGCGATCAATATATTTAAAAAATATATCAGAAACAGAAGCTGAAAACAAAACGTGCAATAATAAATCACGGGTATCTCTTTGTCTTTTATCATCAGGCTCAGCATTTTCCAAAATAGCCTTCAATTCTTTCTCTGGTATCGCAGATAAAAGTTCAGAGAGCTTTTTCTTAGAATCGCTACTTTTACCAGAAAGTCGAATATCAGCCAGCTTAACTTTAAAAAACATTGGATAATCAACGATATCATAAAGGTCTTTAATTTTGGTTGCGATAACATTATGAAACTCAGAATGATTAGTTTTTTCATGTTTCTGAATAAATAAAAATAAATCCTTAATGGTGTTTATTTGAGTAGGTTCTTTCGTGGTTAATGAGTCAGAAATATTCAGTTTAAATGGTTCGTTGAAAACATAATCTTTATCAATGATTTTGTAATCAATTAGTTCTACGATGCTATAAAAAAATTCCTGCAAATTTTCTTTAACGAATGCCTGATTTTGCATAGAGAGAATCATAAAATTCAATAATTTGCTCATGGTTGGCTCCAGAAATAAATATATCATCATATTATATCAAAAATACAAGAAAAAACATCAGGTTTAAATTTTAATATTTTTATTTTAATGCAGGAGAAAAAGTAATATAATAAATATTAATAATATTTTAAAGAGATTTTTAAAATGATAACAGATTATCTGAAAGCAAGAAATCCAAATGCAACATTAGAAGATTTGGAAAAAGCAATAAAAACGGGCATTGACATAAACAAAACAAATTATTTAAGTAATCTGGCATTAGCAAATTTTGAAGAAGCAGAAATCTTACTAAAGGCAGGAGCCAGTGTCAAAGGATTTTATGCAGACGGTCTTGTTAATTATTTAATGAGAATTGGCTCTGATATGCAAAGAAAGATAGACCTTTTAATCCAGTATGGATTTGATATTAATCATAAAAATAGCGAAGGTGAAAATATTCTGTTTGGGAATTTTGATAATAAAGAAGACTTCATGTTTTTATTGGATAAAGTTGATGATATATTTTTGTTAAATAAATATAATGAAAATATCGCCTTCCCGCTTATGAATTTTAATATAAAAACACAAGAAAAAATTGAGATTTTCGAACTATTAGAAAAGCGAGGAATCAATCTTAATCATGTTAATAGTCAAAATAGAAGCATTTTATTTAATTTACATTTTGATGAAGTTTTATTAAAATATTTAATCGATAAAAAAGTAGATGTTAATATTATTGATAATAATGGAGATAATGTTTTATTAAAATGTGATTCAGAAAACATAGCTTTATTACTTCTTGAATATGGAAAAATTAATATCAATATAAAAAATAATGCAGGAGAAAACGCATTAAATAGTCTTTGTTGTTATAAAAAAATAACACAAAAATTGTTAGAAGAAAGAATTGAGATAATTAATTTTCCAGAATATTTTGAAAAAAACGCAAGATTTACGTTTGATTTAATTGAGCAATATTATATTAAAAGTATTTCAAATGAAAAAAGAATATTAAAAGAAACGCTGAGCAAGAGTTCCGAAAAAATAAAAGCTCATCGTATTTAATTAAAAACTGTGTTTTTGACTTTTTATAAAAATAATATAATTATATTGACATGGTAATAGTATGCCATTTTATTATAGTTAATAAAACATTAATTATGCGGTAGCGTGCAAAATAATACCCTAATTTTTTTATATTAAAAAATACATATTTAAATCAAATAGTTAAAATATTATAAAAAAATTAGGTATATTTTTTTTATTTGGTATAAGTGATTGATTTTTATTATTTTGTTAATAAAAATCTCTTATTTGCCCCATACATGGGGCTTGAAAGTGTCTATTCTTCATTAGCAAATGCTGCGAGTAAATTTGCCCCATACATGGGGCTTGAAAGACAATCTGATCCCGATACAATGGGTTTTAAAAAATTTGCCCCATACATGGGGCTTGAAAGTCCGTCTTTTGAGAATCTCAGATATATTTTAGCATTTGCCCCATACATGGGGCTTGAAAGATTAGCTCCACCATAAACACCCCAAATGAGCCCATTTGCCCCATACATGGGGCTTGAAAGTGCTGTTACATCTTTAGGAGCTGAATATGTTGAATTTGCCCCATACATGGGGCTTGAAAGTTTTTTTGTGTTTCTTTTTGTATGTCAAGTATTATTTGCCCCATACATGGGGCTTGAAAGTCCACATATCGTGGAAGGATTAGCTATGCAAGGATTTGCCCCATACATGGGGCTTGAAAGTTCCCAACCTTTGCCCCGCTAATCGATATATGCATTTGCCCCATACATGGGGCTTGAAAGCACCATTTCCAATAAAAACTTGTATAACGTTTGATTTGCCCCATACATGGGGCTTGAAAGAACTGGCACCCTGTTGCACCCCCTCAGTCACCGATTTGCCCCATACATGGGGCTTGAAAGTTCCGCAAGAGCTGTCATTTGACCTTTTACTGTTATTTGCCCCATACATGGGGCTTGAAAGTCTATAATGGGGCTTTTTTTATTGACAAAAGTTATTTGCCCCATACATGGGGCTTGAAAGGATTACTGCGTCTTTTAACTTTTCATTGAAGTAATTTGCCCCATACATGGGGCTTGAAAGACCACCACCCATATATCACCTCTTTGTTTGTTTATTTGCCCCATACATGGGGCTTGAAAGCATATTAAATAAACTAGCAAGACTTGCTATTGAATTTGCCCCATACATGGGGCTTGAAAGGTATTTTCTATCTCTACCCTGGTGCTTAAATTCATTTGCCCCATACATGGGGCTTGAAAGATAACCTTTCTTTAACACCCGCTTCTTCCTCTTATTTGCCCCATACATGGGGCTTGAAAGGGTATAGGAAGAAACATAAGTAGTTAATGAACCATTTGCCCCATACATGGGGCTTGAAAGTTGAAACCAATCATTAACCTCTGTTCTTGAACTATTTGCCCCATACATGGGGCTTGAAAGATTTAGCACGATTCTTTTCAGTCTGACCTTTTGATTTGCCCCATACATGGGGCTTGAAAGAGAGAAACTGATAACTTTAAAAATAATATTCAGATTTGCCCCATACATGGGGCTTGAAAGAGACTGTGCAGAAGCACCACCTGATATAATATCATTTGCCCCATACATGGGGCTTGAAAGTTGTTGATATCTTGCATTAGCTGCTCCAAATTCATTTGCCCCATACATGGGGCTTGAAAGTGTTAGCTGCGTCACTATCTGCTTGTATTTGAATTTGCCCCATACATGGGGCTTGAAAGCTGCTAATAATGATCAAGTTACTTCATTTATGGATTTGCCCCATACATGGGGCTTGAAAGTTATTGATAGTGATATTATCAATAATAAATTTCATTTGCCCCATACATGGGGCTTGAAAGAGAATTTAATGCATCATTAAACATTTGCATTCTATTTGCCCCATACATGGGGCTTGAAAGTTGAAATTTTTTTATTTTCTACTTTTATTAATTATTTGCCCCATACATGGGGCTTGAAAGGTTACTTTTATTACGTCATTTAAATGCTTTTTCATTTGCCCCATACATGGGGCTTGAAAGATCTGAACTTAAATTTATAGACGTTGCGAACTTATTTGCCCCATACATGGGGCTTGAAAGTTCATCAGCAGTTGCGAATGTGTAAGTACCAGTATTTGCCCCATACATGGGGCTTGAAAGGTTCGCATATATCCTTGTACTTGTTCCGTCATTATTTGCCCCATACATGGGGCTTGAAAGTGGAGAAGGCTAGGTTCTGGATTAGATAGAGTAATTTGCCCCATACATGGGGCTTGAAAGTTTTAGTGAAGCTGATCAAGAATCGTCTTGCATATTTGCCCCATACATGGGGCTTGAAAGTGTAAAGGCCCTTATTAAAAATTGTTTTAATTAATTTGCCCCATACATGGGGCTTGAAAGTTACCCTCCCTCTATAAATTCATATTATGGAAGATTTGCCCCATACATGGGGCTTGAAAGGTCCTTTTATATATAGTCTCTGAGCTAACTCTCATTTGCCCCATACATGGGGCTTGAAAGGTTTATCTTAGTTCATTAGGATTTTCTAATTCAATTTGCCCCATACATGGGGCTTGAAAGTGAAAAAGTGTTTCCAATGGGTTTAGTTATTTTATTTGCCCCATACATGGGGCTTGAAAGAGCTCTACCCCCAGAAAATCGGATCGATTACTAATTTGCCCCATACATGGGGCTTGAAAGAACGGATTTTACGACAACCGCCAGTACCGGCTAATTTGCCCCATACATGGGGCTTGAAAGATACGATAGACATTATCAATGCAAAAGGCTTATATTTGCCCCATACATGGGGCTTGAAAGTTTGGATATACGAGCTTGTTTATCAGCTTCGTCATTTGCCCCATACATGGGGCTTGAAAGATTTGTATATCTTTTGATTTTGACGCGCAACCCATTTGCCCCATACATGGGGCTTGAAAGTGCCATACAGCATTCCCTCTTGTTTGATATAGAATTTGCCCCATACATGGGGCTTGAAAGTTTTGAAGTCTGTAATCAAGTTGGTCAAGAACTATTTGCCCCATACATGGGGCTTGAAAGTTCGCGATCTAAATCAAACCCTAAAGACTGAATATTTGCCCCATACATGGGGCTTGAAAGATTGGCTACCGCTTG